>Ga0070749_10001515_pt1 | contig 15730 bp, 17 predicted proteins | sample VirMetDEL_Nov_18_FD_75180 | JGI IMG/M metagenome (GOLD analysis project Ga0070749, IMG submission 75180) | Aqueous microbial communities from the Delaware River and Bay under freshwater to marine salinity gradient to study organic matter... | ecosystem: Environmental > Aquatic > Marine >...
CAGGGTCGCAATGAGTTTGATGTAGATGGCCCTCCGGGTAACATGACATTGGGTAACCCAAAGCAGAACGTTAATAAGAAAGTATTTAGCCAGCAAGCGGGAAGCGCCCAGCTAGAGAAAGGTACACCTTTAAGCAGGTTTATTAGCACTACATCGTTAGGCAACATACCTTTTGTTAGAATGCTGGTAGACGCTCAGGACATGTTGCCTGAAGGTAACCGGTTGAAAGTAGAGGTAAGGGAAAATATGAATGCGCGTGGGGCGTACAATCCAAATACGCATACGCTGATTATTCGGAAAGATAGTATCAATGATACTCGTGTTGTTTTACACGAATTGGTACACGCTTACACCCAACTTGGTATTGAAATAGCCAATGGTAAACTGGCTTATCCCAATGGGCTGAATAAACAGCGAATTGAGGCAGCGGTAAGTGTCATCAATAATCTTTACACCTATGCTACAATGGAAGCTGGGTTAAAAGAGATGGGCTTAAAGTGGTCTGAGTATCAACAAGCTCGACGTGGTATGCGGGCATTCGAACTGCAACAGCAGGGTACACAATTGAATGAGGAGCAGCGACAAGACTTGGAATTCTTGAAGCAGAATTTAGATAAGTACTATGGGTTGATGAACATAAAAGAGTTCATTGCAGAGGCTTTTTCTAATAAAGAGTTTGCAGCACGTTTAAGCAAGATGGCTGTAGACGGCAAGCGTAAGAGGAACACCTCATGGTTGGATAAATTGTTTGAGGCGGTTACAGATTTGTTGGAAGCTATGGGAGTAAGCGTCACAAGCTCGACTGCTTTGAGTGAGGTGTATACGTATGCTATGGATTTGATGGACGTTCAGACGCAGGGAGCAGTGTCGGAGTTGACAAAACAAGATCGTTTGTCAACGTCAATGTTGCTGGAGGGCATGAATGAGCCGGATATAGATGTATATAACTACCAGGGTATTGATGAGCTAAGGCTGTATAAGGAAAAACGTGTACGACAATTTGAAGAGTTGAAGTCACGCTACAAGGACAACCGCGAGTTTGTACGAAGGGTAGAGGCACGATTGGTGCAAGAGCGCAAAGAGTTGGATAGGCTGGTTGATGATAGTGTACAGATAACGCCTGACTATTTCTTGGCTGTTGGTCAGCGAGAGTTAGACTTTGCTCGTCGTACGATTGAGAGTGTCGACCCTACGGCACCTCAGATAGATATGGCGTTGAGTGCACTTGAGAATATCTATACAGTTGTTGAGTTTTATGATCGTAGTCGTGAGATACTCAAAGACCCGTTACTTAAGGAGATAGCTACTGAGTTACGTCGTGAAGCTTCTGAGCTGCGTGATAACTACTTAGAAAAAGCTAGGGTCATACTTCGAGAAGAGGCAACGAATGAAGGCATTAATGTTAATGCTGATACGTTTGAGGAATTGCAGTCGGTGGGTTGGATATCATCACGGTTTATGGATGCTAGCCGTCAGGGGCGGGCAGAGTTAAACTTCTTAGATAAGATTGTACGTGATGCTGCACAGAAGCAGCGTACGGCATTTAATACTCGTGCGAAACGGTATATGGATGTAAGTAAGAAGTTTAAGGAAACCAATTACTTTAAAGAGCACGGTTGGAATGGTATGGTAGAGTTGGATGCGGATGGCAATCCTACGCCTAATATCATTACGATGCTGAGTGGTGCGTATACTGCGGAAGTGTCTCGTAAGCGTGCAGAGCTAGGTAATACAAAAGCTTTCTTTGATTGGAAGAATAGTGTAACTGAGCGAATGGATATTAATGCACTGTTTGATTACAGTGGTACGTCAGTAGTACGGAAGAACAATCCTAAGTATGTACAATACCTAGAAAATAAGTTTGGTAAGGCTGGTGCTACGGAGTTCATCCGGCAGCAGGAGGCATTGCTAGAAAGCTTTATCGACCACCGCATTAGCGAGTTTGATACTTTTGACTTGACGTTAGAGGCAGAAGGAGCAGCAGCAGCTAAGGAATTATGGTTGAGTAAGTTCGATCCGGCAAATGCATATTTACGTTCGCAGGGCAAGATGAAGGGTATCAAGGGCGGAACCAGTCAGTATTTGAAAGACATGCCTTTGCGTACTATAAAGGGTAAAGCGACAGGATATTATGATGCACGGTTTGACCAGCTTCAATCTGAACCTGCGGCATTGGAGTTTTATAACGACTACCGCCAGCAGATGAAAGAAATGATGGCGATGTTGCCTGCCCATAAGATGACACGGGATGCGCACCTTGCACAAGTTGGGTTGTTTATACCAGCTATTGCCAAGAGTTTGACAAACGACTTGTTTACTCCAGGTGGATTCTTAGATGCTGTAGGCCGTATACCGGACTCATTGCGTGGAGCGTTGACTATTGACCCTCAGTATGACGTCAATAAACTGATAGATCCTGTAACTGGAAAACCGCGTCAGGAACTGCCTACGTACTTTATGGGACAGATAGATCCTAATGAGCAGGATTATGATTTGGATCGTACGTTCTTGGCGTTTGCTATGATGGCGACTACCTACGATAGTAAGAATGCTATTGAGGATAAGGTACGTATGACAAAGACCGTAATGTCTAATGCATCAGTTAAGAGTGAGCGCACCTTTACTGATAGAGTATTGGATAAGTTGGGTATCGAACAGGCTCCGGGCTATCGAGACCAAGCGAGCTTAGAGTCCACAATGAAAGTAGTCGATACAGTTGTAGATACTTTCTATGGCTATCAATCAACGGTAGACCCAACTGCTCCCGCTCCTGAGATGTTGTGGTCTAAAGAAGTAAAAGAAGAGGTTGCGGCGTTACAAGAGCAATTAGAGTTTGCAGAGACAGAAGAGGATAAAGCGCGTATTCAGAAACTGATTGACTCTAAGATTCCACAGATGAGTGCTGGCAAGACGATTCGCGGCTTGCAACAGTTTGTCCAGGCAAAGGGAATGGCGTGGAATATACCAGCGGCAATAGTAAACATGATCTTTGGTTCTATCAGTGTATTTAAACATGCTACTGGTCGTGCTGACTTTAATGAAGAACATACCCGTAAAGCAAGTATGCTTATGCTGAACTCATCGCTGAACAACATGACGGAGTCTGTTGGCAAGCGGGCTACGGGTACAGCATTGAAGATTCAGAATGCTATGATTTTGTTTGACGTGCTTAAGGACTTTACAGAGATGCGCTATGATGTGCGCAAATTTGTAAAGCAGGCCGGTGAAAGCGGAATTAATCAAGCTAATCGTCTGGGCTTTAACAAGTTGCGGATGTATGAAATTCAGCGTAGTTCTGAATACTTTGTATACGGTCAAGCAACTTTGTCTGTATTGCTGGCAACTGAAATAGATGGTAAGAATCTATGGGAGTTGATGGGTGAGGATGGCGTCATTGATATTGATGGTTACCGTCCGGGTGAAGAAAAGCATACAGCGTTGATGAATAAAATTGACCAGATCAATAAACGCATCCACGGTAACTACGACCCAAATAGCCCGATAGCTATCAAGAAGACACTTCTTGGTCCGCTGTTGATGCAGTTCCGTAGTTGGTTACCTGAAGCTGTAGCGAGCCGATTCGAAACGGAAAAGTATGACCCATACTTAGACCGTCAAGTAAAAGGCACCTATATAACTATGTTCAGCAATGAGTGGCGTAGGAATTTCAAGAGTATGATGCCGCTGTTGTTACCGGCATGGGTACGCACGAAAAATATGGATACGTTGTCCGAAGAGATTAGTGCTGTAGACCAGGAAAATATCCGAAAGTTTGCTGCCAGCTTACGCCAGTATATGCAAGTAGCAATTATGATAGCATTGTTACGAGCACTGAAAGATGATGAGGACGATGAAGACAGCTTGCGTTTGCTGAACTTTGGGTTGAATGTTGCTGATCGTGTAGAGAATGACCTGTCATTGTTTGGTAGTCCAGGTGCTTTCTTAGAGATGACTCAAGGAGATTTCCTTGCTGTTATTGGTACAGCCGCAGATGCTGAGAAGTTTATGGAAGCTACGGTACAATCGGTACAGGGTGATCCTACAATTGAAACCGGAGTATATGCAGGCAAGTCACGAATGTGGCACCACGGTAGTAAGCTCATCCCACATCTTGGCGCAGTACAGCGTTTAGCAAATAACCTCGATAGGGAGATGAATACTTAAACCCAAGTAATGTGTATGGTAAGAGCAATGTCTTTTAAGTCATTGAACTCTTGCCGTACAATGTTATCGATAACTGGGTACAAGTAACAATGTGCAACATCATCTTCAGACGTTTCGGTAAGTATGCGTTGTATGCCATTATCGCCCATGCCGGCATCTATGTGCATAAACCTAAAGTCTTTTGATACAACAGCTTTCACTACCTGGTGGTAGCGAGAGGGAGAAGATGTAGCCATCAGTAAGAAGATTAGAATCAGGATATACGAAATGTATAAAGAACCGATTATTAGATAGATAGCTAGTGCATATAACTAAATATATGTCAAGCATTTAATCTTCTTACGATTATGTATAGTGCTAGGTTACATCATTGGCGGTCAAGAATCTCTTTGATTCGTTGTCGGATATTGTCGAATTCCGTACCGGCAGGTATTTGAATTTGTTCCTCTCTATAAAAAGGGTCTAGTTCTGCTCCTTCACAAACTGTTCCATACTGCGAAAGCACAACCATGAAGTCGGTTACAGTGAAGAATCCATCACCGTTTACGTCTCCGTCTGTCCAGTACAGGTCGTCGAAGTATTCTAGGCAAAGAAGTAAGTCATTAGTACCTACTACCCAGTCGCCACTTACATCGCCAACACAGACTGGTTCGGGCGGTTCGGGCAAAGGATCAGTAATGCCCGGACGGAATACAGGAAGCACGTTATGTATTCGTTCTATTTGTCCAGCTGTAAAGTTGGTTCGACAAGAATCCACATAGTAATCCATGTGGTTATTAGGAGTGTAGTTATACAGACCAGTGGGGCATATTGGATTTTCGCAACTCCAGTTTATTTTAGTTGGTGGAGTGTCACATACACCGTCGCCACTTTCTTCACATGGTCCAAGGTCTTGTCCGCAGTACTCAACATTATTAAAGACGTGGTGCAAACCTACGTAATGTCCTACCTCGTGAATGAGCGTTTTGTTTTCCATGCGGGTAGGCATAGTTAGCTGATCGCCATATCTGCCATAAACATCTGTTCTTACCCAAACGCCATCCATATCTGTGGCTGTTGTGTATGCAAGCCATGCAAAACCTAGTATGCCGGAACAGAATTGCGGAAATATGTGGACATTCATGTAATGAGTCCTGTCCCAAACTAAGGGGCTGATGTAGTCATTAATCTGATACCAGCCAAAACCACTGTATGGTATACATGTATATGTGGGTTGAAGTAGCTGGGGTGCTGTAGGCCACTCGTCGAAATCGTGATACTCGATAGCAACGAGGTTAAATTCTAACAGCGCTTCTTCAAACTCCTCATTAAGGTGGTTATGTGCATCATAAATAATGTCTTCTGTAACATAGCTATTAGGGAAGCTATCAGTATGATGGATGTGTACGACATAGTTAATGGTCTCCCATGACGGAGGATCCATAAACAAGCCCATCATATTTATGTCTGCTGGCGGCTGACCTTCAAAGACTGCGCAAGAATCCTGCGCGTTGCCGTATAACCCAAGGAAAAGAAACGCAATAAGCTTAGTCCCGGTTTTTGTTTTTCTTGTTTGCAACATGTATGAAATGTAGGTAGTGAAATATTGCAGCCCAAATGAATGTCACCGCAAGTCCTACATTCAACATGACCTCTGTCCACGCTGGAGTCGAGAGTGTTAGAAAATTAAATAAAGAGCCGGCGCTAATACCGGCTAGCCCAGTCTTTACCATGATGCGTTCCCAATCTGGTAACTTGTAAAGTAGGCTGTTGCGCCCAAAGGCAAACACCATAAAAGCAGTAATGCTTACACAAATAGCGATATTGCAAATCGCATTAATCGTTGTCAGAGTCATCATAGCTACGCGAGTCTGGGAAGAGCCGATTGCTGAATAACTCAACTCCTTTTAAGCCTAAAAAGCCTAGTATAAATCCAATAGATAGTTCGTACTGCCTGTCAAAACCAGTCAAGTCAATAACGATAGGAGTGATGTAATTGGCAGATGCAACGCCGGTAATGAGAGAAAAGAAAGTGACTTTCAAATTGATAGCCGCTTTCTTACCAAGCATTAATAAAGAGCCGAATAATCCGGCAACGCTTATACCAACGTTGATTCCAATCTCAGCAAGCAAGTCTTTCATAAATAGAAGAGTTTACCGGCCCTGTCCACGGTATTTCTTCTTGTAATTCTTTGACTGCTTGTTGCTTGATGTTTTGGTTTTAGCGTGAACTCCTGGTCGAGATACGCTAGGTCTGTAGAGCTTGACTACTTCTTTGATCCGGGCCATAGACAAATATAGATAAATCCGTATCGAATATATACTATTTCTTAGAAATTCAAATAGGGGGCCTTACCGTTGTAAAGCCCCCTTGTTGAATGAAACTCTAAACAGTTAAAAATTAGAGTTGTGAATCTGACTAGAACTTTTCCAGTCGTGCGCCTGGTAGGACTTGAACCTACGACCAATGGATTATGAGTCCACTGCTCTAACCAACTGAGCTACAGGCGCATAAGATTATGCCTTGTACATATTTGCTACATCTGGACTAATGCCATAATCCAGCAGCACAATCTTGTTATTATAAGTTCCCCAGTTTTCCCGGTTATGCAGGTCACAATTGTATACCTCTAATTCAGGCACCTGTTTGATAACCTGCAACCGTGTGTATTCTAACTTACGTCGCGTTACAGTTTTATCTAGAGGTTTTACTCGGCGCTGACACACAATGCCGTTCCATTCCCAGAGGATAGGAACAAGCCAAGTATTACGTGGGTATTTTTTCCAGAGGTATTTTTCATTGCACCCCTGCATCCATCCCCGTTTTGATACCGGGAATTTGATTGCGTACTTGCCGATTAGTAGTACGACTCTGGTTGACACTTTGACTTTCATAGTCGCAATTGAATTTGATGAGCATCTCAATGTAGTGCTTTGCTTTTTGCAAATCGTCAAGACCGTTCTTCTGTTTCCAGCGGCACACATACTTTATAATGTTGCCTTCTAAGAATGGTATGTCGTTGATGCTACAGAATTCTGCGACATCAATCTTCAAATGTTCGTAGTGTTTAATTGCCATGCTAGATTTCTTCCTTTTTTAAGAGTCTTTCTACAAGCATATCTTTAACAGTTTCTGCAACTTCTCGCCAATCAATATCTGTAACTGCAGCTGATAGTATGTCTTGCATAAGCAAAGGTAGTGTAGCAATCTGTACATGACAGTCATAGTACTCTTCGAACCAGTCTAAACAGAAGGTCTCTAACTCTTCTAGATCAGGTTTCTTATCTGCTTCTATGTATTCTTGAGCTATTGCTTCCGGAATTTCATACAAGTGTGCTAACCAAGTTTCGTAGTTAGCGTGACCGTTATAGGTATTACTCATTTGTATAAGGTTTGTAAGTAGCCGGGGCGGGACTCGAACCCGCACGCTCCATTCGGTGCAACAGATTTTAAGTCTGTCGTGTCTACCAATTCCACCACCCGGCCTAACCCTTTACCACTCTATAGGGGATACCTTATGCTGTGATAAAAAGTTGTTACACTTCGAGAAGTGCTGACATCCAAAGAAGCCTGCATTTCCTCCTGCATATACCTCTGCAGCTGGATGAGGTGCAGTAAGTACAAGGTGTTTAGGGTTATGAAAGTAAGGGCTATATGCTTGGGCTTGTTTGCCCCATAGCATAATAACTAGGGGTATATCAGACTCACGCTCGGCTAATGCTCGTAACGTAGCGTCAATAAATCTTTCCCATCCCCAACCTTTATGGGAGTTAGCTGCTCCTTTATCTACAGTCAAAACTGTATTTAAGAGGAACACACCTTGATCAGCCCAATGTTCGAGGTTACCGTTATCTTTTTTTAGCCTGCCAACCGTTCCTTTTATTTCCTTTTGGATATTACGTAAGGACGGATTGATCTTAGGGCTGTCACCTACATCGAATGCAAGTCCGGTAGCTACACCGTTGTGATACGGGTCTTGTCCAAGTATTAGAACTTTGACTTCGTTGAGGTCTGTTTTCTTGTAGGCTCTGAAAATATTATTCCTTGATGGGTACACCGTTCCATATGTATACGCTGCGTTAATTGTGCTTTGCAGCTTATTCATATAGTCAGCATTGAACTCTGCATTTAGTTGTTCTGCCCATTGGGGTCCTACTACGTTTTCATATGTCTTCTGGCCCATTGTATACTAGACTGTGAATACATCCATTTTGGATTTCCATTGAGTTACCCCAGTTGTTATTAGACATGTGGAAAGCAATGCGTCCAAGTAGATCATCAATCTCTTTAGAACCAACTCTGAGCCACGTGTCATCGATTTTGAATACATCGCTGGGGTACTCCTTGTTGGTTTGTACGGCGACAATGTATACTTCAGAGACTGTGTATTCGGGGTACGCTTCTTCAAGACACCACTTATACCAAGCAAGCTGCCTGTAGTATTTATACATACTCAGCGTTTCGTCAAAGCGCCCGATAGGTTTCGCAGTCGTTTTGAGGTCAACTAGAGTAATGGCTTTATGCTCATGAGAAATCAGAATCCGGTCTATTTTCGCTTTGATTGGTATGGTTACGGGAATGCCCGCGTCACCAATCACTTCGGTTTCAAACTGGATTTCTAGTTCTTCTTTAGTTTCATCAAAGGCATTGTAGCCACGTTCTAGTATCAGCTGAGTTGCAACCGGGTGCATTTTGATAGACTCAATGCATCCTTGTACAACATGGTATGTTGCAGGATCAACAATCTTCTTACCTCGTGTGCTGTGTAACGCATTCCAATACATTCCGCCTTCTTTTACGATTCTATTAATCTTAGTATGTAAGGCATACTTCGGATAAAAATCAGGCGGAATTACTGCTTCCCATGTTTCATCTTGCAGATCTGCTAGTTGCATCAGTATACACTCTTCGTTCAGAGGTATATCTCCATACAACCGATTCCACAATGCATCAATGATTTCTTGTGTCTTCGGCCCTGGAGTGTCAGAAGGCACAATATCTAACTTGCCGGGTTCTAGTAATTCTTCATGAATTAGTGTTCCGGTTTCGAAAGATTTAGATGGCTTCTCATCGAGTTCGCCATTTAAAAATTTGATAAAGAGGCGGGGACTTCCCCCGCTCTCTGAATCAATGTACGATAGTGAGCTACTGCTCACTGCTTTTATATCAAAGTAACTCATAAAAATAGAGATAGTTGAGCGCTGGTTAGCTCTTTGTATTCTCGGTCAGTAAGATACTGCTCGGTGGTTAGATTAAACCAAAGCTTTTCTCGCTCATCCCATAAGAAATCGTAACCGTAATCTCCGTAATGTTCTAGCTCTTCCTTAATGTCGTCAAAGATAGTTGGAGCTTTAACTGCGGGATATATTGGTCGCTGGTAATGTGAGTAGTCAGAGTAGAAAGTCTTGCCGTTGTATTCAGCACTGTCGTTGAAATAAAGCCAGGCATCTACAGATAGCCCGTTGTCTAGTTCAATTCTAGTCTTCTCACGCGTATACCATTCGGGATGGTTTTCTAATCTGTCTAAACGTGCGAGTGTGTGATCGTCAACTGCATACACTTCGACAAAGATATTGTGCCCATCTTCTCGTGGTTTGCTACTTACAAATGGGATACCATTGCAGACCATAGCAAACTGTTCTCGCGTCGACCCGGTACTAACCAAGGTAGCGGTTGAAAGGAGGCTGTTGTTGTTCCATCCTTGTCGTAACGTGCCGTACACAGCTACAAGATGTTTGCCGTCTAGAACATTAGGTTTGCTGTAGTACACGCCGTCTTGTTCGTGCCAGTGACCTATACGATTTACATATACCTTACCAGATTTACTGATACGTGTGTATGCAAATCTACTATCTGTAAGAGACAGGACATCCTTCCAGGATTGCCATGGTGTCTTACGTAAGGTATCAGCTACAAACCGAGTATCCGATTTATCCTTATCCCACATGTGTGGTACAGATACTGTACCGTTATGAAATAAGTGGTTGTGTTCATTGATTTGTACAGGGTGTACATTATCAATGTTCGTCTTACCTACAGTAGTAAGACGTGCATGAAACACAAAGGGCCGCTCTGAAGTCAGCCAATCTTGTGCTTCTATAATATCCATGGTCTTATAGATTTCACCGCTATCCAGCATCTGAATGCCAAAACCATCCGGGTTGTAAGACAATGCTTTTGCTGCAATGTCTTGATCAAGCTTCTGTTGTCCTTTCTTGACTATAATCACACACATCTAAAACAAGTTGAGTTCCGTTATTATTCTTTTTATTAGGTTGTGGATGAACCATCATACTACTTCTAACGCTTATCGGTACAAGTTTTCGGATACGAGTATATGTTTTCCATTCCATATACTGCTTCTCAAATGCCTTGTGATATGCAGTAGCAAGCATTACTTTCTCACCATAATTTTTAGGGTATAGTGAAAAGATATGCTTACCCAATGGGCTATTTGTATTAAGCAGATCCTGGTATATACTTTCCCATTTCAGGTCATCATACCGGTTAGAAACAAATAGAAGTTTGAGTAATTCAACCCTCCATTCCAGTTGTTTCATATGCTTAATAGCACTGAAGATTCGAATCTCCATACGGTCATTAGAACCAAGATTGATAGCGTTATATCTATCGCGGTAATCGTCCTTGTTGAAGAATCTTGCATACCCCCGCTTCTTTGCTCGTTTAGGATAGAGCGCATAAAGAAGTGGGATAATTTGTGCAGCCTTTTTGGTGTACCATTCTTGGTCTTTATCTCGTACAGATACCGTCATATGTCCGCCGCACCTATAGCTAGTGTTGCGGTGAATGAGATAGTTCAGTACTGGATTGCCTAAGTCTTCCTTATACTTATCATCGTTAAGGTTGTACACTGGGCTAATTAGCTCAAAGCCATCATGTCCTAATGAACCGTCACGTTCTGCTCGCCAAGAATGTGGAAGAAACTGCTGGCGGTCACCCTGATAAGCTTGGCATATCATGATGCCATTGTCATCTTCTTTCTCTGCTTCGATGCCAAACCTATACGTAGTGTTTGGACTAGTTGCCCACGCCGGGCTACTGCTATGATAGCCATATAGCAGACCGTCATGGGGACTGTATGGCGCTTCTTCAATCAGCGCGTCATACATTTCCTGGTCGTTTACCTCGGTTGACATGGGTCGTGCATATTGTCAAAGTCATTAACTAACTGAATGAGTCTAAGCAGTAACATATCTTGAGATATGGCATCGTCTTGAAAATGCTTAACTGCTTCCTTAACCTTACACATGCATGTGATTGCGTATTGTTGGTCGCCACCTGCTAGTCCATTGGATATTTCCTCATGGAAGTGCTCTTTTAATTTGCCCATACTAAATTGAATAAAGGTGTGTGGGGTCTGGGATATCCAGACTTAGATTTTCTGCTGCCCATTGCCTGATATTGTCTATGTAAGACTTGAATTCTTTTGTAGACATATCGCGTGTTGAGCGTTTAGTTACTGCAATCACTCGTCCACTTTCAGGGTGATAGATTTCTGTTTTTGCAAACATCTCTTTCATTACCTCGTGGATTAGATCACGTGTCAGATTACCGGTTTGTCCAGGCTGAATATCTGCAGCTTGGTAACCGGCTTCTTCAAGAGTTTCTCGAAGCATATACAACAGGGTGCCCCAGTAGTATCTGTTCTGGGGATTGGTTCTTAATCGGACTGTATTGATTATGATTTCAATGTCGTGTCCTTCGAGTTTTTGTAGCTCGTTGTTGAATTGAAGGTCTTCATATGGAATGATTCTTCCATCTTGAACCTTCGCAGTCACATGTATCATGCATAGAAGTACTCGTGCTTTCTTGTGTCTGATGTAATGGTAAAGACTAGCTTGCGTTCTTCTTCTGTTTCTACAGGAAAGAACTCCATGCTTGCTGCTTTGCTAACATACCTGATGTTGTCATCTGGAATAATTTTCTCTTGGACAATCAAGTCTTGGAATACTTTGAGGTATATCCATTTGTTATCTAAGTCCCAGTCTGCTTTACCGGGTACATCATACATCGCACAGCTGATTTGAATTGGAAACTGTTCTTTAGGAATCTTTCTAACCTTCCTCAGGTAAGGTCGGAAAGCATCCTTAATTGCATTAACAATCTTGACTCGCATGACTGGTCGTGTGGAACCAGCATAAAAATCTTGACCGTTAATTTTCTTCATGCGAGGAGTGTTGACACTCTTGGCATTGCGGATAATTGGTTGCCCATCATTAGTACATAGGCGGCCCTTTCTGTCAAAATGGAACGTCGGATCTTGGTACTTCTTGGGTATTCGGTCCTTTTCCGTGTAGTAAGTTGGCCGTCTCCGATTGCTCATCTTTACGTGAGTGATGAACTCCGGCACTGTGACCGTAACGATATGTGCCATATTGTAAATATATAAGCTCATTTACATAGTTCTTACCTGCAGAAGCTACCAAATCACTTATGTCTTTGGCACCATAGTTTTTAGTATTGAATCTACCATTAGTAAGAAACATGGGCTGTATACCATATCGTTTTCGCATATAGTTTGCCATCGTTACACCAGCGCGGTCAAAGTCATACAAGCTTACCACTACAGGGGCTTCCATTAGCAAAGCGCTAATCCAGTTTTCATCTGGATACACCGTCTCAGACTGTGGAGCAAATGCAGTGATTCCAAATTCGTGCAATACAAGAACGTCTTTCATACTTTTTGTTATGACGACGCCATCACTTGTGTCGCGTGGAACTTGGTAACCTTGTACTACACTACAGTTACACATAAACCGATTGGTTTTACGTTTAGGAAAGTAGATTTTGTACTGCCCATCTCCAAAGTCGTAGGCATATGCAGGATCTCCTTTCTTATATCTGTAGATAATCTTGCCATTCAGCCATACTACCTCAACTGGTGGCACACGGAAGTGTACTAGGGTTGCTTTGCTAATTCCAAATTGAGTCCAAAACTCGCGGTCTTCTTCATTGAATGGTCGCCGCTTGATATCAATTATGGTTTCCTTACGTTGGAAAGTAATAAGGTGCGGATAGTCCTTACGTTCTACCCGCACCCCATCAATTAGCCCAAAGTCATTTGCTATGATTTCTAAAGCTTCATGGAATGAACAGTTGTAGATGTGCATCACAACCTTGAAACACCCACCGCTAAAGAAACCAGCAAAGTCTTTGAATATCAAAGAGCCTTCCTTGGTGTAGAAAAATCCGCAAGTCGGATTCTTATCTTGTCGTAATGGACTTAAGAATCGTTGGTGCAGTTTAATAGGTACGCCTAAGTAGCGTTCCATAATCTGCTCCTGACTGTATTGACTGAGGATATATTCTGCTGTAAGGTCAGGCTTTAGTTGATACATTACCAGGCCGGTTGTTCCTCTGCGCTTTCAGTGCTAGTTTCAGAACTTTCCCATACGTCGCCCGAACTATCTGGCTGTACTGCTTCGACAATATCCCATTTAGGATCAATTGTTAAGCTGTTAGGCTGCGTCATAGGTTGAATGAAAGGCTTGAATGCGCGGTTTGGAAATGTTGTGTACTGACTGTTTTTCTTGTATACAGTCTTAATACGGCAAGGTACGTTGACATACGTATCACCAACCATTTTAATTACACCCTCCGCAAATTCTTGGAAGTTGCTGGCACGGAACACACACTTGTCCTTTGGGATAAAGCATGATAGGATATGCTTAATACGCTCACCTTGTGCATCGAACTGTTGCTTGATATAGCTCTCAGTTTCGCTGTTGTTTTTGCCCCACGTCTTGCACAATTCTTTGAGCTTAGGTGGGTCAATTGAGAACTCGATGTGTGTAAAGGAAGCGCCATGCTCGTCGCTGAACATGAACTTCAAAACATCGTCACCACTGCCGTCAGCTTTCAGTGGTTCATAAAGAATGTCCTTCAAGGTTACATTCTCTGTAATACCGGCGGGAATATAGGAGCCGCCTTTACCTTCTCCTGTTGCTTCATCAAAACCGTACATCACTTGATAGTATCAGGGTAAATAGATTTCCATTCCAATTCATGAATCTGACCAGCAAGGGTGGGAATGCGACACCCTGCGTCAGTGTTAATACCAGTTCTAAAATCAATCATAATGACACCCTCGGTATCACGAGTAATGCGACCGACACCATCCATGATTGAGCAGAGATGAGTCTTGAGCTTGCCGGTGAGATTGATCTTCTCTACTTCGATACCTTCTTCATCGTGCCCATCTTTCTGGTGCCCGACAATGATGATATGTTTAGAGACTCTTGCAAATTGCTCGACGATTTGAATGACTTTAGAACGCATCAGATGCCAGCCCTTGCCATGTGGAATGTCGCCGATGTGTTTTGCACCATGCGCCTTGCAGATAGACTCAGTAGCCCATGCTTCTATGTGGTCAATGGTGTCGAGTACAACGAAATCATAGCTATCCTGATTTGCTTCGAGATAATCATATGCTTCTTTCAACATTCCTAAACCTTCGACAACCATACTTGTGGCTCCTTCACAGTATGAAGTGCCGCCTACAAGTTTATTGTCATACTTGCCTTTGACTTCGGTATCGATAATCAAGTGGCGTGGTAGTGCTGCAACTGCACTGGTCTTACCTACTTTGGGCCGGCCATAAATGAAAAGCCGATGAGGTTCAGTGCTCGCTGTTGTCACTGTTGGTTCTAGCATCTTCTAAAATATTTAGTGTTTCTGTCTGTATAGTGTTCATTGTTGCAGCTAGCTTCAGGTGAAACTTTGCTATCTGTTCTGAATCATCAATGAAAACATCGTCGCCTCCTGCTTTATATCCGTCTATTGGTTTCAGTGTCAAAAACTTGTTGCCAATTACACAGGCAATGTGCGTCTTTCCGATTACAGAAAAGCTGTTTATCATATCAGCATCTCGACCTTTATCGTAGGAGCTGATAATTACAGTGCCAATGTTTACTTCTTTAGAGACCATACGGATTGTCTCGGCGGGCTGGAGTATCGCCACCGTCCCAGTCTTCAAATGTTCCATGACGTAAGTTGTTTTTTAGTAGGGTAATTCCTGCTTGACCATGTCTGTTCTTCAAACAATGCAAAGCTACTAGGTTACGAGTTGGCAAGTTTTTACGTCCATATGTTTCTAGTCCTAATAGTGCAGGTTGGTGTACTACCATAACGACATCGGCTGCATGGTATAGTTGTTTGCTGCCGTGTATATCTGTCTTAAGTGGGTAGTGTAGATTAGGTGCATCCGGATCACGCCGTCGTTCGCCCTCGATTTTATCGTTCAGCTGTGATAGCAGCAATACCATAGCGCCAAAACGCTTACGGATTTCGATGCACATTTTACCTAACTCTGCCATTGTTTGTATCTCGTTTTCTCCCGGCATAGGAGATACGAGCAGCGTGTGGTCGAGACATATAACATAGTGACAGTCACCATGTCGTTTGACAAACGATGATATAGCTTTAGCTATCTGCATACGGTTGCCCGGTTGCTCCACAAAAAAGATAGATGGCTCGTCTATTTGTCTGAGCTTATCTTCAATAAGCACTCGTTCAACATCGTCCAATGCAGTAGTAGCATGGAGCATTCTATCCAGTGGTACTTCA
>Ga0070749_10001516_pt1 | contig 15721 bp, 14 predicted proteins | sample VirMetDEL_Nov_18_FD_75180 | JGI IMG/M metagenome (GOLD analysis project Ga0070749, IMG submission 75180) | Aqueous microbial communities from the Delaware River and Bay under freshwater to marine salinity gradient to study organic matter... | ecosystem: Environmental > Aquatic > Marine >...
TGTACTCTATCCACAGAACCCTAGATCAAGACATTAAAGAGATACAAGAACAAGATGAAGATAATACCTTTATGTACTGGGACTTTAAAGTGCCTAGAGCAGAATTAACACTACTTTGTGCTTATACAGGACATGGTAAAACTGTTTTTGCCATAGACCTTGCTGTTGCGATGAAAAAGAAAGGGTTAAAAGTAGCGTTCATCACCTGTGAGATGGATTCAAAAAAAATAAGATTGAGAATGACTAGAAACATCCTTAATCACTATACAAACATGAAAAACTTAGTAGAAACAGAAGTAGAGGAGATAAAAAGCAGTAACTTTGATGTATATGACGCAACTATTCTTGACACATCATTTACTTTTAAAGAGTTAAAAGCGTTGATAGATTCACTAATACCTTTAAAGTATGATGCTATTTTCCTTGATTATATACAGATAATTGACAAACCTATGAGTGAAAACATGCAACAGTTACGCATTTATTACAAAGATATAGCTGCATATTTACAAAAGGTAGCACAAAAGAACAATATATTTTGTATTTGTACAGCACAGACCAATAGAGACGGAGGCAAGAAACATACAGCACTTGAAAATAGCAATATTGCAGAATCATCAGATATTATCAGAAATGCAGGTTACGTGATAGGTATATACAAGATGTCTTTAATACAACGACATAGCCTTTTAAAGTACGAAGAAGAAGAGTTTAATAAGTTTCAAGAAGATTATCAGGCGTCTATAATATATAGAAAAGATAAACAGTATACAGAACTAGTTTACCTTAAAGAACAGAAAACACGTAAACGTCCGATAGCACCGTTCTTTAGACTACTTAATGTAAATTACGGATTGTGTAAAGTTATAAATCTGATATAATATAATTTGCTCTACTTTGGAGGCGTGTTGATCATATGGTTTAAGCTGCAGTAACAACGATCAGTATATGATTGTTTTTTATACATGAGGTTTAAAGTAGAGCTTTTTTTGAGGAAGTGTGATGGATAAAAAAACTATACAAAAAGATCATAGAGTATTAGATGATACAGACTTAAATATTATTAATAATACTTTTAAAGAAATCAAATACGATTTTAATAATACTTTTAAAGAAATTAAACACGACAATAACAATAATTTTAATAGAATTGATAATACTTTTAAATTAATAGAAAAGACATGCGAATCTATGAATACACGTATGAATTCATTGGAAAAATCTGTAGATGACAAGCATAAAACATTAGTGTTTTTAATTTCTATTGTTGGTATCGTTTTAACTGCTTTAAAAATATTTATTAATTGAATTATGAAAATATTATTTCTTCTTTTAGTGCCTTTTTTAATTGTATTAGTTTTCTTTTTATTTGTAGGTTCATTTATAATGAATGTAGATTTTCTTTCAACAATTAATACAAGTAACAAAGATTTAACTTTTAAAGACCATTTTATAAAAAACTTAAAATCATTAAAAAAAAGTCTTCCTGCAGTGCTTTTTATGGGACTTAGTCTGTCTCTTTTTATATTTTTTATTTATTTTTTTATTGATTTTTTAATGATTTTTAAGACATGAAAACAGAATTAATACTACTTAAAACAGCGTCTATATTAATTATAATTGCTTCTTTATACTCAATATACAAAAATAATAAAATTGACAAAGAAGTATTAGATTGTGAAGTTGTTTGTGAAAATTCAATAGAAAGAGCAACTATTATTTTGCTTGAAGAAAAAGTGAAAGATTTAAGTAAAAAATTAGAAAAATGTAAAGACAAAAAAGAAGTGGACTGTATTTACAGAAAGGGTTTGTAATTTATGTCAGAATCATTTTTAAAGGAATTCGAAGAAAATACAGGAGAAAAATTTGAGACAGTACTAAGTTATATATGTGCTGTAGCTAATTCACTTTTTCATTCCAAAGAATACGAAAGAAAAGTTTTTGTAGAAATTTTAAATAAAAAAACTGACACAGAACTTATAGAAGCACTAATAGAAAAATATAATATAAAAGAAACACAAGGAACGAGTTTTTGTGTATTTTCTGAAGAAGCCGGTTTGCTTGAACAGTGTTTTGACAGTATAAAAAGTCCTATAATAAAAATTGGGTTGGGTTTTAAAGAAAATAAAACAAAGTCTTTTTATTTTTTTTGTATACAAAATACTAAAGAAATAACAAAACCTTACAATCTTTTAGTTTATCCAAACGACAAGGAAGTTGTTAAGTTTTGTTATGAAAATATTTATGATTATGAGTTGAACTGTTATAAAAAAGATATTAAGCGAAATTGTTTTTTCATTAGTAATGACAAAGATTTAGATAAAACAATCAAAGTATGTCCACAAAATCTGCCAAAAATGTGTATCACTCTAAAAGGTATACAGAATTACAATAAAACCAAAACAGAAAAGATCAACTTAAAACAACACTTTGAATAGAACATACAAGATTTACGTTCGGATTAACTCTTAAAGTCATCTCTGTAGTATATAATTCCTTTTGATTCTCAGTTTTACGTAAAGTAGATAATCTATACTCTATATGTAAATCAGTATCTACAAATATTATTTTTTTAGACAATTTTGTTCCGCTAGCATTATCAAGATAAAAATCTAAATTATCTATTTGGTTTGTATTATTACCTTTAATTTTTACGTACAAAGTAATATTAGTTGTGTCTTGATAATAATATAGTCCTAATCGATAACCTCTGCCTTCATCTACAAGTGGAGCTTTTTCTCTGAATTCTTGTTCTATTATTACATCTGTTTCATTAAGTAATCGCACTAAATACCCTTCATCAGGAAAATAATGGTGTACTGCAACATTTTCCACTTTAGGTAAGTATATTGTGTAGTTAAAAGCGTAAGGAACAGTAGAGTTTTGTATGAATCCAGCAGCAATTAAATTACCATCAAGCTCGTAATAAAAAGAGGCTGTTCTCTTACTAGTAAACAACTTTTCTACTTTACCTAAAAAAGATTTGTAAAAATTCACTGGTTGATCTTGAACACCCCTACCTCGTTCTTCAAACATATTAACTTCCTTAAAAAATAAACCTGCAGGGGTTGAATAAATAAAGAATCTAGAGTAAAAAGTAACAGGTAATATCGGATCACATGCAAGTGATGATGTTAATACTTGTTCTGCGTTGGCTGCGGTTATACCCTCTGCAGCATTAGTACTTCGCACTAACCTAACACCGTTGGACGTAGTAATTAGTAAAACATCCTGAGAATTAGTAATAGTATACATCAACTCGTATCGTTCCGATATTATGTCTAAAAAGAAACCTGTTTTAGCAGGAGAGCCTGTTAACGTTTTAAAGGAATCAGGTACACCTATTTGAGACGCCCATACTCTGTTTGGCTCTGTTACATCAGGAGTATTAATTACCCACAATCTACCCTGTGCAGTAACTCCGTCAATTGGATTTATAATTGTACTTGTAAGATCTGTCAAAAACTCTTCTATTACAGGAGCAGTAGGATCTTTAATATAATACATTTTATCAGATCCAAAAATCATTAAAATACTGAAGTCTGCTTTTGTAATTGTAGGGTTAACAGAAAAGGTAGCGTTAGTAGATAACTCCATAAATCTTATTTCGTTTACAATAGACAATGTAGGAGCCATTTTTGGAGCAAATTTAAATGCTTTTGTTGTAGTTGTAGCAGTATTATAAAAATAAAAGTATGCAGTATTTGTATTATCCTCTGTGACAAAAACAATATGTTCTTTGAAAAAGAAAGTAGCATTAATTAATGTCTGTCCTGCTGGCAATGGTATTATTTCTCTTAGTTCTTTTCTGGGTCTTGGTAATAATTCACCTGTAACGCCTACTCTAAAATTCTCAGCTAAAGCACATCCGTAAGGCTGTGAATTAGGTAAGAAAAAGTTTTGTGCATCTACTGATCCGAAGTAAAACGATACTGGTTGCATTAAAAACCTCTTGGAGTTGATTTATAATTATATATAACAGGACTTTCTGCCCAAGTTTTCCAATCTTGGATTTGTGCTTCTTTTTCCTGTGCTTTAGCATAAAAATAGTTACCTAATTGAGGGTTAACTGGCGTTCTCATCATAGAAATAGCTTCCATAAATTTTAATCTTAAAGCCTCTAACATTGGTGGAGGGAAGTTAGTATAATAATCTATATCAGCAAAATATGTTATTTTATTTTTTCTTCTTGGTTTTATTTCTGTGCGTTTTTCAAGTACATTGTTATTGCTATATTCATTAATTCTTACCTCACATGGCTGGTCTCCTTCGCCATATTGACATAGGTCTGAAGGTTCTAAGTACCACCCTTCTTCATCAGCAGTGTTTAATACAACATCTTCTCTTTTTGTAAAGTCAAGTCTATGGTTAGCTATCAATGATCTTCTTAAGTAATCAAATATTTCATCGTATCTTTTTTTGTTAGTTGTATTCAAATAATCTTCTTCACTAATAGAAGATAGAAATAATGCTGATTTTATTATTGTATCTCTAGTTACACTAGTCATTCTGTCTTTATTTATGATAATATATACTATACTAATTTTAGCATTAAATATGACAGATTTTACTAATTTACAACTACCAGCAGAGATAACAACATCAATACAAAATGATATTATGGGTCTGTATGTTGACAAATATCCGTTAACTCTAAAAATAGAGCTTTATAATTACTATACAAGAAGTTGTGTTTATTATCCTTTAGATAGTTATTTAAGTTGGGATGTAAAAAACAGTAAGTGTTATCAATCATATAAAGATAAGATAGATGTAAATAATCATTTTGTTACAAAGGTAGATTCTAACCCTGATTCTATTGCAGCTGATGGTGTAGGAGCTTTTTCATCAGCACTTTTACCTCGTGGTATAAGCTCAATAGAGATTAATTACTTTGATAGTAAATACAGAAACTACTTAAGTCTCACAGAAGAAGCTAAAAGTGTTTTAACTAAGATGTCAGGTATAATGACTAAGAGGTTGCAATTTGTCCTTGAAAACCAAGATTATGACTTTCAAGCTTCAATATTTCAGTCAATAGGTAATTACATTGAGTACGGATTTTCTGCGATAAGATATTCTCTAAAAGGACTAGTAGTATATGAACCTCGTCTCACATGGTTCCAGCAGCAAATAGGACGTAAAGATAAATATAGTAAAATTCTCGTAGGAGAAGTTACAACATTAGGACAATTAAAATTAGAATATCTTGGTATAGCAATAGATGACAACTGCAACGGAAGAGAATTAGCAACAATATTTTACTATTATTATTTGAAGTCTGATGGTAGATGGGTCAGGGTTACTTATTATGAAAGAGAAGTATATAGTACCTGCTCATTTAATCCTGTCAATGTACTTAATATAGAGGAAATGGACAAGTGTGATGTGTATATTGCCAATCAAGATCAAAAGTATCTTGGTTACGGTAATGGTGATGGGGTGCGTGCTTTAAGTTCAATATTAGGAATGAATTATTTAAATAGTGCTATAAGACGTGGTACTGAACTTATGACTGATCCACCTATGATTATGGATTCAAAATTCAAAGTAAGTCACAAAGATTCTGATGGTAGATATGTTGAAGGAGCAGATATGCGTGCTGGAGCTAAAAACATTGTCGGAGGCAGTATAGGTACAAATCCTTTAGAGTTCTTTAGATCGTTTTTAGATGGTAACCCAATGAGAATATCTGATTTTCAAGGTACGTACATGCAATTTCGTGCTGAACTTGAAAAGGCATTTTCTACTGATCTACTTAATTCTCAACCAATGGTTGAAGAAACTGCAACAGCTGTAAACACTAGAACAGCACAGGCTTTTCATAAGATTATGGGTAAGGCAAATAACTATTATAGAAGTATATTTATTCCTATAATAAGAAAGTATACAAATGAAATCATAAAAGATGAATTAGCAAAAGAACAAGGAGTTATGAATATATATCTAGCAGCTATAGCAGAACAGTCGCCAGCAGTATTTGATGAGTTTAATGAGAAAAACAGAAAAGAAAAATTTATGCTTCGTTATAATATTGATATACTCTCCTTTGAAAAACAAATGATGAAAGAAGAAACAAGGCAGAAGTTGGTCATGAATGCTCAGATACTAGCTTCAATGGGTGAGGGTATAGCTGAAAATGATAAGGTTAAGGGTATTATAGATCATATGATGGAAGAATTAGAGTTACTGTCAGGGGTGTAACAAATGATTAGAGCATTATATGATTTTAACCAATCTCCTACAACAAACACCTTTAAGCAACAAGAAGAGGAAATAGATAGTAACGAACAAGAGTTAATTAACGCATATCTACAAAACCCTATTTTAACAAGATCATCGATGCAATTATCCAATGAAAGAGCGTTGTATGGTATTTTAAACAGGGGATACAATCAACTTGATAGGTTAGCTAGAAAATCAGCGCAACCTTTTTTTAAAAAAGAATTACAACCTGATACAGCACCTAATATCATAGACTATTTAAATATATTAAAATCAGCCTTTAAAAACGACAGTTCTTTTAGTGAAGAATTTCAAAAAATGCATGCAGATAATCTCGCAAGGTTGGAAAGAGGTGAGGCAGTACCCACTCCTATAGATTCTTTTTATAGTCTTTATTTATCTCATCAAGGTAGCAGAACAAGACAAGAAATGTTTGATAGAGCCTCAAGAACTCTTGAACTACAGGAACAAATAAATTCGAAGGGTTTTTTTAGAACAGCAGGAGAAGAGCTTACTGCAGGCCTACTTACTATGCCTCTTGATCCTATAGCATCAACATTGTACCTTACTAGTGCCGCAGGTATTTTTAAGGCATTTAAATCAAAAACACTACGCTCTATAGGAATTGCAGCTGTTGAAGGTGGATTAAAAACAGTAGCTGAAAGGTCGCTGGCATCTATAGATTCTCCTGATGAACGAGGTTTTTTTGAGGGTGCAGGTACTACTTTTGCTATAGGAACAGGTGGATATTTAGCCTTGGGTGCATTAGGAACTGGACTTTCTAAGACGGTAAAAACAACACGTGACTTGATAAATAAACAACTCAGAGGAGTAAATACAGTAGAAAAGAATGTACAGAACTTAGATTTTGACTTAGAAAAAGCAGGATACAATGAAGTAGTAAAAGATATTTATCCTGCAATGGAAGGTAAGGTGGCATCTGAACTATCAGATGTAAGTTATAACGAAAGAGTTGATTTTATCGAAGGTACAATGTACAAATCCTCTGAACGTCTTAGTGCATCAGGAGCTATTAGTGACAGAGGTTTTAAGGTTACGGCTGATGGTGTGGGTTATGAAGGTGAAAAGTTAAATGCAGATGGTAGGGTAGGCACTAGTCTATTTAACAAAGTAAACAAAAGTGTAATAGAAACATTTAAATCAAAATTCGCTAGCAGTGAAGAAGGATTAAAAAGTTTTGCATTAAATATCACAGACATTGAGCCTTTAGCTAAATCTTTACAAGGAGAGGTACTTGGACAATTAGGGACTGCAATACAGAATACAAGTAATATGATGATAAACGGTAGCAAAACATCTTTACTTAGTGATTTACAAAAAGGTTTTAAAAATAGTAAATTTCTAGGAAAAATCGTAGAGGCTTATCACAGCGGCAATAACTTACAAGGTGAAGATGCTTATTTACAACCTGTGGTAAATGGAATAAGAAATACATATAATACTATTCCTCGTCTATACAACCAATTAGGGTTACCTCTTTACAGACTAGAAAACAAACAAATGAATATTAAATATGATCGTGGTGTAATAGCTGAGATCAGTTCATCTCCACAAGGTAAAGATATATTTATACGTGATCATATGGAAGCTCTTGACTGGGATAGAATGGTCGAAAGGGAAATAGAATTAAAAGTAAATAAATTAAAACCAGAAGAAGAAACACCTGAAAAGATAATCGAAATAGAAAAAAAAATAATAGCACGATACAAAAGGAAAAGTTTTCGAAAAAGTAAAGTGATTGCATTGTATAAGGAAAGAGTAGAAAAAGAATTGAATGCACTTCCAGAATCTATAGGTAAAAGCCCTAATACAAAACCTCAAACGTTCTTTTTTCGTCCTGGTAAATTCAATGATATTGCTGACAAATACATGGGAGGTGAGCATTTTTTTTGGTAACTTTATAACAGATATCAAAAGACAAATGGAAGAATTGGCTACATATAGTCAATTAGGTACAAAACCAATAGATACATTAAATGCAATGCAAAAACATTTTGCACCCTTTGCTAAAAGTACATGGCATAAACAAATATTAAACTATAAAAATAGATTTGTATTAAATAGTATTGATCTACCCCCAAGGTCACAATTTTTCGAAACTTTTCTTGCGGGTACATCTTTTTTAAATGGAAAAATATTAGAGGCTGCTGCGTTATTTACCTATATTGATGATCCAATTAAAACATTAATTAGAGCTTCTAGTTTAAAACCAAACAGAGGGCAATTTTCTTTATCAAGCTTTGGAGAAGGATTGGTAGATAATCTGTTTCATAAGGATATGTCAGCTGAGCAAAGGGCATATCTTGGTGTATATTTACAAGATGCACCCTTAGGTGTTGGTAGAGAATTTAATTCACAAACAGCAAGAAGCACAAAAAAAGCTAGCAACTGGTTATATCACAACTTTTTTTGGAAAAATGACATGTTACAACGTAACAAAAGGGCTGCAGGGTTAGCATTTGATATTGTGATGAAAGATCTAGTAGATGATCCAAAAAGTTGGCAGTCATTAACAAAAAAACAAAGGGAACACTATGAGTTCTTAGGTATAACTGAAAAAGACATTGACTTCTTAAGAAAATACAGAGACAAGGGAATGTATAAGGCACAAGGAGCTTTCGGTGATGCTGAGTATGTCGGAGCTAAAGGAATATACAATCATTTTACAGAAATAGGTGATACAGAAAACGCATTACTTGCTAGAAAAATACTAGCATCACAGGAAAAGTTTAGAAGTTGGACTGTATTTGAAGGGTCACAAATTAGAGAAACAATGAGGTTTGGTGGTAGAGTGCCTGATCAGAATTTCTTGCAATGGTTAACATCAATGAGCCTTTTAAAAAGATTTGCTAGAACTCCTTTGAATATCTTTTGGCAATTACAAGAATCATCAAGTAATCCTTGGAAGGCAGCTTTAAACGATTTACCAATTTCTATTATAACAGGAATGGCGATTTTAGGAGCTAAGCAGGGATTAAGAGGTAAAAATGCGTTCGCAGTGTTTTTCTCAGATGAATTCGAAGATAAAAATGTAGTGCAAAAATCAGCAACAGTATTATCAGAAGTATCTCGCTGGTATGCTATTGGTGGTTACGGAGGTCTTGTTACAGATATGTTAGCTATGGCAGCATCTTCTGCTTTAGATGAAATGTCTAAAGACGATGCTACTGCTAGTAAAGTATTTGGAAAGGCAGCAGGTGAAAGTCTAGGTCTAGGTGTAACTCGTACTGGTGCTAATGTCGCTCCAGCTGTGGCGTTTGGTCATAATTTAAGCCAAGGTATATTAGCTGGTGATATGAGAAAAATGGCTAGATTTATACCAGGTGAATCATTTCCTTTGAATATTTTAGTACAGAGATTATTGATCGATAATTATTATGCCAACTTTACCGATGAAGAAGAAGCTATAAAAAGATTCCAAAAAGAAAAAGAAGATGCAGCAAGAAGAGGTCAACCATACTTTGATATGTTGTCTCCTGGTAGTTTCACTAAATTAGATATGTTAGAAGCTGATGAAAAGAACAAAAAAAAGTAACATTTTCTTAATACAAAACATATATTTTTATATCAATTAATAATCTTGATCTCTTATGGAAGAATATAAAGTATTAGACTGCGGTTTTGTCCGTTTGGTTGATAAAATGGGTGATGATAGTTCTATTGTACAGGGTGCAAGAGTATCGTACGGTACAGGAACAAAAACATTAAATAAAGACAAAGGGTTAATAGAATATCTTTGGAAAAACAAACATACATCACCTTTTGAGATGTGTGAAATAAAACTACATATAAAGTGTCCGATATTCATAGCACGTCAGTGGTTGAGACACAGAACAGCTAATGTAAATGAATATTCAGGTAGATATTCTGTGATGAAAGGTGATTATTATGTGCCTGATAAAATATGTACACAATCTACTTTGAATAAACAAGCATCAGCTGGGTATGTTTCACGTGAAACAGAAGAAAGAATGCGTAGTGATATATTAAAGGTATCAGAATATGCCTTAGGTCTTTATCATGAGTATTTAGCTCAAGGTGTTTCACGTGAAACATGTAGAATTTTATTACCGATAAATTTTTATACTGAGTTTTACTGGAAAATAGATTTACACAATTTGTTACATTTCCTTAAATTAAGAAATCACGATCATGCACAATCAGAAATAAGGAGTTATGCAGAAATAATACTTGAAAAGATAGTAAAACCTTGGGTACCATTGTGTTATGGTGCATTTAAGAAGTATTAAGAAATCAATCAGTAGAAAATTCTCTTTATTTTTGTTAATATATATTCATATTTCATAGCACCTCGTGCTTTTAATAAAAATAATTGAAATACAAACCAATCTAAAGTTTTTGCGGATCGTTTGATTGGTTTGTTAAATTCTCTCGTATAATCAATCAGTAGTATCTATTTCAAACGTTCTAGTCATTACTTGATTTGTTGGTTTGCCTTTTTCTAATTTCAAATATTGTATAGAAAATTGATATGTACCAAGAGTTCCTTCTTTTAAAGTAACACTAGTGTCTACATTTTCAAATTTGTGTTTACCTAAAAATGCTTTGTTTTTATTTATAAAATCATCAATAGTGTATTTTTTATTAAAACCATTTATCTGTAAATTCAAAATATTGTTATTACTTTTCATCTTTGTGTTTACAATATCTTTAGTAGTTTTTTTTCCACCAGGTAATTTCATAAAATATAGATCAGGATGTCCTGTTTTTGAGTAGTCTGTAATTTCCATTATACTTGTTGGCGTACTTACTTTGTTATTAGGAATACCAAATCGTCCTAAATCCACTACTCCTTCCTGATCATCAAGGTAATTACCTTTAGTTATTCTTATGATATCATTTACAGCTTCAGTACGTCTTTTTGTTTGAAATTCTGATTGACTTGGATCATCTGCTAATTGTTTTTGTCTAAATATTATAGACGATGTTTGGGGATTTATCATTCCTAATTCACCTAATTTATATGACATATTATCTCCTGTCATAGCCTCCATAATAGCAGGAGCATTGGCTTTTAAAGAACTTGTTTTAAGCATATTATAGTGGTTATGTGTTAAGTATTCTTTTGCACTACTACTAGCTTTGTTGTATAGACTTAAGTATCTACCTTCATCTGCCTTGGAATAAATTGTACCTACAGTGCCTTTGCCAGCAATATCTTCTACTGCCGATGCTAATTCAATTTTAGCACTTACACTATTTAAATAGTCTCCAACTCCAACAAATTCTCCTTTTGAATTTACTGCAAATTCTCCTGTTTTTTCATCTAAGGTGTATGGTTTGTATTCTGATGCAACAGATATTAAATCTCTTTGGTCAGGTAAAAATATTTCTGCAAATTTTATTGGGTCTTGTTCAGCTAATCGCATTTGATTTTGTAATATTTCTGCAAATTTATTCTTACCAGCTTCATTAGCATCAGGCAACAAATCATCAATATAAATTAGTTTATCCTTTATAGTCAAAGATTTTTTTTGTTCTAATACTGTTTGTCCACCTTCTTTATAATTTGGATTGACAGTAGAATTAAGTAAAGCATAATTAGTATTTACAAACTTTTGATCACGCAAATATTCAGGGTTGACATATTCATAATCATCAACACGTTGCCCAAGTGCTGTGGTCTGTTTGTATATATTTTGTTCTGCTGTAGCAAATCTACTACCATTAATACTTGATAACCTTGATCTATTGCTAGTGATCATAGACTGAGTTATTTCCTTTTCTCTTTTTGTTAGTTTTAGTGTATCAGCAATAGTTTCAAGGTCTTTTGGGCTAACAGTAGATCTTTTTAAAGCCTCAACAGCCATGTCACGTGTTTGTTTTGAATCAATACCTGTCTCTGCACCGTTTTTTAAGACATCACCATACTCAACACTAAAGTTCTGAGGAGAAAAGTCTTGGTATATTTCTTCAAAGACTGTCCTTAAATTGTCTTTGATTTGTGTCTGATTAACTATAGACTTCCTTGCATTAAAAGAATTTTTTACTCTTTGCAATTGTTTTTCAAATGCAGTTCCAAAGCCTAAGGATACTGTATTATCGCTACGATATTTCCCAACCATCCCTCTAGCATCTTTTTCAAAAGAATCATAATCAGGATAACTTTGGCTCATACTAAGCATATCAGAGAAAAACACCTGTTCATCTGCCTTTTGATCTGCTGCTGCTCTTTGGGCATCTAGCCCTGCAGCATATTTTGTTGCTCTATTTAAAGTACTAAATGCTACTTTACTACTAATAGGATTATCTTTTTTTATTTGTTCTAGTTTATTTAAGTAGTCCGCACCTGTTTCAGAAGTGTTACGTGCAATAGCTATCTCATCTGATATCCCTTCAACAGCAGCTTTTTGTGCGTATTGTGCGATATTAGTACTAAAGTTAACTACTGTTTCTAAGATATTGGATTGAGGAACACTGCGTGCAATATCTTCAAATATTTTAGTTTTATTAATTAATCCTCTTGTACCTGTTTCACTTGCTACCATCTTCTAAAGCCTCTTTTTTCGGATTGAATACTAATCTTGTTAATTCTTGCCACTCAATCAAGGATGAAGCAGCTGCAACTGGGTTTTTCTCTATGACCTTTGTGATTTCACGAATAGCAGTAACATTGTTTGATGCCTGATTTAAGCTTTTATTAACATTAATTACTATATCTAGTTTTTCTTGATCTACATTATCTAAATCACACACACATTCCTTTAAAAAATTATTTATTTTTCCCTGTAAAGCTAATTTGTCGTCTTCAATTACTCCTATAGGTTTAAGTTTTTTTAGTACAAAATCTGTTGGGGCAATAGATTTGATTATTTTCTCAAATTCAGATATTTCAAGTGCTATTAATCTACAATAGTACTTGATGTATAAAGTAACATATTTACTATTTAGCTTAGGATATTCTTCAGCAATTTTTGCCCTGACTATTTTATATGAATTTCTTATGTCTTCTATGTCATACATTTGTGCTACTATGTCAAACCAAATGTTCAATCTAGTATCTTCACTTAATGCCTTGACAACATCAACTACTTCTCCTCGATCAAAAAAATCAGTCATATATTAAAAAAGTCTATCAAATATTCTATCAAATAAGCCACGAGAACCTGCAATAGACTGTCTAGCCCTAGAAGCTTGTCTTGAAATTTCTTCCATCGGCTGAGATGATCTAATTCCAGATGCACCTTGGCGAAGACCTTCTAAGTCCAAAAGATCTTTTTCAGACGCTGTAATATCTTTTTTAGCCTGTTTTCTTTGTCTTTTTCTACGTGATGTATTGAGTATGCCTGTACTTACACCCTGTCCAACACCACCTAAAAACCCTGCGAAAGCATCTGTCTCAAAAATATTAACCATAAGTATTGTATACCTAAATAATAATTATGCTAATTATAACATAATATTTTTAAAAATATCTTACCTTTCCATGCACAGCTTCGTAGTCAGCTAAGAAATCAGGATTATCAATAAGACCACCACCAGCAGCAAAAGAATAGGCTAAAGCATCAGCAATATCAGGACTTCTACCAATTGCATCTATAACTAGTTTTTTATCAATGTGATATATAGCTTTTCTCATTCTACCATCGTTAGGTTGAACAAATGCTCCTAATTCTTCTAAAAGAAATTTGTTATCAGGGATGCCACCAAGGGTTTCAAGCCAATCACGTAGGGTTCTATACAATTGTGTAGCTACATTCTGCCATCTTTGAGGATCATCTGATTTATTACAACCATTAACTCCATGTATAACAACACTTTTAAACGCAGGATTAGCTCTTGCCATATCAACTACTCCTTGACCAATACCTGATTCATCAAAACATACAGCGACAGGTCTGTAGTAAATAACTAATTTTATCAGTTTCTCAAACACATCAGATACCCTTTGATCATTAGATCGAATAATCTCTATTACTTGTGTGTCAGTACGAATTATTATCACTGTATAATCTCTTCCTATGCCAGCTGCGACATCAACACCAAAATAATACCTATCATTTCTTTGTGGGACACCTATATGTCTTTCTACAGCTCTATCAAGTAGTACACGAGGAAAAATAGTGTCCGCCACAGACAAAGGAAACTTACCGAGAACATTTACTCGCCAAGAGTCGCATTTGTCGCCTGATGATGGGTCTCTGACGTCTATATTGAAAGGTGCATTTTCAGGACGATTTGCTATCATATTTGCATAATTATCCTTACCTTCTTTTACCTCTTCAAAATCATATCTAGAGATTCTTCTGTTTTCCCAATCACGACCTTTTTTTATATCTTTAGGATTTTTCCTATTAGCGTAGTTACGATAAAACTCACAGTTAGTATTAGTAGGGTTACCTGCAACAAGCCATATACCTTTACAAGAAGTAAAGTATGTTTCTGCTTTTTCGAACACATACGGAGGTATTTCTGTTGCCTCATCAAGAATAGCAAGTACATTCTTTCCGTGCATTCCTGCAACCCCTCCTGCTGTATCACCCCACGTCTTCCATTCAAAAACAATGTTACTTTTACCTCCATATACAGGATTAATCATTATCTTTGACCCAGTGGCAACAAGTATTTTATCAGGCATTTTATTAATAATATTTTCTGATTTACGCCATAATGTTTTCATCTGTTTTTCATTTGCAGAAAAAACTGCTCCGTTGAATTCATCGTCAGGATACACAAGGAAGCAAAAGATCATATAACAACACACCACAATATAGAGCATATAACTTTTGCCCACACCATAGGCACCAATAAGCTGATACTTAGCTAAATATTGTTCATGATCCATTGATTCAACTAGATCATTACAAATCTCTTCAAGAAAATTAGATTGCCATTTTTTAAACTCTTCTATATGAAACTTACGCCTAACAAATTCTACAAAAGCCTTGGATTTATCAGGCATGTTGCGTACTATTTCTATATCCCTTTTGACTGCTTCTTCCCTTTCTATTGGGACAGAGAAGTCAAAAAGTAAACTTTCAAAACAAAATGGTTTAGTCACTAGTAGTAATTATAATTTTAACATTTAAATTACTATCGGTAGCTGTAGCAACAACATTATTATTGATCACACCAATATCAAGTGGACTAGATGCTACATCTTCTAAAAGAAGAGTTTCAATATTCCCATTAGAAAAGAATTCATCTCTAGAACTTATTATTTTGTTATTGGAATCTAAGCAGAATAAATTACCATTCAAAGATGTTATAGCTGTCACATTATCAGTTAGACCAGTTGTTTTTAAGTCAAAAGATGATATATCACCAGCTAAAATAACCCCTTCATTGCCACAGACAAATACTTTTTCATCTATAAATGCAATATCATTCAAAGGAGTAAGTGCGGGGTTATCTTTGTATACAACATCAAAAATACCAATTGTACTAGAAGTTGCAATATTCATTTTTGAATTACATAAAACAAGCATTGAATCATTACTATCGATAGCAGTAA
>Ga0070749_10001517_pt1 | contig 15717 bp, 21 predicted proteins | sample VirMetDEL_Nov_18_FD_75180 | JGI IMG/M metagenome (GOLD analysis project Ga0070749, IMG submission 75180) | Aqueous microbial communities from the Delaware River and Bay under freshwater to marine salinity gradient to study organic matter... | ecosystem: Environmental > Aquatic > Marine >...
GGATCGCCTCGGTCGAGAAGACCATCTGGTCGTCGCGCTCGACATCGAGGTCGGGGTCGGGCTTGCGGGTCGCGGCGCGGGTGATCGTGATGGTCTCGGCGCTCGGCAGCGCGTGGATCTGCTCGGGCTTGAGGCTGTCGACGACGAAGGCCGCCGTCTCGCGGACGAGCGGGAGCAGGTCGCCGACCAGCAGCTTGCCCTCCATGAGCTGGCCGTCGAAGGTGCCGCCGAAGGCGTCGATGAGCGGCATGAAGGCGCGGAGCTTGCGGCGGCGCTCGACGGGGATCCCCGGGGGCGTGGCGCCGGCGTCCAGGCCGCCGCCGCTGAGGAGCGCGTTCATCAGGCCCGGGTTGACCTCCGTCTTCTCGAGGCCCACGACCATCAGCATGTCCTCGATGGCCGCGCGGCGAAGTTGGCCGCGGATCGAGGCCGCGGACACGAACGGGACCTCGGACGGGATGCCGGTGGCGAGGTCGTAGCGGAGCTCGCGGCGCATCCCGGCCGTGTTGCCGCGGCGCTCGCCGAAGTCGCCGTGGGCGATCGGGGAGAGCGCGACGCAGAAGCCGACGTAGCGGTCGGTGACGATGCGCTGGCGGATGTTGGCGGGCCGCGTCGGGACCTGGCCCGGCGGCTCGATGCTGATGCCGTCGAAGAGCTCGAGGCTGGTGTCGCGGCTGGCGACCGCGGCGCCGATGAACGGGGCGGCCGTCCGCAGGATCGAGCGGATGGTGGGGAGGTCGAGCCTGGCGGTGATCTCCGTCCAGGGGACGAGGATCGAGCCCGACTCGACCTGGTGGCCGGTGATGTCGAGCTGCGCGGCCTCCGACTCGGCGAGGAAGGCGGCGACGGGACCGCCGCTAGTCTCGTGGACCGGCGACCAGGCGAAGCGGCTGATGACCCGCGAGACGAACTCGTGCGCGGAGCCGGAGGCGGCCGCCATGCTGCCGATGTTGCCGGCGAGCTCGTCGCCGATGTTCTGGACCCGGTGTCGGTCCATCCTGGAGCGGTTGGCGGAGAGCATGCCGCGCAGGAGCGCGACGAGGAGGAAGGCCGTCTCCGACGGCGTGTGCTTGATGGTGCTGTGCATGTTGTGGTCCTTTCGCTGCCCTGGCTTGTCGATCCGGGCGGTGGTCAGCGCTTGCCCGAAGACGGCCCGGATGGACCGTTTCGCCTGGTAGGTCAGCCGTCGCCGTAGCCGGAGCCGTAGCCGTAGCCGTAGCCGTAGCCGTCTCCGTAGCCGTAGCCGTCGCCGTAGCCGTAGCCGTATCCGTCTCCGTAGCCGGAGCCGGAGCCGTAGCCGTATCCGTAGCCGGAGCCGTAGCCGTAGCCGTAGCCGTCTCCGTCTCCGTAGCCGTAGCCGTCGCCGGAGCCGTAGCCGGAGCCGTAGCCGGAGCCGTCGACGGAGCCGGAGCCGGAGCCGGAGCCGGAGCCGTAGCCGGAGCCGTAGCCGGAGCCGTCGCCGTCGACGTAGCCGTCGCCGTAGCTGTCGCCGTAGCCGGAGCCGTCGACGGAGCCGGAGCCGGAGCCGTCGCCACTCACACGGCCTCCCAGGCCGCCACGGCCTCGGGCGTGCAGTCGGTTACGCTGGTGACGTCGCGCGCGGTGAAGACCCCCGGCACCGTCGCGCCCAGTCGGCACTGCCGGTTCGGGCCGGTCGCGGCCAGGCCGAGGAAACCTCCGACGGACTCGTGCCAGAAGAGGCAGTTCCTCGCGCCAACCATGTCGATGATCGGCTCGTGACGCTTGGCCGGATCGACGTATCCGAAGAAGACGCCGCGGTGGGCGGTGGTGATGAGGACGGGAATGAGGTTGTCGGTGCTCATGTTCGCTTCTGTCGCCGTTCGCCGAGGGGTCATCCCCCGCCCGCCCCACACCACGCGGAGGTGGCGACTCGTGGGGCACCGGCTCGCGCCGGGATTGATTACGGCGTCCACCCCTTCGGGGGCGTCCACCCCGCGGACTTGGCCTCCACCGCCCATGATGGCCACGGCTTCTCGCCGGCCTCCCAGGAGACCATGCCAGTGTTGATCATGGTGAGGGCCCTGCGGGCGGCCCGCTCGGTCTCCCACTCCCAACCGTCGTCGGTCTTCTCGCCGCCGGCCGCGGCGGCCAGTTCGTGGAGCTTGTGCCCCTCCTCGTCTAGAGGAGGCCTCTCGCCGAGGGTGCCGCCGAGGTCTCCATCATCAGCACACAGCCACGCGAGAACGTAGCCCGCTAGCGACTCGCACACGACGAGATAGTTTCCCTCGCGGTCCTTCCAGCCGTTCCTGCCTCGCTTCGGCATCACTGCACCCACGGAAGAGCCTGCGGCTGGCACAGGGCGATGATGACGATGCCAAAGATGAGGCATTCGATCGTGTTCATGATTGCTTCGGTCTTGTCCATGTCGTCCTCCTCAGCGCGGGTAGAGAGCCCGCACCATGATCGGCCAGAAAGGGCTCTTCACCCTCTGGATGAAGTGCTTGTGGAACTCGGCGACGGGTCGCACGATCTCCGGCTCGCGCGCCGCGGTCGGCCCCTTCTCGACGATGCCCTTGGCGATCGACCAGTGGCGCGCCTTCTCTGGCAGAAGCTCGAGCACCTGTTCAACCAGCGATCGCGCGTCGGCCACGACCACCGTCCAGGCGTCGACGTCGAGCGCAATCGACAGACCGTCGTCCACCTGGAGCCGCAGCACACCGACCTCGGTGGACGGACGCACGTGCATGACCGTGTGCTTCGACTGGAGCTTGATGAGCGGGTCGACCCTGCAGCCGCTCGGCCACGGCAGCCGGTGGAAGTTCTGCTCGCCGCCGTGCTCGATGCCGTAGAGAGGCACCGCGGCGACCGTGCCGACCGGACGGGGGCGCAGGAGCCAGTCGAGGTAGCCCTCCGCCGCGAGGCCGCCGAAGTGCTTGCGCATCTCCTCCGGCGGGATCTTCTGCTTGTCGCCGGTGGCGAAGCGGAACATCGGCGCGAACTCGATGCTGGTGCCGTCGAAGATCCAGGTCGCGGCCCGGAAGGCGAGGGAGCGGATCGCCCAGCACGCCGCCCGCGAGAGCGCTGGGGTCTCGCGTCCGCCGGCGATCGTGATCCTCGACTCCGCCGCGTGCGGGAATGCGATCTGGTGGAAGCGCGGCGTCACGAAGTTGGTCGAGAGCGCGTCGTCGAAGGCGTACTCCGGCGACGGCTCGCCCGTGACCGCGCAGACCGTGCCGACGTTCTTGCGCGGGTGGATCGGTCCGTGGGCGTCGGCCGGCAGAGGCTCACCGGCCGAGCGCCACATCTTGGTGAGGTAGTGCGTCACGTGCACAACCATCGCTGACCTCAACCTGCCCGTCCAGAAAGCCGTCGCGCGAGCTCCTCCGCGTCCCGCTTCGCGGCGTCGCGGGCCTGCTGCCAGGTCCAGCGCTTCCCCTGCTCGGGCCCCGTGACGCTGCCGAACGGGTCGACGAAGCAGTGGTAGCCGCGGCTGTGCTTGAGCTCGACGATCTTGTATCCCGTGGGGATCGTGAAGTCGCCGACGTACTCGTAGGCGCGGTACAGGCGCTCGGTGTCGACGAAGCGCCGGCCGCTGCCTCGGACCTGGCGCAGGTGGACCCCGCCGCTCCCGGTGTCTTCGATCTCGAAGACGACCTCGACGCCGTCGCGGCGTTTCCACTTCCAGCGGTGGCCCGGCATGGTCGCGGCCGCCATCAGCCACCTCCCGGGGGTGACCAGCCCAGTGCCGCTCTCGCCCGTCCGACCATCCACATGGCGAGGTCGAGACGACCGTCAGCATCAACCCGCGCGATCGCGTCGAACCACGTCTCCACCCTCCCCAGCACGACGGTCTTCCTCGTCCGCAGGGCGTACATGGCGCTCTCGCCGATGGTGTTCTGGTTGTCGTCCCGGAGGACCAGGAGGAGGACGCGGAGGGCGACCACGGAGGATGGAGTCGACATGTCGCCGAAGACACGCAGCGCGGCTCCGCTCTGGAGGCGGAAGGCCGTTCCCTGCAGCGTCGTGACGTCCAAGCTCTCCGGCTGCGGCTTGTCGATGAGGTCGCAGAAGCTTGGCATGGGCTTCAGCTTGTGGACCCGCAGGAAGTTGCAGTAGTCCGGGACGCGGACGAAGTACGCCATGCCGTCGTGGACCGCGATGGCGTACTTGAAGCCGCGCCGAAGCGGCATCTGGTCCAGGATGGCGATCGCCTCATCCATCGTCGTCCTCCCGCCGCTGGCGCAGCAGCGCGACCGGAGGAGGCTCGGCATCGAAGACCTCCTCCGGCGTCCCGGGCACCCTCGTCTCCATGTTCTGCATGTCGGCGTGGTGAAGCCGGTGCACGAGCGTGCTTGCCGCCCCGCGGAGCATGACCGCCGTGCCCGCGACGTCCTTGACGTTGTCGGCGTAGGTGCCCCAGGTGAAGCCCGTCTGCACGTAGCAGACCCCGATAGCTACGAGCCGGCCTGCCCTTGCATCGGCGGCAAGCACCTCGAGCTCGGCGGCGACCGACTCGTTGAAGCGCTGCCACTCGGTCTGGAGAACGTCAACCATCGCGCACCTCCTCCGCCTCCTGGGCGGCCTGCAGGTTCGGCAGCCTGCGGCCGTCCCTGGTCGTGAAGACGATCGGGCGCCAGTCGTCGTCGCAGTAGATGCCGCAGGGCGCCGGAGGCGTCCCATCTCGCCACTCGAAGGCGCCGCCGGCGAAGCGGACGCCGTAGAAACCGCCTCCGCGGTGGTCGTCGTGGTGTACCTCGACGAGTTGCCACCGCGGCTGTACCGCGCAGATGGCCCGCAGTGGGTCTGGCGAACCCTTGTAGTAGTGGATGCGCTTGTACTTCATCGCCGCCTCTCCGCCTGGTAGCTGGTGATCAGCTCCATCAGGAGCGCGCCGGTGCTGGCAGACGACAGCATGGCGACCACGGCCGCCTCGACGCCCGACTGGTCGGCGATCTCCATTGAGTCTCCGAGCCAGGTCAGCTGTGCTGGATACCCGCACGGCGCGAAGTTCACCTCGCCGAGGATGCGCCGGTGAACGTCGCTCCAGTGAGCCTCGACGAGGTTCTCTCTCGTGCGGGTGATGGCCATGGGGAAGTTCACCACCGCCGAGGCATCGGCGCTCGCGCGGCCGAGAACACGATCCACGTCCTTCTTCGCGTCGTTCAGCTTCGCGTGGTTGGCGAGCCCCTTCCGCAGGGCGTCCTTGAACACGCTCAAGGCGCCCTCCGCACGGTCGCGCCGAGGGCGACGCTGCCGATGACCAGCGCCGCCATGGCCAGCTGGATGGTGAAGAACACCGCCGATGGCGCGTGCTCGCTGCCGAGGACCTCGAGCGGCAGCACGGCGGACTCGATGATGGCGAAGATGAGCACCTGGCAGGCCCAGAAAGCCGCCGAGACGGCGCCTAGGAGGAAGGCTCGAAGGATGGTCGTCATGGTGACCATGCTCTTCTCGGTGTCTGTGTCTGTCCAGGAAGTCACCGCCGCCGAGCCTCCGCCAGCAGCGTCAGCAGGAGGTCGACATGGGCAGCAAGGCGGTCGCGGTCGGCCACGGCCTTGGCCAGGTCGACGCTGTGGGACTCCGCCCTCTTGTCGGCCTCGTCGATGAAGCCGCGCATCTCAGCCTCGCGCGCCGCCGCGGCTGCGATCCGTCGACGCGCCTCCTCGAGCACCTCGTAGTGATCTCCTTGCAGCTCGCAGCGCTCCGCGAGCGAGTCGATGGCCTCGCACAGCGCCGACCAGTCGCGGCTCTGCTTGGTCGCCATGGCGACCAGATCCGAGAACTTCCAGTGGGTCTGGTCCGGGCGCCTCGTGACGCCGAGGGATCCGCGCACGGCCTCCCTGCAGACGTTGCGGACCTGCAGCCAGCCTCCCTCCGGCGACGCGGCGACGAACTCCAGGCAGTGCGCGGCGCTCGGCTTGCTGGTGAGGTCTCGTGGCCCTGTGAGGCCGATGATGAGGAGCATGAGGAGGTACATGGGTCAGGCCTTCCAGTTGAACTCGGTGATCCACGGCATCTCGCAGGACGCTGGACCCTTGTCGTCGGTCACCTGCCAGGACCAGGACGGCCAGCCGCGGTACACCGCCTCGCCCTCGCCGATGGCGTCGGCGTTCGGCTTGGCTGGCAGGTCGCCCGGGCATGTCCATTCACCCGCGAGGATGTAGTCGCCGATGGCTCCTTGCACCGTGGTCGCGTAGAGGCTCGTCGCGCACGAGCCCGTCGTCGCCGGCGCGTCGCCCTCGTACTGGTCGAGCACCAGGCAGTCATCGGGAGCCAGGAGTTCGTTCGACAGGAACACGCCGTCGTGGAGCGAGCCGTTGCCGTAGCCGATGGCGAACTGCGCCATGTCGAGGTCGTAGTCGCAGACGTTGCGGAGGTGGACCCATGGCGCGTCGCCGGGCGCAAAGCCGAGGAGCTCGATGCACTCGAGCGGCGGCCGCTTGCAGACCGGCGGCGGCGCCATCGGCTGGCGGTACCACAGGTCGCCATTGCGGACCGACATGTACCCGAAGGGCGCGATGCCGAGGGCTTCGACCTCGATGCCGCAGGACTTGGCCCACTTGAGCCCGATGCCGACCGCGTCGAGCGGCTCATCGGACAGCACGTCGGCGAAGAAGTCGAAGAGGGCCACACCGACCCAGCAGTGCCCGAGCGCGGGCATCATCTGCGCCGCCGCGTCGAAGCACTGGCCCGGGTGGAGGAATCCGTCGGGAAGCTCGACCGCCTCCGCCCACGTCTGCGCGCCGAAGCGCAGCGTCAGGCCGGCGGTGTCGAGGGTCTCGTCGCAGTCGTTGCGGATCTGCACCCACGGCGGCGAGGAGTGCGGCGAGACGGCGGTGATCGAAGGATGACAGGCGAGGGCGAGGAGTGGCAGCATCGTGGTAATGTCCAGCATCGTGGACACACGGGACCTCCCCGTCAAACTACCCACCTGCGACAACGAAGAGCAGCGTCAGCAGCGCGTACACCAGCAGGTCCATGTCGTCCTCCAAGGGAGGTGGCGCCCGTCGCGTGCGCCGTGCTGTCCTCCACCACTCGACGAATCGATGGAACTGGTCGACGCCCTCGTCCTGCACAACCTCATGCCGCCCGGTGGCCACTACGGCTCGCCTACGCATCATCACCTCCAGCGAGCTCGCGCCGCCGATCGGCAGCGATCAGGAGCTCCAGCAGTTGGTACTCGTCCTGGACCGCGAACGTCGGAAGTCCCGCTTGACGGGCGATCTCTCGCAGCCGCGCCCGCCGGTACGCATCGCCGCTGGAGACGACTCGCTGGCGAAATCCCTCCCGCCCGGTCGAGAAGACCCAGAACGCGCCGAGGACAGCGAGCGCGACTGGCGAGAGCTGGTGCCCGATGATCTCCGAGAGCACGACGACCGACACGACGAAGACCGCCGACAGGAGGGGTACGAGCCACACCCGGTTCGCCGTGACCCAGGCCAAGACCCCCAGCTTGTGCCGCGCGCCGCCGGGTGCTACCTCGACGTCATGAGCGAGCAGTCGTCCAAGTGCACTTCCTGCCGGGTCAAGGTGATCTTCGCTTTCGTCGCCGGGCTCATCGCCGGCGCCGCCGGCAGCCACTACGGGCCCTGCCCCCCGCCGTCGAAGCCCGTCCCGGCCGCGGTCGCGGATGACGATCTCCCGGTCGCCACGCCGTAGGTCGGTCACAATCCCTCCGCGAGCACGGCGATTGCGGGGTGGGCCACTCGAGTGTCCCCGCTGTACTGCCAGCACGTCCGCCGCCACCGCGCGCCAGCGTCGATGTGCAGCCGTCGCGTGAACCTCGTGCCCGCGGGGTGGTAGCTGCCGACGCCGATCTTCAGCGCGGCATGGCGCCGGTAGATGCTCGCGCCGCAGCGCAGGAACTCCCCCCCGAGCGACTCACCGTCCATCAGGTCCAGATCGAGCGCGGCGTTGCGGATGTGCCGCGACGACTTGGCGCCGCCCTCCAGGCGATACGCCGCCCGCACCACCAGCCCCGAGGCGCCGACCGCGATCATCTCCTCGCGGACGAGATGCGCAAGCGCCAGCGTCGGCACCATCGCCGCGTACTTCTGGACGGGCGGCATCAAGTGCCGGTCGTCGGGGCGCACGATCTCGCGGAAGCCGAAGCCTCCGCCGAGCAGGCCGTAGAGGTCGAGATAGGCGTCATAGCTCGACGCGGGTGACGGGGCGTGGGCACGAAGCAGCGTCGCCGACACGGTCCTCGTCTCAACAGCCGCCTCATGGGCGATGGTGGCGAGTCGCTTCGCCTCCAGCGGGTCGGAGTGCGCGCCGATCGCCACCGCCCATCGCCGGGCATCATCCCGGGCGATTGCCGTCCAGGAGCTCCCGCGGAGCATGATGATCCTCGAGCTCACGCGCTGCATGATGGGCGAGCATCGCGCGCGCGTGGACCTCGCCGGCCCGGGTCACCTTCACGCGACGACAGGCTCGGACACCGGCGCCACGATGGCCGCGCGGCAGGCCTGCGCAGCCTCGACTCCGGCGCAGGACCAGCCGTTGTTCGTGGCCGACTCGAACGCGAAGGGACGCCTCCAGCGGCCCGTGACGACATCCAGGCCGGTCCTGCTGGGGACGACGTGGCAGTGCCCGAAGGGGACGCCTTGCAGGGCGGCACGGCAGGCGGCCAGGTAGTACCTGGTCGCCGCGAGCACGGGTCCATCTCCGAACGGGTCGCACTTCGAGCGCATCGTGGCCTCCTACGGGTGGATGAACATCTGGCGGTCGTTGCACCAATGAAGGGCGATCTCCCCCAAGCCGGCGTCCTTGCCCTTCACCATCAGGATGCGGGCCTGCTCGACCCCGGCGCGATCGCCCTTCCCGGTCACCGGCTTGTCCTTCTCGTGCCGGTGCGTCAGCAGCACGTACTCGCTGGCCTGCTCGATGCCGGGGCAGTAGGCCGCCATGTCGACGCGCGGGCGCGGCGCATCCTCGTCGGACCGGGCCCGGCGGAGCTGCGTGCCGACGACGAGGTGGATGCCGACCGACTTGGCCGCCTCCTTCCACTCGGAGACGCAGCTGTTGTAGTGCGGAGTCAGGTCCTCGCCCTCCGCCTTGACGCACTGCAGGTAGTCCACGAAGGCGATCATGCACCCGCTGCGTCCAGCGCTCGTGATCGCCGCCGACACCTTGTCCTTCGACCACGGTCCCTTGTCGGCGATGTGCAGCGGCATCGCGTCCAGCATCCGCCGCGCGAAGTCCTCGAGCATCGCCACGTCGCCCTCGGTGTAGCCGTCGTGGCCCGGGCGCCGCGGGCTGAGGCTCGCCAGCCGCCGCGCTGCATTCAGGTCCCGCAACTGCTGCATCACGATCCGCGACACCGGGATCGTCGCCTCGTCCTCGAGCGAGATGTACGCCACATCCCGTCCAACGATCCCCATGCTCACCATCAGCTGCAGCATCAGCGTCGACTTGCCGTGGCCCGGCCACCCTCCGATCGAGGTCAGTCGGCGGCGGTACCACCCCTTCGTGAACTGGTCGAGCCGCGGCGCGAAGGTCGACAGCCAGGTCGTGTCCTCCGACGAAAGCTTCGCCCGGAGCTCGGCGATGAAGGCCTGCCCGATGTCACCGGCCCGCTGCCAGGCCACCCCGGTCGCCGCAGCCTCGATGCGCGACTCGACCTCGCGCATGAACGACTGCGCCTCGCCCATGCCCCGTTCCCTGGCGATCTCGCTGGCCTTGGCCAACGCCTCGGCGTACTTCGTCTCCGAGTACGACCGCAGCAGGCAGTCCTCGGCGAACACGAGGTTGGTCGCCTCCGGCGGCATCCGCAGGCGCTTGAGCAGCGTCCTCGGCTCCAACGCTGGCATCTCCTCCCGCTTCCCCCAGGACGTCCATGCCTCCCGCGCCGTCGCCAGAGCGACCTCTCCAGCCATCGTCTCGCGGTCGACCGGCAAGCCGGCTCGATGCAGCCCGATCACGGCCGCGAGCACGAGCTTGGCGTGGACGCTGAGGTGCCGGTCGGAGATCTTCGTCACGTCCAGGTGCGCCGGGCGCCTGGCGATCTCCGACAACCACATGTCCTCGGCGTCGGACAGCGGGAGGCGAGGAACGGCAGCGTCCTCCACGGCGTCGAGGTCGAGATCTCCATCCCGGAAGATGTCGTTCAGGTCTCGCGCGATCGTCGGCGCGCGCGTCTTCTTCGTCATGCTCCGTGCCTCTCCGAGCGCCCCCGCGGCGCGTGTCGCTTGATCGTCGCGCGCCCGTGGAGGCTCTCCTGGACCTCCTCGGCGTACTTCCGGCCCTGCAGGTCTTCATGGGTGGCGAGGACGACCTCCGAGCCCTCGGGTATCGCCTTCGCCAGTGCCCAAGTCCAGGCCCCCGAGAAGAGGCCGATCACCGCGTCGCTCCGGCGACCCGCCTTCATCAGCGCCACCGACAGCGTCAACATGTCGGGCTCTCCCTCCACGATCCAGATCCTCACCGGGAACAGGCGTTGCGCGAGCAGCGACCAGGCCGCGACGTTGAGCATGACGAGGCCAGCGCTGTCGAAGCCGGTCATCGCCCGCGTCTTGGCCCCGTTCGGCGGCGGCGTCTCGATCATGCCGGCGATCGGGTCGTCCTCGGTCGCGCACCACCGGATCCGAGCGCCGCGGCAGATGCCAGCGGCGTCGAAGATCGGCACGATCAACTCGTACCCGCGCGGCCCTGCTGCCCATGGAGGAGGCGAGGTCCGCTCGCGGAACATGATCCCCATCCGCGAGGCGACGAAGTCCTCGACATCGATGCCTCGCGCCTGGACCCACTCGCGGATCGCCGTCGACTTCGCCCCATCGGTGCAGCGCGCGACGAAAGTCTCGGCGTCGTCGGGGTAGGAAGGCTCGCGCGGCGCAGGCGGATCTGCGTCCTCGTCGAGCATGTAGCCGCGGGGCAGCCGGCAGCGCCGGTAGATGCTGCCGAGCTTGGAGCGCAGGTCCCGGTGCGACCACGGCGGCGAGCATCCTCGGTTCCACACCTCGAGCTCCGCCATCGCTTCGCCCTCGTCCAGAGCGAAACCCCATGCCGCGCGGATCGCCTCGTAGGTCCTCTGATCGCCACCTGAGCCCTGGACCGCGGGGCCGATGGCCGAGAGGTAGCGGGCGTAGCGTTCTCTGGGCGTGAGCCGCATCGGACAGGCAGGAGACAACGCGACCGCCGGGGCGTCAAGAAAGCCCCCGGTGAGGTCGCTTTCTCGACGGCGCCAGCGAGGTGGAGCACGATGCGCGACATGCTGCGCGACTACCAGCAGAAGGCCATCGACGAGCTCACCCGCGCGTTCAAGGGAGGCGCCAAGTCGGCGGTCGTCAGCGCCGCGACCGGATGCCACGCCAAGGGGCAGCAGATCCTCATGCTCGACATGACGAGGAAGCTCGTCGAGGACGTGGATGTTGGTGACCTGCTCATGGGGCCAGACTCCCGTCCCCGGCGCGTCCTGTCGCTCGCCCGAGGTCACGGCCAGATGGTCCGCATCGTCCCGATCAAGGGCGACAGCTTCGTCGTGAACATGGACCACATCCTCACGCTCGCGCGAACCAGCACCGGAGAGATGATCGACATCACCGTGCGCGACTGGCTTGGTCGCAGCCCCACGTTCAAGCACCTCTACAAGTTGGTCCGCGCGTCCGTCGACCCAGACATTCCGCGCGCCGTCCTGCCGATCGACCCGTATGTCCTGGGCGTCCTGATCGGCGATGGATGTCTGCGGCGCACCGTCATGCTGACCACACCCGACCAGGAGCCACATGACGCGCTCGCAGAGGAGGCATCTCGCTTCGGCCTCGTCTACCGTCGCGTCGGCATCGATGGGTGGGCCGTGCAGTCGTCGACGTCGAGGCGCGGCCGCGGCATCAAGGGGAACAAGCTCAGGAACGCATTGGTCGCTCTCGGCCTGGATGTGAACTCGGCCGACAAGTTCATCCCCGACGCCTATCTGCGCGCCAGCCGGCGCGACCGCCTCGCACTGCTGGCGGGCCTGATCGACACCGATGGGTCGCTCACCACCAACTGCTTCGACTGGATCACCGCCTCGCGTCGACTTGCCGACGACTTCGTCTTCTTGATCCGGTCGCTGGGGTTCGGCGGGTCGGTGCGACCCTGCCAGAAGACCTGCCAGACCGGTGCTGGAGGCATCTTCTTCCGCGTGTGCGTGTCCGGCGACCTTGCTGACGTTCCGACGAGAGTTTCGCGCAAGCGCGGCGCCAAGCGCCAGCAGAAGCGCAACGTCCTGGTGACCGGCTTCCGCGTCGAGATGGTCGGCGATGACGACTTCTACGGGTTCTCCCTCGACGGCGACGGGCGCTTCCTACTCGGCGACTGCACCATCACCCACAACACCGGCAAGAGCCGCTTGTTCAGGCGCGTGGCCGAGGGCGCCGCGGAGAAGGGGCACCGCTCGATGCTCATCGTCCGCGGAGACGCCCTCGTGCGGCAAGCCGCGACGCACTTCCGGGCCTCTGGCCTCAGCGTTGGCGTCGAGATGGGCACCATGCGCAGCGCCGGCGAGCAGGTCGTCGTCGCCTCGGTCGACTCGCTGCGCGGGCGGATGGACCGCTTCACCAAGAGCGACTTCGCGGTGGTCCAGATCGACGAGTGCCACCACTGCATGGCGCCGTCGCAGCTCCGCATCCTCGCCGACCTCGGCTTCGCCGTGCCCGAGGTGTCGGACAAGGGAGAGATCCTGGAGTCGAAGACCACGCGCGAGACGGACGCGCTCCTCGTCGGCTACACGGCCACGCCAGACCGAGGCGACAAGCTCGACATCATGCAGGTCTTCGAGACGGTCGCCTTCGAGTACGACATCCAGACCGCCATCGGCGACGGCTGGCTCGTGCCGATCAGGCAGGAGATGTGCGTGCTCGACGGCCTCGACCTCTCGAAGGTCAGGACCGCCGCTGGCGACCTGTCTGCCGCCGAGCTCGGCCGCGTCCTCGAGCCGCTGATCGAGCCGATGGCCCGCGAGATCTGCGAGGTCGCCGGCATGCGACCGACGATCATCTACTCGCCGCTCGTGAAGCTCGCGCACCAGATGACCGACGTGCTGCGGCGCGTCGAGCCTGGCCCGCGCGTCGAAACGATCGACGGCGCCACGGACGACCAGCGTCGGCAGGAGTTCTTCTCCGCGTTCCAGCAGGGTCTTCTCCAGCGCCTCTCCTCGGTCGGCACGCTCACCGAGGGCGTCGATCTTCCAGCCGCTGCGGTCGCCGCCGTCTGCCGCATGACCAAGGTCCGCGCCCTCTACACCCAGATCGTCGGCCGCGTGCTGCGCCTGCCGCCGGGCGTCGACCACCTGCCGACCGCGGAGGCGCGCCGGCTGGCGATCTCCAGGTCAGTCAAGCCCTACGCGACCGTCCTCGACTTCGCCGGCAACTCGGGGCGCCACAAGCTCGTGCGGCTGATTGACCTCTTCACCGATGATCTCGCCCCCGGCGTCGCCGACCTCGCCGCCAAGCACCTCGACGAAGCGGAGGGCGACCCAATGGGCGCGATCGGCCTGGCTCTCTCCGAGATCGAGGAGATGGTCGCGCGCGTCCGCGGCTCCAAGATCGAGCGCATCCTCGTCGATCCGTTCGAGCTCTGGGACATCCCGCGCCAGCGCGACTCCTGGGGACGGCTGGCGACGCCGGCGCAGGTCGACACGCTCCTCAACGCTGGGGTCGTGCCGGTGAAGCGGGGACGGTCGCCCGCCGAACAGGCGGCAGCGATGAAGGCGGCGCGCGACGAGATCTCTCGCCTCTTCGACTTCAAGTCGGCGAGCAAGATGATCGACCGGATCGTCGGGCGCACCCGGCAGGACCTCGCCACGGTCAAGCAGGTGCGGATGCTGATCTCGAAGGGCATCCCGCGCGACCGGGCGATGGACCTCACCTTCGCCGACGCCAACAAGTCGATCGACGAGCTCGAGCGGTGCGGCTGGAAGCCGACGACGGCTTGGATCCGGCGATGGGCGTCGAGCGCACCAGCTCAGCCGTAGATCTCGTAGGGCGCTGGATCCGCGAGGCCCTCGGTCACCCAGCCGAGCGTCTCGCGCGTCAGCACCTCAGCGATCTCCTCGGCGCGCTCGCGCAGGAACTTGGCGCACCGGCGCCACCGCGCTGCCCGCGACGACAGCCAGCGCGCGCGCCGACCCGACGCCTCCCGTGCCTGCCGAGCGAACTTCCGCGAGCGGACCTCAAGGTACGCCGCGAGAGCGAACGCCCCGACGACGAGCAGTTCCTCCGCGAGCCAGCGCCCGATCTTCTCTGCCCACCTCCGCAGCCGTCGCAGCATGCGCTCGGTGTACCAGGCGAGGCGCTTGCGGTCGAGCCCGCGCCCGGGTAGCGTGGGCCCCAGAAAAGGCGAAGGCCGGGACTGGACCCCCCCGGCCTTCAGTGAGCCCGCCATGCGCCATGCTTCAACGGGCGAGAACTCGCCCTCTCCATACCCCACCCGAGCCCTTGTCGCAAGGGGTGTTCGCGCCTCGACACGACGCGCACGGGTGACCGCCATCCTCTACGGCGAGCTGCGGCGCGCCCGCCGGTCGCTGCCTCGCGGATCGACGGCCCATCCGGTCCGCGGGAGGGCGCTCGCCGAGGCGATCCTCCAGGCGCTGGAGTCGGCCCTCGCCGCCGGCCGTCCGCTCTGGCGGGGCACGGGCGGGCGCCTGGTCCGTGACCTCTCATCCGCCGGCCACCTTGCGCTCCCGCGCCGCCCTTGCGCCCGCACGACGACCGCAGCTTGGGCCCTCGTCTGCGCCGCGACGCCGCTGGTCCAGCTCATCGGAGCCCGCACCATGGAGGCCGATCTCCGGCCGGAGAGCGACCCGGAGGACCTCGAGCGGCTGCTCGCCGAGTGGCGCCAGCGGGTCGCCGCAGGCGAGGAAATGCGGACATCGCGTCACTCGCGCGAGGCCTTGGACGGCCTCCAGCGCGACGCATCCGGCGCCGGCGCCCTCGACAACGATGCGTTTTTCGAGGGCCTACGCGCCGCGTGCGCTGACAGCGCTGGGCCCGAAATGCGGACAGTGCTGTCACCGGAGATTCCTGCGTATAAGCCTGCGCAGGATGGTCCTGCTGCCGATCCTCCTCGCGTGTACGCGCGCGGGGGAACTTGGGACCATGTCCCTGTCGGGCCTCCGGCGGAGGAGCCCAAGGACGCACCGCCCCCACGGCCAGTCACGCTCTCGGAGGCTGGGGCTGCCGGGGCGCGCGGTAGGTGGGTCGGCGCCGTGCTGGCCGAACTGCTGGCGCGCCCACCCGAGTCGCCAGACCTACGGGGACTGTATGCCGAGCTCATGGCGCGGCGCGGCGACTTCGACCGCGACCGGCGAACGCGAGCAGCGGTGCGTCGCGCGATCGAGTCGCTAGCCCGACGCGGGCTCCTGCGGGGCTCGCATGGACCTCGGGTCGAGCTTGCGGCGTTCGTTGACCCCGAGCCGGTGGCGATGCTGGGCCTGCGACCGAGGCCGTCGACCGCAAGGCCCACGCTGCGCATGCGGAGACACCTGGAGGGGCTCGGAGTGCCAACCGCAGGCCTCTCGAAGCCGGAGGCGCGGAGGGTCCAGCGGGCACTCCATCGACGCTCGCTGGCCGGCCTGGCCTCGTACCGGCAACTCCAGGTGCTCACCCGCGAGTCGGGAGGACTCGCCGAGTGGGATCGCCAGCGCCTGCTCGAGGTCCGGCGGGAGGACTGGCGCAGCGTCCTTGAGGCGGCAGTCGCAGAGCACCGGGCGGGTCAGTTCCTTGCGCGAGACACCGGGACACCGGAGAGTGGCCCAGGCATGGGAACTCCGCGCGAGCA
>Ga0070749_10001518_pt1 | contig 15706 bp, 20 predicted proteins | sample VirMetDEL_Nov_18_FD_75180 | JGI IMG/M metagenome (GOLD analysis project Ga0070749, IMG submission 75180) | Aqueous microbial communities from the Delaware River and Bay under freshwater to marine salinity gradient to study organic matter... | ecosystem: Environmental > Aquatic > Marine >...
AAGAAATGATATGGAGTCTATAGGCATAGAGATAGACTCATGGGGAGGTCTTAAGAAGAAAGGTGATAAGTGGGTGTCTTGGGCAGGCAAAGAAGTAGACAATGTTCAGGAGTACCCTGAAGGTTTTAGAGGATACAAAGCATTTGAGAAGTACACAGATGCTCAGATAGAATCAGTTAGACAATTGCTTGTATTTTGGAACGAGAGATATAACATCCCTTTAGACTATGATGAGCGCATTTGGGATTTAAACTCAGCAGCACTATCAGGGAAACCAGGAGTATATACACATGTAAGCTACAGATCAGACAAGTCTGATTGTCATCCTCAGCCTGAGCTAATAGAAATGTTAAAAACTTTGTAAAATGAAATTTAGAAATAACTGGAAGGTAAAAAATAAGCAGTGGGATAAATTCATATTTAAATTAAGAATAGGTTTCTTTGATATCTTTGGTATAGAAGTAGACATATCAAGAAAGTTCTATCTATTAACCTTTATGAACTTTACTATTAAAAGCAGATAACTTCCGAACGTGCTTTTATTCAAGCTTGGGTATATAATGTACTCAAGCTTTTTGTTTTTAAATGTTTACAGTTTAAACTTTTTTTGTATATTTGAGTAAACATAAATAAAACATTATGGAAAACCAACAAGAAAACCTTACGGAAGAGGAGTTAAAAGCACGTAAGGATGAGATGCTTAAGTTCTATGAAGAATCAATGCCTTATCTAAAAGCTCAGCATGAGTATGAAAAAATGTTGTCAGACATTGAAGAGCAAAGATTTAGAAGAGCTAATTACCAAATGCAGTTTGCTATGATGATGCAAGCTCCAGAAATGGAGGAAGAAGAAATGGATCAGCCTCAAAGCAAACCAATGCCTAAACCTAAGAATGCTCCTGAACCAAAAGGACGTAAACTTAAAAAAGGATAGTTATGGCTTTAGTTAACCAAGTTAAGAAACAGGTGCAGATGCCTAAATGGGATTTGGTTAAATATCAGATACTTACTCACTGTTATATTAACCGTATAACAGTGAGTGATTCTGACTTAAATTGCCTTACATTATTAAGCTTTAATGAACCAGTTGAGTTAACAAGTTTTTGTTATGATGCTTCTTCAGAGGAATCTTGGATATTTAAGTCTCCTCAAACCGTAAGAAACTGTATAAACAAAGCAATTAAAAAAGACTTAGTAGTTAAAGACTCTGATAATAAAAAGGTAATTAGATTAAATCCCGCAATAAAAGTACAGACTGAGGGCACAATATTATTAGATTTTAAGTTTTTAGCACATGATTCCAAAGAAAGCACGGGAACTGTATAAAGAACTAGCAGAAGAATTAGATGTTTCAGAATCTTTGATAGAGAAGATTGTAGATTTTACCTATAAAGATTTAAGAGAAAACTTATCAGGTTTAAAACATCCAAGAATAAATGTATTAGGTTTAGGACACTTTGTAGCTAGAAAACTTAAGATTGAAAATACAATTGAAAAATACACTAAGAATTTACCTAATCATAGCACAGCAACATTGAAAGGGTACTACAACAAAAAGACTATAGAAGAAAAACTTAAAGCACTTACAAATTTACACGAGCTTATACTTAAAGAAGAAGAACGCAAAGATCAATTCAAAAATGACAAGACTAAGTGACATATGGAAAAACAGAAAGCAAATCATGGAAGGCATTAAAAATGCTGCTATTAAAAATGAATTTGTAGAAGAAGTTTCCAAAGACAGATACAGTATTTGTAATTCTTGTGATAGCAAAGGAGATAAATGTGCAGTACCAGGCACAGCTCCTTGCTGCAATGAATGTGGTTGTTCTTTATCTTTTAAAACAAGATCACTTTCTTCTGAGTGTCCATTGGGTAAATGGAAAGCAGTTATTAGTGAAGAAGATGAAGATAAACTAGAAGAATTATGAGTATAGTATTTAATGATGAAGACCATAGTTATAAAAGCATTAATCCTGAAGAAAATATCCAATGGATTAGTGTGACTACATTGGTTTCAAATTTTAAGAAACCTTTTGATGCAGATAATGTAGCTAAGAAAGTTTCTAAAGCTAAGAAGTCTAAATGGTTCAATATAGATCCGGAAAAGATTAAAGAGATTTGGAATAGTGAATCAGAAAGAGCAATGGGCTTAGGTACCTATTATCACAACCAAAGAGAAGCTGATATATGCTCTTTAGCATCAATAGAAAAAGAAGGTATCCCTATACCAGTTGTATCACCTATAATGAAGGACGGTTTAAAGATGGCTCCTTCTCAAAAACTTACAGATGGTATTTATCCAGAACATTTGGTATATCTAAAATCTGCAGGAATCTGTGGACAAGCAGACCTTATAGAAGTAGTTAATGGTAAAATACACATCATTGACTATAAAACAAATAAGGAAATAAAAACAGAATCTTATAAAAACTGGGAGGGTATTTCAGAAAAAATGAATGCTCCCTTAAATCATCTAGATGACTGTAATTTCTATCATTATTCTTTACAGCTGAGTATTTATATGTATATGATAATAAAACATAATCCTAAGTTAGAACCAGGTAAAATGTTTATCCATCATGTAAAGTTTGAAGAAGAAGCTAAGAATGAATATGGATATCCAATAACTAAATATAATGAGAATGGAGATCCTGTAGTAAAAGAAGTTATACCAATTGCGGTACCTTATCTAAAAGATGAAGTTATTAATATAATCAGTTGGTTACGAGACAATAAAGATAAACTTAAGAAAAAATGATAATTAAACTTTTTGATATACAAAATGGTGCAATAGTTCCTACAGAGCATTGCTATACTTTAAAGTCTTTAAAGGATATTATGGATAATTATCCGGAAGACTACTTAAGTATTTATAAGTATTTGTTTTATATGACATGTCCTGATCCTGATAGTAATCCGTTTTTTCACACACCTGAAATAGACAAGGAAGATATTATACTAAGAGAGATACAGGCAGAGTTCAGTGTGGAAGATGATGATATCTTTACAGCATTAGCTTTTTGTAGAAGAATGTATGAGACACCTACATCTAGAGCTTATGAAGGAATCAAGAAAGCTTTGGATAAAATAGCTAAGTACATGTCTACTGTGCAAATTACTGATGGTAAAGACGGTAACATAAACCAAGTAAGAGCCATGGTAAAAGATTTTGATAGTATCAGAAAGTCATTTAAGGGTGCTTATAAAGATTTACAAGAAGAGCAGCAAAGCAAAGTAAGAGGTGGTCAAGGATTAGCATATGATCAATAATGAGTGACATTTGGCAAAACATACCTACTTGGGACAATGGTGTCTGGACAGAAACTTCTTTTGAAACAAGGGAGGAGTTTGCTGAATATTTAGCTAACTATTTTAAAGAACCTGGTCAATATGAATTTGATGAAACAACAGAAGAGTTTATATCTCAAGCTAAAAAATTTAATGATCTGGGTTACTATTGTGAGCATCCTCTTAGGTCTAAAGATTATATTAACTATTGGGATGATCAAAAACAAAAATGCAGGAAAGGTGTACTTTACAAGAAAGGTAGTAAGGTATGGTTTCTAACCCGTGAGTATTACATGTGGTTAAACTTCTTACCAATCTTTAACAAAGAAATACAGAAGTTTGGATTTGCTGATATCAGGGATGCTCAGTATCATATGGCACTGTATGAGTTTTTAGCTGAGTTAAATTACAAGCATGTAGCAATACTAAAGAAAAGACAGATTGCTTCTTCTTATTTTCACATAGCAAAGCTTATCAATCAGCAATGGTTTGAGCCCGGAGTTACTTTAAAGCTTGGAGCTAGTTTAAAAGACTATATAAATGAGAAAGGTTCTTGGAAATTCTTAGATGAATATGGTGCCTTTCTTAATGAACATACTGCTTGGTATAGACCAATGAACCCTCAAAAGGTTTTAATGTGGCAGCAGAAGATTGAAGTTAGAAAAGGTGGTAGAAAAACTGAAGTAGGTCTTAAAGGTACTATACAAGGTATGTCATTTGAGAAAGATCCTACAAATGGTGTAGGGGGTCCTGTTAAATACTTTTTCCATGAGGAGGCTGGTATTGCACCAAAGATGGATCAGACATATGAGTATATGCGTCCTGCAATGAGATCTGGTTTAGTTACTACAGGGGTTTTTATAGCTGCAGGTTCAGTAGGGGATTTATCACAGTGTCTTCCTTTGAAGGATATGATACTTAATCCTTTAGCAAAAGATATCTTTCCAGTAGAAACAAATCTTTTAGATGGTAAAGGTACTATAGGTATATCAGGTCTTTTTATTCCTGAACAATGGTCAATGCCTCCATATATTGATGAGTATGGTAACTCTCAAGTAGAGGAAGCATTAAAAGCTCTAGAAGAGCAGTTTGCTAAATGGAAAAAAGAATTATCTCCTGAAGACTATCAGCTAAGGATTTCACAGCATCCAAGAAATATTAAGGAAGCTTTTGATCATAGATCAGTGTCTGTATTTCCTACACACTTGATAGCAGCTCAAGAAAGAAGAATTGCAGAGAAAGACTATGGATATGAATTCATAGACTTGCAAAGAAATGAGAATGGTAAAGTAATAGGTAGAGAAACAAATAAACTACCTATATCAGATTTTCCTGTAAATAAAAAGCAAGAAGATAAAACAGGTTCTATAGTTGTTTGGGAAAGACCTGTTAAGGATCCAGAGTTTGGAATGTATTATGCATCTATTGACCCTGTTTCAGAAGGTAAAACAACTACCTCAGAATCATTATGTTCTATATATGTAATAAAAGCACCTGTTGAAGTTACAAAGACAAATGGTACAGAGACAGAAAATTATATTGAAAGAGACAAAATTGTAGCAGCTTGGTGTGGAAGATTTGATGATATAACTAAAACACATCAGAGACTAGAAATGATTATAGAATGGTATAATGCCTGGACAGTCATAGAAAATAACATATCTCTTTTCATACAGTATATGATTTCTAGAAAGAAACAAAAATATCTAGTACCAAAAGATCAGATAATGTTCTTAAAGGATCTTAAGTCAAACACCAATGTATTCCAAGAATATGGTTGGAAAAACACAGGTAGATTATTTAAAGACCATCTTCTATCTTATGCTATTGAATATACTAAAGAAGAGATAGATCAAGTAACTAAACCTGATGGTACAATAGTAAAAACAGTATACGGTATTGAAAGAATTCCTGACCCTATGCTTCTCATAGAAATGAGAGAATATACAGAAGGAGTCAATGTTGACCGCTTAGTATCCTTTGCAGCACTTGTTGCTTTTGTTAGAATACAGAGTTCCAATAGAGGTTATAAGAAAAAACATATCATGGATGACAGTGCTAAAAAGTTGCAAAAGTCAGAAAATTTATATAAATTATCTCATAACCCTTTTCGTAATTTAGGAAGGGGTAGAACTGTTAATGGAAAAAAGTTTAGACGTTCTCCATTTAAAAATTTAAAGTAATATGCAGGTATATAATGCAATGCAGCTCAAAAACGGAGCTAAGGTTAAACAAAACAGAATGGGTTCTATAACTCAGCCTCTGCAGTTTATACCTAAGAAAGATAAAGATGATGAGTGGGCAGCATGGAACTTGGATTGGTTGGAGTGGAATGGTTTAAAACAACTTAAAAGAAACTCCCGCAGGTTTATGAAAAACTATAAGCTTGCAAAAGGAATCATTGACAAGACAGATTATATTATTGAAGATGATAATGAGTACAGAGACATTATAGAAACTTTAACAAAAGAAGATGAGTCAGCCTTAGAATTAAAGTTCTATCCAATTGTACCAAATGTTATCAATGTACTTACTGCTGAATTTGCTAAGAGATCAACTAGATTAACTTATAGAGCTGTTGATGAATTCTCTTATAATGAGATGCTTGAGCAAAAAAGAGCTGATGTGGAAGAAGTTTTACTTGCAGATGCTCAAATAAAAATAATGGCAGCTCTTCTTGAGCAAGGATTAGATCCTAATTCTCCGGAGGCTCAACAACAAATGAGTCCTGATAATCTTAAGACTCTTCCTCAAATAGAACAGTTCTATAAAAAAGATTATAGATCAATGGTGGAGCAATGGGCTTCACACCAACATAAAGTAGATACTGAAAGATTCAGACTAGAAGAACTAGAAGAAAGAGCTTTCAGAGATATGCTTATTACAGATAGAGAGTTTTGGCATTTCCGCATGATGGAGGATGACTATGAAATAGAACTTTGGAATCCAGCTCTTACATTCTATCATAAATCACCAGATGCCAGATATACTTCACAAGGTAACTGGATTGGTAAAACAGATATGCTTACAGTAGCAGATGTTATTGATAAGTATGGTTACTTAATGACTGAAGAGCAACTAGAGGCTCTAGAAGCAATTTATCCTATTAGATCAGCAGGATATAATATTGGTGGTTTGCAGAATGATGGTTCATTCTATGATGCTACTAAATCACATGAGTGGAATACTAACAGCCCATCACTAGCATACAGACAATATACATCTATGATGTCAGGGTCTGTATTAGAAGGAGGAGATGTAGTTACAGATATCTTAGCTCAGAATGAAGATTACTCAGATACAGGTACTGCATATCTCTTACGTGTAACAACAGCATATTGGAAGTCTCAACGTAAAGTAGGGCATCTAACAAAGATTGCTGAAAATGGTGAAGTAATTACAGAAATAGTAACAGAAGATTACAAAGTTACAGACAAGCCTATTTATGACACTAGACTGTTTAAGAACAGAACTTCAGAAAACTTAGTCTATGGAGAACACATAGATTGGATTTGGATTAATGAAGTATGGGGTGGTTTAAAAATAGGACCTAATGTTCCATCATTCTGGGGAATGAATAATCCTGGAGGATTCTCTCCTATATATCTTGGTATAGACAAGAACCACATAGGACCTCTTAAGTTCCAATTTAAAGGAGATAATTCTTTGTATGGATGTAAGCTTCCTGTAGAAGGATCTATATTCTCAGATAGAAATACTAAGTCTACAGCTTTGGTAGATCTTATGAAGCCTTTCCAAATAGGATATAACATTGTAAATAATCAAATTGCAGATATATTAGTAGATGAACTTGGCACAGTTATTCTATTAGACCAAAATACCTTACCTCGTCATTCTTTAGGAGAAGACTGGGGTAAGGGTAATTTGGCAAAAGCATATGTTGCAATGAAGGATTTCCAAATGCTTCCTCTTGATACATCTATCACAAATACAGAGAATGCATTAAACTTCCAACATTTTCAAAAACTAGACCTAGAACAAACAAACCGTTTAATGTCTAGAATACAACTTGCTAATTATTTTAAACAGCAAGCTTATGAAGTAATCGGTGTGAACCCACAAAGAATGGGACAACAGCTTTCTCAACAAACAGCTACAGGAGTTGAGCAAGCAGTAAATGCTTCTTATGCACAAACAGAAACGTACTTTATACAGCACTGTGATTATCTTATGCCAAGAGTACACCAAATGCGTACAGATTTAGCACAATATTACCATAGTACTAAACCAAGTGCACGTTTAACGTATGTAACTACAGCAGATGAAAAAGTAAACTTTGAGATTAATGGTACTGATTTATTACTCAGAGACTTAAATATATTTGCTACAACTACAGCTAATAACAGAGCTATCTTAGAACAGCTTAAATCATTAGCACTTAATAATAATACTACCGGAGCTACTATATATGACTTAGGTAAGATTATTCAATCTGACTCAATTGCTGACCTTAATCAAACTCTTAAGGTGTCTGAAGAAAAGATTCAGCAGCAAAAACAAGCTGAAATGCAACAGCAACAGCAAATGCAAGACCAGATGATCCAAGCTAAAGCTGAAGAAGAAAAGCTTAAGAGAGATAGTGAAGCTGCTGAGAAAGAAAAAGATAGACAAAAAGATATCCTTATTGCAGAAATCAGAGCTGCAGGTTATGGTTCTATGATGGATCTAAATGAAAATCAGCAATCTGACTACCAGGATGCTATGAAAGAAATCCGTCAAACAGAACAATATCAAGAACAAACTAGTTTAAATAGACAAAAGGAAGCTAATAAGATGAGTATTCAATCTCAAAAAAATCAAATTGAGAGAGAAAAGATACAGGCTCAGAGAGAAATAGCAGATAAACAGCTTCAAATTGCTAGAGAAAACAAGAATAAATATGATGTGGGCAAAAAAGGAGATGAATAGTTAGCCATATAGTGCTGAAAATTAACTTATTCAATTTAAATTTTTGAAGTTTATTCATATAATTATTCTTATATTAAACTAAGTAATTAACAAAACCAACATAAAATGAGTGATAAAGAGATACAAGACTCTACAACGGTAGAGCAGGTAGATGTAAATATTGATGAGCTCTTTAGTCTTTCTGGTGCGGATAATGTAATGTTGCCAGAACAAGAAGAAGAAATTAAAGAAAACTCAATATTTAAAAATGACAACATTGTAGACACTTCGTTCCTTGACAAAACTGAAGAACCTGAGCAAACAGTAAATGCAGAAGAAACAGCTCCTAATACTGAGGAAGTTAATGAAGCAATTGCTGAGCTAGATCAAATGATTACAGAAGAAGAGGAAGCTTCTAATGTAGGTAGACCAAGATTAGATAAAAGTGGTCTAATGGATCTAGCAACCAAGATGATTGAAGAAGGTACACTAATGCCTTTTGATGATGACAAACCATTAGAGGATTATACAGCTGCTGATTTTAGAGAACTCTTTGAAGCAAACTTTCAAGAAAGAGAAACTAAAGTAAGAGAATCAGTACCACAAGAATTTTTTCAATCACTGCCTCAAGAGCTGCAAATTGCTGCAAAGTATGTTGCTGATGGAGGACAAGATCTGAAAAGTTTATTTAGAACTTTAGCTTCTGTAGAAGAAGTAGTTGAACTTAATCCTGCAAATGAACAAGATCAAGCAGAAATTGCAAGACAATATCTAAGAGCAACTAACTTTGGTACTGTAGAAGAAATAGAAGCAGAAATTGAAGATTGGGCAGATCTTGGTAAACTTGAGCAAAAAGCTAATCAGTTCAAGCCTAAGTTGGATAAAATGCAAGAATCTATTATTGCACGACAGCTTGCTGAGCAAGAACACAGAAAGCAACAACAAGAACAAGCAGCAAAAGCATATACGGATAATGTATATAATACACTTTCTGCAGGTGAGTTATCTGGTGTAAAACTTGATAGAAAAACTCAGAACATGCTTTTCTCAGGTTTAGTTCAACCAGCTTATCCTAGCATGTCAGGTAAGCCAACAAACTTACTAGGACACTTGCTTGAAAAGTATCAGTTTGTTGAACCAAGACATGATCTGATTGCAGAAGCGCTTTGGTTATTATCTGACCCGAATGGTTACAAGAGTAAAATCCAAAGTACAGGAGCTAAAGAACAAGTAGCTAAGACAGTAAGAAGCTTGAAGACAGAGCAGCAAAGAAAAATTTCTTCATCTGCTCCTCAAGAAGAAGCTGTACAAAATGCAAGAAGAACAACACAAAAAAGAACTGTTTCCCGTAATAAAGGAAACATATTTAAGAGGTTTTAATTAACACAAGTAAATAAATAAATAACAAATAACAAATGGCAACTCCAGTTTTAAACAATGGTATCTTTCTACGGGATACAGCTTACAATGCAAGCTCACACGTAGATTCTTACCACTTGCAAAACATGTTGAAAGATGCTGATCCAATGGATTTGGGTCCTGTAGATCTTTGGGCTATGTCTCAAAAGGTTGAAATGCCTCTTTATCAAATGTCTAGCTTTGGTGGGAAAAATGTTATCATGGTTGACAATGCTCGTGGTGAATATAAGTGGCAGACTCCAGTATCTGTAGATCTTCCTTATATCCTAGAAGACATTGAACCTAATAACGTGTATAAGGGAGTAGATGGTACTACTTTCAAAATTAAAATTAACAAGCGTGAGTTTGGTCACGGAGACATCATTACTTATGATAAGTATAATGGTGTTGAGATGTACATTACTCAGGATGACATTCTTCCTGTAGGAGATGGTTTCATCTATACTGTACAACTTGTTAACAATGATAACTACAAGTATCTAGAAAGCAAGTTTCTTGCTAATGGTACTAAGTTGTTCCGTAAAGGTTCAGCACGTGGAGAGTATGGGGAGCGTTTCTCAGATATCACTACAAATGCAGGATTCCGTGAGTTCTACAACTATGTAGGTGGTGCAGAAGCTCACGTTCACTATAGCATCTCTAGCCGTGCAGATCTTATGATCAAAGGTGGTATGAACGCAGATGGTACAGTTCCTGTAACTGAAATCTGGAGAACTCATGACCAAAATATGATGAACCCTTCTGTATCTTCACTAGAGGATATGGTAAAAGTTATGGGTAAAGACAAAGTCAAAAAAGCATTTGACAATGGTGATCTTTCCCGTACATTCCTTACAAACCTAGAAGCTGCTCACTTGACAAAAATTGCTACTGACATTGAGACTTACCTTATGTGGGGTCATGGTGGTAGAGTACGTCAGGATGGTCCAGATGATGTAAGATTGTCTGTAGGTCTTTGGAAACAGTTGGATAACTCATTCAAGAGAGTATACAACAAAAACAACTTTAACCTTGACTTGTTCCGTGGAGAAATCTACAACTTCTTCAATGGTAAAGTTGAATTCCAAGGTCCAGATCCACAGCGTTCACTAGTTGTTCAAACTGGTATGGGTGGTATGCGTATGGTAAATGAAGCTATCAAGCGTGAGGCAGTTGCTTCAGGTCTTGTAGTTCAGGCTGCTGACATTGGCGCTATCACTGGTAAAGGAATGGACTTGAACTTTGGATTTGCTTATACATCTTACGTTATTCCATTCTTGGCTAATGTTAAGTTTGTATTGAACCCAGCATTTGACAATGTTCATACAAATGATATTGAGAACCCAATTATTGATGGATTCCCATTATCATCTTATTCATTCATTATCTTTGACATCACTGATAATACTAATGATAACATCTACTTGTTGAAACTATCTTGGGATAATCAACTTAAGTGGTGGTATCAGAATGGTACTATGGATTACATGGGACGTTCACAAGGATTTGCTTCTTCTGGACAGTTCAATGGATACCGCGTAATGATGTCTCAGACAATGCCAGCTATTTGGGTAAAAGACCCAACTAAAGTTCTGAAAATTGTAATGAGAAACCCTATTACAGGAGGATCATTCTAATAAGAATAATAAAGAGGGGAGGGCTGAGTCCCTCCTCTTCTTTTTTTAACCAATAATCAAAACCAACAAAAATGAAAAATTTAACAGTTGTAGAAACAAAAAGTACAAAAACTTCTCCAGTTGCAATTAAACCTTACTTTGATGCTTCAGTATCAAACATGGGTCTTGAGACATATGGTCTCTCACTATTTGACGGAGTTAAACATCATGAGCAGTTAGCATGTATTGAAAAGAATGGAGTAATCTATTACCTAACTGGTCTAAATGAATTTTCACCAGAGATTAAGAAACTTCCTAAAGAAGAACAAGAATCTAAAATTAAACACATTAGAGAAGCAGTAGCTGAGCTAGAAAAAGAATTGGCTTCTAATGTAATTACAGATTTAGAAGATCCTGATTTCTGGAATAAGGTAAAACTATTAAAGCCTGATAATGCAGAATTCTGGAATAGAATCTCATTATCTTGTGGAAATGAGCCAGTATTTTTAGATCCAACAGATCCTTTTGATAGAATTAAACTTTATGCAATTGAGGCAGGAGGATTTTCTATTGTATCAAGATCATATGATGAAGCTAGATCTAGAGCTGTTCCACCAAAATTTTATCTAGACAAAGCTGAAGAAACAGCTGGTGCTAGAACAGAATACAAAAAGCTGCGTAACAAAGCACTTGCAGAGTTGCAAAAACTTTATGATAAGAGCAGCACTAAACTATTCTACGTAGCAAAAGCTGTAGATGTAGCTAGTGTACAGTATAAAAAGCACACACCTCTAGATGTTCTATATGACAGTATGGATGCTCACATTAATGGTGAGGGAACTGAAGGTAATAAAGAGCGTGCAGCTAAAGGATTCTTAGAAGCTTGTAAAGCTAGTATGGAAACATTAAAAATTAAAGCAATTGTTAAAGATTCCATATTTTTTAAGTATATTATTAATAAGCCCGATGGTTATATTTATCATGCATCTTCTGGCTCAATGATGGGTAGAAATACTTCAGATGTAGTTGAATTCCTTAAGAACCCACTGCATGAAGATATTTTAGGAGACTTGACTAATAAGATTGAAGGCCACTGGAATGAATAAAACTTATTATTATGGCAAAAAAAAGAACTAAAGTTACAGATTCTAAAGGAAATGTAATTAAAACTAAAACAAATACACGTACTGGAAAGACGGTAACAAAAGTTAAATATGCTGACCCAAAATCATCTGGTGCGCGTAGAGAAAGAACTGTTTCACAGGGACCTTCTAGCATGGATAAAGCGGTTCGTGCAAAGTTCCGTGATGAAATGAATGACCTTGGTTACAAAAAAGGTGGTACAATTAATGGGAAATCTCTTAGACGCCCTAAAAATTATAAGTAAAATTTAGCATTATGGCAAAATTAAAAATGGTAAAAAAGGATGGTAAAATGGTTCCTTTTTATGCTGCAGACGGTAAAGGTAAAATGATGTATGGAGGTTCTAAACCTATGATGAAAATGGGAGGATCTTTAAACAAAATGATGTGTGGTGGTTACACTGCATCAGGAGATAAAGTAATCTCTGGAAAATCTTTACGTAAGTAATGGCTGTCAAGAAAACAAAATCTAAAGTAAATCAGGCTGGTAATTATACCAAGCCTGGTTTGCGGAAGAGATTGTTCAACGAAATAAAAGCAGGTTCTAAAGGTGGTAAACCTGGACAATGGTCAGCACGGAAAGCACAAATGCTTGCTAAAAAGTATAAGGCTTCTGGTGGTGGTTATAAAACTAAGAAGTAAATGGCAAAAGCTGCGTCACAAAAAAGTTTAGACAGATGGACTAAACAAAAATGGAGAACTCCTTCAGGAAAGAAATCTTCTGAAACAGGAGAAGTATATGCTCCAAGTAAGACAATAGCTAAACTAAAAAGTACTAAATCAGGTAGAAAAAAGTTAGCAGCAGCAAATGCTAAAAAAAGAGCAGCTACAAAAGCTGGTAAACAACATGCTTCTCACGGTTTACATAAAGGTAAAAATAGAACAGGAGCTAAGAAAACTACTAGAAGTAGAACAAAAAAGAAATAATGACTGCAAAAAAGAAAGATAGTAAATTAACAAGAGCTGGAGTATCAGGTTATAATAAACCTAAACGTACTCCTAGTCATCCTACTAAATCTCATGTAGTTGTTGCTAAAGAAGGTGACAAAACTAAATTAATACGTTTTGGACAACAAGGTGTTAAAACTAATCAGACAGCAGGTCAACGTGAAGCCTTTAAAAGCAGACATGCTAAGAATATTAAAAAAGGTAAAATGAGTGCTGCTTATTGGGCTGATAAAGTAAAATGGTCACCAAGTAAAACTAAATCTAAATCTACTAAATGGAAGAAGGGATAGAAGATGATGAACTAATCTTCATATACTGGGAATACTAACAAATAAAAATAAGAGATATGCCAAACAATATGAAAAAAGCCGGAATGAAATATAAAATGGGAGGATCTACTATTGTAGGTATGCCTGGATATAATGCACGCACTACTACAATGAAGTATGGCGGTAAAGTAATGAATGCTAAATCTTTAAGAGGTAAGTCTTCTAAAAAAGGTCGTTAATATGGCTACTAAAAAATGGATAAGCAAAGCTATTAAGAAACCAGGAGCTTTAACTGCAACTGCTAAACGTGCAGGTGCCGTAAAGAAAGATGGTACTATTAAAAAGACTTGGCTTAGAGAAAAAGCTAAAGGTAAGGGTAAGACTGCTCAAAGAGCTAGACTTGCTCTTACTTTAGGTAAAATGAAAAAGAAATAATTATGTTAAACAGTACACTTGTCATAAAGTTAAAGCAGCGTCTAAACAAATTAGATAGCCAAGACTATGATAATATTGAATGTTGGCAAGTAGTTGAAGCATTTAATAAGGCTCAAGTAGAATGGGCCCGTAGACAGCTTCATGGTATTAATGTAGTTAAAGAAGGTGATGAAGGTTCAACAAGAAGAAAAGATGACCTTCAAGTATTACTTACAGATACATCACTTACTTTATCAGATGAACAAGTTTTAACATCTGCAGGTATTCCTGAAAACTATCTTCAGTGGAAAAGAGTAGATGCTTATGCTAAGCATGATTGTTGTGATAAAAGAAGAATGACAGTTTACTTAGCTGAGGAAGGTAATGTTAATCAGTTACTGAGAGATGTTTCTAAAAGACCAGACTTTGACTGGGCTGAAACCTTTGCTACTTTAAAAGATAATAAAGTTAACATATATACTAATAATGACTTTGATATAGAAGAAGCAGACTTAGTGTATTATAGACAACCAAGAGATATACAAATCTTAGGATGTGTAGATCCATATACAAATGTTGAGTCTACACAAGATGTAGAATCAGAATTTAAAGATGATATCATAGAATTAATAATAGATGAAGCTGCTAGTATATTGGCTGGAGACATTGAATCTGGAAACCAATTCAGCAGAGGTAGTCAATCAGCAGAAAGAAATAACTAATAGTCATGGAAAAAAGAATGCTTAAAAGAAATCCAAGCCCTGCCGCTAAAATACAAAGACCGGTACTAGCTCCGGCAAAACCAGAACCTACAAAAGACACGGGAGTAGGTGGTAGTTCTTTAGATACTATGATGTCTGCATGTATTACTGAACTTATGAATGCACAAATAAGTTTTCACAAACTGCATTTAAGAGTTACTGGTGAAGGTTCTTATGCTGCACATAAAGCCCTTAATAGTTTGTATGATGCTATTCCTGACTTGGCTGATACTTTAGTAGAGGGATATCAAGGGGTAACTGAAAAACTATTGACTTACAGAGAAGTATCTCCAAGAACACTTGATTCAACAGCAGATGCTATTAATTATTTGAGAGATATCTATGCCATGGTAAATAAATTACAAGGAATGATGCCTTACTCAGAAATTGTAAATAACCTAGATCTTGTAAAAGATGCTGTTAATTCAGCTAAATATAAATTACTTTTCTTAAAATAAAGTTGGAATTTATAAATCAATTTTCTATATTATATATATTATTATTAACTAAAAACAAAAAATAATGGCTTATTTTAATCATGCGTTCCGCAAAGCTTTTCTAGCAACAGGACGTGATTTTACAGGTACTGTAACTTTGTTGGATGGATCAACTCCAGCAGCTGCTACAACAGGCCCGGTTCTTGCAACTGCCAGCTTGCCTACTTATGTGCTTAATGATATTTCAACACAAGCTGAGGCAATTGGCGGAGCAACACAATCAGGTTATATTGGATTCTTTGATCCTAATACTAATGTTTCATTGGCTCCTGATTCTCTTGCAGATTCTTGTTGTAATGTATATGTTGCTGGTTCAGCAATTTATAGCAATGACAAAAACGGTCCTTTCCACGGAGGATACACAGAGACTAACAAGTCTAAAATGATCAACCCTAAGTATGTATCTCGCCTTTATGCTCAACAAGCATGTGAAGGTAGCAATGAAGTAGTACACGTAGGTTCT
>Ga0070749_10001522_pt1 | contig 15692 bp, 20 predicted proteins | sample VirMetDEL_Nov_18_FD_75180 | JGI IMG/M metagenome (GOLD analysis project Ga0070749, IMG submission 75180) | Aqueous microbial communities from the Delaware River and Bay under freshwater to marine salinity gradient to study organic matter... | ecosystem: Environmental > Aquatic > Marine >...
CAGGAAGAAAAGAAGAAGCGCATCATGACGCCGGAGCATGTGGAGAAATTGAAGCAGCGGTTGGCCGAGGCGCGGGAGAAGAAGAAAGCGATGCTGGAAGCCGGTGAGAAGTTGGGGAAAGCGCGTGAAGATGGAGACGATCAAACCGAGGTGAGCTAAATGGCATTTCCATACATCTTTGAAAGTAATTTCGAGCAAGGGACGAATGCAGAGTGGGACAGCGAATCGGACACTGGCTCGCTGTTGGACTTCCCGCATTATGCCGCGCTCGCTAAAGATCCTGCGGCCCCGATTCCGTATCGTGGGGCGTATTGCATGCGGATCGATTTGTCGGGCGGTGATACCAATGACCATACACTGACGGAAGGCGATATCGATATCACGGATGCGGGTACCGCGTACTTTCGTTGGTATATGTGGGTGTCGAATAATTTTACGGCCACAGCCGATGATGTCTTCTCCATTCTTGAGTTACAGCAGGGAGGGGGCACCGTCGAACAGACCGTAGGCATGCGGATCACGGCATCCTCGAATCTCTTGGAGATTGGTGTGGGGGATGGCACTGCCCCGTCGTCGTACTGGCCATTTCCGCGTGGGCAGTGGGTCTGCGTCGAATTGCTCTCCACGATTTCAACGGGCGGTTCTGGCGCGATGACCTTATTCCTCGATGGGACCCAAGTGATTGCCTTGACGAGCTTGACGCAAGCGGCAGCGGTGGGGCAAGGCGTGCTCGGCACACAACTGACGTTGGCGACAACGACAGGAAAGATTTACTTCGATGAATTTGCGATGGACGATGCGCGGGTGTTCCCGCTCGGTGATCGGTTCCCCGCGACGGTGCCGGTGACAAAGAGTGGGCATGTCTTTGTGGGGCCTGGTGTGGTGGATGGGGCAGCGATCACCTCAACGACATCCGGCAATACGATGGTCCTCTATGACACCGATACGGCAGAGACGACGATTCAGGGGGTCGATATTGCCACGATGACCTATGGATCAATCAGTGGGGTATCGGGGCCGCTGGTGTTCAAGCGTGGATGTTACGTGTCGCTTGGCGGCACAAATCCTCGTGGAACCGTGTACCTGACGCAATCGAGCGAAAAGCATGGGATCTTTGGCCCGGTCTATCGTTCGTCAGGAGCCATTCGGCAGTATGCACAGAAACGGAAAGCGAAGTTACAGCATGAGAGGTAGTCGCTCATGAGCAGTACAAGCCAGGTGACGACATTCCTCGATCTTTATACCGACCTGCAAAATCGTGTGCGGGTGACGACCGGTGTTTCAGCCACCGAAACGCAAGCCAAACGCTATATCAATGTGGCGTTGAGCGACATGCACATCGGGCATCAGTACAAGTTCCCGTGGTGCGAACGGCAAGGCACGTTGATTACGATGGCTCCATATGAGACGGGCACGGCGTCGATTGCGGTGGGGGCCACCTCGCTCAGTGGAGCCAGTACGGCCTGGAATACCAACAATAGTTACGGGGTCGCCAACATGCGGGCGGGTGGGAAGGTCACCATCGCTGGCACTACCGATGTCTACCGCGTCTCCGCTGTCTCAAGCGATACGGCTGCGACACTGGCGACTCGATACGTCGCGTCCAGCGATGCGTCGGCCTCAACCTATCGGTACTTTGAGGATGAGTACGCGCTCGCCAGCGACTTCTTACGTCCTGTCGATCTGCAACTCTTTTCGAGTGCGTACAAAATCCCGATCATCTCGCGGACAGAGTTTCGTGCGCGATATCCCCGTCCGAATATCTCTGGACGCCCGCGTGTGGCCTGCTTGTTCGATGAAGGATTCAGTGGGTCCACGACGCCGATTCGGAAGGTCGTTCTGTACCCGCACCCTGATGCGGTCTATATCATCCCGTATGCGTATGTGACAACAGCCATTGGGGTTGATAGTTCTGGGGCCAATCTGACCTCGTTGAGCAGTGATACGGATGAGCCGATTGTGCCGCTCATTTATCGGCATGCGATTGTGCTGCATGCCCTGGCGAACTGGTATCGGGACCGAAAGGACGACGCACGAAGCGAGCAAGCGATGGCGGCCTATGTGGATATCGTGACACGTATTGTGTCCGATCATGATATCGGCACCCATGCCACGGCTCAGATCTATCCGGCCATGAGTACGTATCGGCGCACCGCCTCACGGCCTTATACGCATCGATTGGGGCGGCGAATCTATGATCTCAACGACGATTTTGACCAATTCCGGCGCTAACCATGCCACAGAATAGTACGCAATTTATCAACCATACGTTCGGCGGGGGGTGGGCGACGGACTTTGGCCCGACCTTCTACGGAGCCCCGAACGGCAATCAGATGCGACTGCCGTGGCTGAACGATGCGACGAATTGCGTGTATGAGTTTGACGGGGGGCCACGTAAGGCTCCTGGCACGAATAAGTTGAATGCCAGCGTGATCGAGGCGAGTCAGACGGTCACAGGCATATATGATTACTGGCGACTTGGCACATCGACGACTCCTGCGCAGCGGCGTATCGTCCACGTCAACGACAAGATTTATCATGATGGAGGCTCAGGGAGCTTTTCGAGCCTCACGTCAGGGTTGGAAGTGGGCGCGGTGCCGCACTATAGCACGTTTAACGACCTGCTCATTATCGGCTCAACCTCGTCGGTCGATGTCCCGAAGTCATGGGATCAGAGCACGTTCCAGAACTTAGCTGGGGGGCCTCCGCGATTCAGCTTCAGTATCCGACATCAGGGGAAGCAATGGGCGGCGGGGAACTGGTTGGTCCCGTATCGCTTGTACTACAGCGTGACCGGCAATCCTGAAGATTGGACCAGCACCGGGAGTGGCAGTATCGATATCGACCCTGGCGATGGGGGACGGATCGTCGCCATTGCGAGCCATAAGAATGATCTCTGGGTCTTCAAGGGACCGTATAAGATGAGCATTCATCGGATTACCGGCACCACGCCAAGCACATTCGCTCGCACAACCTTTATCGAAGGGATCAGTGCGGCGAATCAGCATTGCGTCTTCCCGTTTGGGGACGATCTCGGCTTTGTGTCACCACGCGGCACCGTCCATTCGCTGAAGGCCACCGATGCGTATGGCGACTATACGCAGAGCTATATGAATTACCCGATTCTGAGTTGGTGCCGCGACTATATGAATCAGTCGCAGTATCAGTATTGGCAGGCGGCCACGGATTTCTTGCGGGGCATCACGGTACTGACGTTCCCCTTGAGCGGCTATACAGATAACAACCGCTGTCTCATGCTTGATTGGCGATTCATGTCTCAAGGGGAACCGCACCCTCGATGGGCATTGTGGGATTTTGGATCATTTGCGTCATTGGGCTACACGGTTGATACGAGCAATCGACCACGGATTTTCGCGGGAGGATACGATGGGTATGTCTATCGATTGGATCAGTCAACTCGTACTCATAACGCTACTAGCATTAACTATACCGTTAAAACCCCGTTTTTAACGTATGGGTCTGAATACCATACGAAAGCGATTAGCGATGCGTCAGTGGGGTATGCGGCACGCGGCAATAGCACCGTCACCTTCGGCTGGACCCGCGATAGTAACGCCGAGCAAACAACGACCTTCACGCAATCAGGCGGATCGGTTCTCGACACGTTCCTACTGGGAACCGACACATTAGGCGGCGCGAGATTTACGCAGTATTTCTTGCAAGATCTCAACGGAGACTTCCGAAGCATCCAGTATCGGCTCAATGAGAATGTCAACAATAGTGATATCGATGTTCACAATATTGGGGCGGCGCTCACGCCGTCCGGCTATAGCACAGAGAACTAAGCAGGGAGGTGTACCATCGCACTCTCACGTGTAAAAGTATGGGGCACGGAAGTTCTCACCGCCGCTGACCTCAACGCAGAATTTGACAACATTCTCAACAATGCCGCTTCATTGATTTCGCCGCTTGGTGGAGCGTTGGATTGGGATGGGTACGCGCATACCCTTGATTCGGCAGGCGTAACAACGGCACAAAGCACCTCTACGATTGGGTGGAGTTTTACCGCAGGCAACAAGTCTGGGACACCTGGGACAACTGGCGGGATCTCGAATTGGGCAGCCTCAACCTGGACGGACAGCAATACGGCAGGCAGTGGGACGGCGACCAACTGGGTTGGGCATGCGTTCCAGCGTCCGACGTTATCCGCGAGTAATGCCAGCGTGACGACTACCAATGCTGCGACAGTGTACATTGCCAATGCCCCCCTCGCAGGCAGCAATGAAACGCTGACAAATCCTTATGCGCTCTGGGTCGATGATGGGAAAGTCCGATTTGATGGCGACCTCCAGGTTAGCGGGGCGTTCAGTATCCTGCCGTCTGGCGTCATGATGGAATATGCCGGATCAAGCGTTCCTTCAGGATGGCTTGAATGTGACGGTTCAGCCGTGTCTCGATCAACATACGCCAGTTTATTTGCGGCAATTTCCACGTCCTATGGCGTTGGTGATGGGGCCACCACATTTAATCTCCCTGATAGAAAAGGGCGGGTTTCTATTGGGAAAGGGGCCGGAACTGTTGTTGAATCTGGTGTCGATGGTGCTGTTGATACAACGGGAGATACGTTTACTGTCACATCGAATAATACGAAGTGGATAACAGGGATGTCCGTCGTATTCACGCTCTCTAGTGGAACGATTACAGGTCTGACGAGTGGCAATACCTACTATATCATTAGGTCCAGCTCGACGCTTGTTCAGTTGGCCTCAACGCTGGCCAATGCACAGAATGGCACGGCCATTAACATGACGGCGAAATCCTCGCCAGCCTGGACCTTGACGCATACCTTCACGACGAGAACGCTGGCCGAACAAGGCGGCGAAGAAGCCCACGCGCAGGCGGCGGGTGAACTCCTCGCCCATGTGCATGCGAACACAGCCGCCGCGACGGGCTCTGGTGCGGCAGGCTCAAATTATGCGGGCAGTTCAGGTGGTTCTACGGGAAGTTCTGGTGGCAATTCGGCAATGAACATTATGGGGCCATTCCTGGCCGTAATGATAATTATTAAAACATAGAGGCGATTATGGAGTATGAAATCGTTCGTCTGGACGCCAAAGGTGATGGATATGTAGTCATTACGCGAGATGACGGCACATCGTTCGGGCAAAACATGACAGGATGTACGTTTAAGACGCGGCAAGAGATGGACAATTATATTCTTGACGTTATGGATCGGGTTGACCGCGATGAGGGGAGAGGTCGTGTGGTTGTCGCACCAGCGGTTTTAAACACTGTCGGCACTCGAATCCCAATCGTGCGACCGGCGAGGTAAGGGTCTGTGGCAAAGACGGCAACGCTCATAACCCCCATTGCCTGCCGCTTGGCGGGTCCTGATGAGGGACCGCTGGTCAAGGCCCTGTTCACAAAGTATTACGAGGCCCCGTGTGAGTGGCTTCAATGGGATATCGTATCTCCTCACTGGATCTTGGCGGAGCAGGATGGCACCCCAACAGGGATGGCAATGGTGGGCATTGGGAGTCCGTTTGGGTGGATTGAATTGCTCATGGTGGACCCTGTGTTGTCAGTGATGACGCGAGGCCGAATAGTCATGGCCTTAAAAGACTATGCCTATGCGATGCTACGGGAACTTGGCGTGAGTGGGGTCTTGTGTACGGTGGCGGACGGTCATGAATCATTTCATCAATTTGTTCAACGACAGGGGTTTGTCCCGCAAGGGCACGGCACTGTCTATCTCAAGAGGTTACTATGAATGCCATCGGGGGTGCGGCAACGTTTGCGACCGGCATGGGGCTTGCGTCGGCATACGACAACCAATCCATTCAGGAGTCTAAGACCACGCAACAGACCAAGCTCGATCCCATGAGCGCAGAGGAACAAGCCCTGTCTGGTGCAACAACCAATCTTGGGCTGACACAGACGGAAGTGCTGAAGGATCTCTTGCGTCGCGGGTTCGCCTTATCGCCAGAGGAAATGGCACAGCTTGACGCCATGTATGCCCCGCAAGAAGCGAATCTTCGTCGGCAAGCCAATCTCATTGGGCAGGATTTGGCCGGAACACGCGGGTTAAATACGAGCGATACGCCGGTCAGTGAAGCGGTGCTGCGAGAAATCTTGCCCGCGCTGGCTAACCTCCAGAGTCAGAAGATGGCACAAGGGCTAGGGCTAGGCATGCAGATGCGTGGGCTGAATCTCAACGCGGCATTAGGGATGCCTGGGGCCAGCGGGTTCAATCTCCAGAAGTTGTTCAATGAACGATTAGCTACCGGCAAGACGACGACGACCTCACGCGGCACCTTCAACCCAGGCTTCTTGGATCGATTGGCCACGGCATCAGGTGCACAGAAGAATTTCACGAGCGCAGGCAAAGACTTGGCGAGTGGGGCTGGGGGGGATATGGCTGCATGGGGGTTCAGTGATGTTCGCTTGAAGCGCGATATCCGACCTGTTTCTTGGCAATGGAAGGACCGCCCTGGCAAGGAATACCTTGGCGTGATTGCGCAAGAGGTCGAGCAGTCACATCCGCATCTCGTCGTGAAAGATACGGACGGGATCAGGCGAGTAGATTACGGGGCAATGGTGGCGATGCTGTTGTCTGAACGCGAATCGCTGTATGCGCGATTGGCGCAATACGAAGGAGCTGCGTAATGGACGTAGACGAGCTGCGCCGTCGTCAGCGATTAGAAGAACTCACGCAACAGGCGTCCGATGACATGGGACGAGAGGATCAGGCGTCGTCCTCATTCGGCGGACTTGGATTGGCCACCCAAACACGGCAGCACTATGCCACTCCAGTAGAGCCTCTGCCTGATCTTTCGCAAATGCCAGATCCTCGTGCGCATGGACTGTTCGCGCAAGATGACCCTCGGTTGCAACCGAGTCGCGGTTTCTTAGTCAATGAACCAAAGTCATTACCTGGCGTGCCTGGATTATCAGAAGGTCAGCGCATGGCCGATGACATTCAGGATATGTTCTACGGACTTCCGGTTGGGTTGCGAATGTCACTGGCCGAGCAGGGCGGGATTCCACAATTGGCCAATGCGATGATGCTGCAACGACAGTTGCAGGCATACAGGCTTGAGCAAATCAAGGAACAGAAGCGACATCATGATTTAGGATTGCTTGAGAAGGCCATGACGCATCCTCAAGCGAAGATGATGCTTGAACAGCTTGGGAAAACTCAAGGGTACTCAATGGCCCCTCAAGCCAAAATGCTCGCCAAAGGCATGAGCGATACGATGTTTTCTTCCATGCAGGCAATATCTGATGTGCTCCCGCAAGCTGTGAGAAAGAAATTTATTGATGGTGATATGAATTATGAGGAAATGACGACATGGCTAAAAACTGGGCAAAAGATTATTCAGGAAAATTACGAACATGAGGTTCAAGCAAATTTGCTTGAGGAAGCGAAGGCATTGCCGGAAGAATCACGTAGCGCGTTTCAAAAGCGATTGGTAAAAGAAGAGCAGGAACGCACAGGGAAAATTGAATCGGAAACTTTTGCCAAACAGGCTGAGGGTATTAAAGACATCGCGCAAGCACAGAAATTTAGTGTCGATGCTGCACGCGGACCAAATGAGCGAGATCTTGGCGTTGACAGGGAGGCGTTTACTCTTCAGCTCTTTGGGGATAAATATGGGCGGAATGTCCGCTACCGCGATCTCACTGTTGCCGAGCAACAAGCCGTCAATAATTCCGTAGCGAAATATCTCGGACAGCAGACCGGATTCCGTACAGAGGCTTCGCAGGGCGCAATGGATCGTGTGCCAGTGGGCCGCCTAGGGAAAGCTCAGGAGTATCGCGACCCCGTAACTGGACGAGCGGCACCAAGTTGGGCAACGCCTGAACAATTACAACAATTAGGGTATGTCAATATTGAGCCATCGCAAATTGGGACAGTGAACCAATTGACAAATGTGGACGCGGCAATCAATGAGATCGCCAGTGATGGCATATCACTATTGCGAAAGCAGGGAGTGTCGAAATGGACGGATATTCCTGCTGGAATAGCACAGATCCCGTTACTGAAATTGCTTAAAAAATATTCTGGAAACCCAGAAGTGGAACGCTTGCAAAGCGCAATTAACCGGATTACGCCGACACTCTCAAGACTTGGTGGAGATGTTGCCAACGTTGCCGTTGCGGAACGAGAAATGTACGCATCATCTATCTTTAATGATGCCGATACGGTGGAGTCATTTGCCAAAAAGATTGAATCGATCAAGAATGCAAATCGCCGCACCAGGTCCTCAATGGGGTTTGTCGAGGATGAACGCGCCTATATTTCCCAACTTGTAGCGAGAGGGAAAACTGATGAGGAAATCAAGGCGCTCGTAAAAGAAAGGAAGCGATTTAAGTAATGGCTCTTGATGGTATGGAAACAGATGATGAGCGCGTAGAAAGGCTGACTCGTGAATTATTTGGGGATGCGCCTGACGTACCAACCGTAAATGAATCTATTGCTCCGCGAGTAGAACGTGACGATGGAATGATGGCATCGTTTAAGCGGGATATTGAAACAATTAAGCAACGCCCTGCTTCATCTTTGGTGCGCCCAGCCCTTGAAGGGCTCGGCACGGTTGCTGGCGTAACATTAACCGCTCCGCTTTCACCAGTTGGTCAAGCTGCTGGCGGAGCATTAGGATTTGCTGGAGGATCAGCGCTGGCAGATTTTGCGGAAACGATGATGGGAGAACGTGCCCCGCTAATGACTGCCCCTGAAGTCCTTGGACGGACGAAGGAACATCTTGAGCAGGGCGGGCTGATGGAATCAGGTGGAAGGATTATATCTCATGCTATTCAGGGGGCTAAGACTGGCACGAAATCGCTTCTTCGCTTAATTATTGCCGGTCAGGCAAAACCGATTACACCCGAACAGAAAATTATTGCTGATACTGCGCAGGAAATGGGTATCCATCTCCGTCCATCTGAAATTACTTCGTCTGATACAGCAGCGCAGGTAGAACAGAATGCGCGACGATCATGGTATGGCCGTGGAAAGTTTCAACGGCTTGACGAGGAGAATAGCAGGAATCTTATCAATTTCTACGAAACTTATGCAGAGAAGGTATTTGGAAAACAAGAATCACCGCTGGAGCTTGGGCGGTTAGTGCAAGATGCAGTAAAGGGGCATGTAATCCCAGATGTGCAAGCAGTCAACAAAGGGCTATACCAAACGCTCCATCATCAAACTGGTGGCGCTAGAATTGTGGACACAAGTACACCACTAAAAGCTGCCGAACAGCTAAAAAATGTATTCTCGCAAGAGATGTTCCCGAAATCTCATGCGATTGCCGCGAAATTATATGAACTATTGAGTGAGCCAGGAGCGACAACAGGATTGCGTGTGAAGCGAGGGGACGTGCAATTGGAGTCTGGCGAATCTCAGTTGTCCGGTGCCGTTCGTGGACAAGGTGGGCGCTATCCGCAATTGCATATCAAGCAAGTGAGTGAGGCCCCTCGTAAACCGTCCATGTTGACATATATGCAAGCGCATGATGCGCGATCACTTCTACTTGATCTCTCTCGTACTGGGGAGATGCTTTCGTCGCGTGAAAAATCTGTGGCAACGAATCTTGCTGGTTCGCTTGATGACGCAATGGAGATGGCTGCCAAGAGCTTTGACAAGCAGCATAAGACAAACATATATGAAGATTGGCGCATTGCAAATGCGTCGATGAAGGCAAGCCACGAACTGTTCGATTCAGCAGTAATTCGTAAGGCTGTATCAGTCAATCCTGAAGATGTTGTAAAGGTTGCATTTAATCGAGATGCGCAAACTGAAACGAATAGGGTGCTAGAGGCGCTATCACGGTCTCAGAATGGGTTGAACATCTACAGGCAATCTGCATTCAAAGAGTTACTTGCCAGGTCACAAAAAGATGGAAGACTGAATCCGCAAATGATGTACGAGAAAGCGTATGGTGCTAATGGCGTTGGTGATACGGTAATGACGCACACATTTAAGGAGCTTGCGCCAGAGATCAAACGATTTTTGGCGACCGCTCGGAACATGAATATGATTACGGTTTACTCAAACACGAACCCAGGTCAAACAGGGTCGAATCTCATTAACTGGTTTGAGCAAGGGATGATTCTATCAATACCAATTTCATTGGCTACTAAAGGCGTTGAAGCTGGAGCGATGGCTGCTGGTGGGGCAGGGCTTTACGCAATATCAATGGATCAAATAGCTCGGCTGGTAAATTCTCGAAACGGTATTAAGTTGCTAATGGAGGCGAGTAAACTGAGTCCAGCAACGAAAGAGGGTGCGCGGGTCGGTGGATTACTATTAAAAGAACTGGCGAAGACAAACGAATGAATGACGCCTATCCAGGGCTGAATTTGCCATAGAGGAGGCAGCATGAAGCAGCGAGTGCTTATAGGATTCTGTTGTGCCGTATTGGCGATCCCGACCTCCGCATGGTCGGTGGATTTTTTTGGCGGGGGTGGCGGGGGCGGCGGTGCGCCCACAGATGCCACATACCTCACGACGACCTCGGACGGCACGCTCTCGAATGAAGTCGTGATCGGCGTCGTAGACGACACCACCATTGTCGGGAACGGCTCGACATTGCAGGCCAAAACGCTCCCCTCCTGTTCCAACGGGACGACTTCCAAGTTGCTCTACAACTCGACCACCAACGAATTTAGTTGTGGCACCGATCAGGATTCTGGGGCTGGTTCAGGCATGACGCATCCGCAGGTCATGGCACGCACATCGCTCGGCTTTTAAGGAGGACCCATGAAACGGTTACTACTGATTCTCTGTTTGATTCTCGTGCCGGTCTCGGCACAGGCCAAGCTGATCTTGGCCGATACTGACGATACCTTGCAGGTTATCACCGCAAGTGGGGTGACGACCATGTTTATGTATGCGTCGTGGGCTGACATCACGACGACGGCGTTGACACCTGGGGCATCGGATGCCCAAGTGACAACCGCGACCACCACGACACTCGTGGCCGCTCCTGGCGCGAGCACACAGCGGCAAGTGAAAGGCTTCACGATCCGCAACTCGCATGCCTCGTCATCGAACGCCGTTACGGTGCAATTCTACGACGGAGCGACCGCGACAGAATTGCTCAACTACACACTGCTTGCCGGAGAAACGCTGCAATGGTCAGAGGGTGAAGGGTTTCGGATCATCGACGCGAATGGCAGCGTCAAGGGTGGGGCGGTGATCGCGGAAGATACCGCGCATGCGACCGGCGAAGCACTTACGAAATTGGGGTGTCGGCGGATCGACAGTGCCGCCACGAGTGCCGGGACATCTGGCGATTGGGCGACAGTTGACTGTGACGCGAACGGAGCATTGAGAGTTGAAACCGAACTCCCCGCTGCCGCAGCTTTAGCTGATAACACGGCCAATCCGACCGTCCCTGGAGTCGCCGCCTTCCTAATGTGCTACGACGGGTCCACCTGGGATCGCTGCCAGGGTGGGTTGACCGATACGGATGATAATAGCATCGCCTTCTCGCAAGTGCCTGGGCTGGTCGTGAATATCCCGTATGTCTCGAATGGCACGACCTGGGAGCGGCAACGGAAGTTTGTCTATTTAGAAGATGACGCCCATGCGAACCAGGATACCGGCGCAGTCGTGCTCTCGCGTCGGATTGATACGTTAGCGAGTAGTGCAGGAACCAGCGGAGACTACGCCACAGTCAACCAATCGGCAGAGGGGGCGACGTGGATCACGCCCTCTGCCACAACTAACGGCGGCTGTACGGTCCACAGTCTGTTGAGCGCGGCGACAGTCAATGAAACAGAAGTCAAAGCGACGGCAGGGCAGGTGTATTGGATTCAAGCCACGAACGTCAATGCGGCAGTCGCCTATCTAAAATTCTACAACGACACGGCGGCGAACGTCGATGAAACGGATACGCCGGTACTGCGATTGGCGATTCCCGGATCGACGACCGGCGGTGGGTTTACGACCAATTTCCCTGTCGGCGCGGTATTCTCAACCGCCATTGTGTACCGAATCACCACAGCCGTGGCAGACAACAGCACCGCAGCAGTTGCCGCCAACGAAGTACTGGTCAACGTCTGCTACAAGTAGGAGGGCCCCGTGGCATATACAAACACTTTCCGCTTAGTCCAGGTCGATGAGCCGAAGTCGGACAATAGTTATGTTATCACCGTGGAATTTACCGGCAATGCCGGAGAGCCTGTTGTGCGGCGTCAACGCACCGTGACAACGGAGAGCGGGGCTGACATTCGGGTTTGGGCGCACGGCATCGTGGCAGAGTTAAACAGTAAGCGAACGTCATACACGACCGTGCTCGCCTTGCTGGGGCAATCGTTCACCACGGTTGCGCCAACCGCACCGACCCCCACTGCCAAGCAAATATGGCTCGGCAAAGTCTCGCAGTATAAACAGTTCTCATCCCTGGGCTTAACTGGTGCAGCAGCCACGGATCTCGCGGCCCTCCTGGATGACATTAATGCCACCTACGTCACGGGGTATCTGCAATGAGACGGCTGAGTTGGGCGCTCCTGTTTCTGTTGATGCTCGGAGGGGCTAGGGTGAGTCATGCGGCTCCGTCAGAAGTGCAGTTCGTAGTCGATGCCTCCAGTACACCCTGGGTCACGGATGGGATAGCGGACATCACGGTGGGTAGCCTAACCGTGGGAAATACGGTATGTGTCGGAGGAGGGGTTGAATCGTCACGGACATTTACCGCGACAGATAACGGAGGCACGCCTAACACCTATACCATCCCCACGAATGGCAGTATTGGCGACGGGAACAGCAGTGTGTTCATGGCATGCGCGAAAGTGACCAATGCCGCGACAGTTATTTCTGTGACCGCCTCATCTGCAACAGCCGCAGTAGGGAAAATCTTTGCCATTGAGTTCAGCTCGACAGGCCCCTCTGCGCCAACGGTTGCGACCAATCTCTCCGATGTAACAGGAACAGCCCATACCATTCCCACACTGACGATCACAGGATCGAATCCTGTTTTAGTCGGCTTCGGCTTTGCGACGGGAACTGAGACATGGACGATTGACGGCAATTATACCTCGAAGCACAACGCGAACAACTTAGTGGTAGGGTACCAGGCCGTGACAGGCAACGACGATATGGCCAACACGACGGCAACGAACGCCGTTACTAAGAGCGTTTTAGTCGAAATTGTGAATGCTGCCGGAGGCGTCACGCCACGCGGCATGCTATTAGGAGTATTCCCATGATCATGCGACTGGTGTTCCTTGCGATGCTCGTCGCGCAGGCGAGCTATGCCGCAGTCATATTTGAGGATGATTTTGAGTATGTAGCGAACCGGAACGTCACCGACGTACAAATCCCATTCGAGGCGGCGGGGTGGACGGATGCAAAAGCGACCAATTCAGATTATGGTGGGAGTGGCGGGTATCTCTATACACTCGACAACACGCCACTCAATTCAAAAGTTCTGGTGATGGAATCCCTGCCCACGACCGTTGGTGGGCAAACGTCCTACCATTTGCAATACGGAGATTCGACCGAGCCGGAGGGCACGATTCCGGCGAACGTCTGGTTTCAATTCTGGACCTATGCCACTCCAGGCAGTCAGTTCGAGCGACAGAAGTTTCTCTATCCGTGTCATCAGGCTTATAATTGTCCAACTGAGACATATCTCTGGATTCTGTACTTTCAAGAATCGGACCTCACAGGTGTAGGCGATGAGGTCGTTACAGCCGCCACGGGGGGCCGCTTTTTCCGGCTCCAATCTGCTTATTCGAACTATTCTGGCGGGGAGACGTGGAACGCTGCAAAGTTATTTCAGAACGTGAGCCATACGGAGATGGCTGTCTCGACTTGGTATCTCGTAAAACTGCACATTGACACGTCGGGCGCTCAGGGCACCTATGAAGTGTGGATTCGAGCGCGAGGGACCCCCACATGGACGAAACTTGCTGAATGGATAGGTGGCACGACGCCAAACTTTGATTGGCCTATTCCAGCTAATCAGCGCAACGGCAACCGCGTCTTAGCAATACCAACGACAGTAGATACCTATGATTCGACGACCTATATGGATGATTTTGTCATGGCGACGACCGAGGAGGATCTTCCGACGTATGGGGATGCGACGGGCGACCGTAACTTCTCCCCGGTCCTCAACCTCCGGGTGGCCCAAGGGGAGCCATGACGATAGACCAACTCCAGCTTGCGCCGAATGCACGGAAAGGGGCGGAGTGGGCCAGGGCCACCTTCCCTGACCTGGTATTCACGTCAGGCCGACGTGACACGTATGGACAGGCGCGAGCGATGGCGTGGAATGTCGTCACTCGTGGACAGAACTGGCTTATGCAGACCTATAAGCCGAGTGCGTTGCTGACCACTCTCCAGACCTGGCTCTCCCAGCATCCTGAAGCCGATGACCGAGACACCATTGCCGATGGATTTTATCAGGTGTTTCTGGCCGCGCACAGCAACGATGTGATGCGGTTCTCCCGGCATTTCACCGGCGATGCCTGGGACGCAGCGTGGCCGCTGGAGCCAGGACGTGGCGAGATCATCGTGGCAAAGATTCGACGCGAGATGCCCAAGGAATACGGGCTTGATAAGGTGATCGACAAAGAAGGAGATTTGCGCGTGATCCATGTCCAGTTCGCGCCCAGTGTGGACATATGAAACGGAGGCATGATGAGCGATGAGAGCTTACACGTTGGCCGAGACGGCGTGGACATTAAAGGGAAGGATAACATCATGATTTTCGTCCTCCTGGTCCTCGCCTTTCTCATTGTCGTCGCGTTCTATCTGCACCTCGATAAAGATATTGAGGACCGAAAAGTGTCCCATGCGAAAATGGATTCGCTGCAACAGGACCACCGGAAGCTCGTTGATGCGGTTGAATCGTTGGCGGAAAGCGAGAAGGTCCAGAACAATCTCCTCACCGAGCAAAACTGCATCCTGTTGGCGGACGAGAAAGAAACCGAGCGGATCAGGAAAGCCTCTCGATGGACAAACGGCACCTGTGTACGTATTATGACGGAGGGACGATAATGAATACGGATCTTCAGTCGAAAACCCACAGTATCCACAATGGCGTCATGGTCTTTCTGGCTGTGGTCTTTGCGTTGGTCTTTGCCACGCTTACGGTCGCCCCGATGTTCTTCCCGACCCAAGAGGCGGCGAAGGAATTGACGGCTTCCATGAAGGACGCCACGATCAACGTCATGTTGATTATCATTGGCTATGTGTTCGGCAGTTCATCGAGCAGCCGGACGAAGGATCTCGCCCCTGAACCCAAGAAGGAGTTCTAATCATGAAAGCCTTGGCCATACTCGCCCTCGTCCTGACCCTCGGCGGTTGCTCGACCCTGGGGAACGCCCCGGCCACGATCAACACCCCGCTCGATCACCTGTCCTGCCTGCTGACAATGGACACCGATCAGTCACGGTACTATCAGGCGATGGAAGTGGATCGCATGGTCACGGCCCTGTCGTACTACGGCGGCACCTTCCATGACGTGATCGCCACGGCTCAGGAGTTCAAGACCCCGCTCCGCAGTGCGCGTGAACTGTGCAAGAAAACCAACGAGTTGCGCGAACTCCTGCACCAGTACTATCTCAGCACCGGCAAGTACTTGGCGATGCCGTAACTAGTTACACGTCGTCGTACAGTACGAGGCGGTGCAGCACGTCATGCAGGTCATGATTCTGCCGTCCGGCGTCATGATGGTATGGGTCGTACAGGCGGCCAACGCCGGTTCAGCCAGCCA
>Ga0070749_10001523_pt1 | contig 15687 bp, 26 predicted proteins | sample VirMetDEL_Nov_18_FD_75180 | JGI IMG/M metagenome (GOLD analysis project Ga0070749, IMG submission 75180) | Aqueous microbial communities from the Delaware River and Bay under freshwater to marine salinity gradient to study organic matter... | ecosystem: Environmental > Aquatic > Marine >...
ATTCGAATTACCTCGCGGGTCCCACCCGCCAAAGGGACCCGAGTTTGTGTCAAGATATTAGCAACATTTAGGATTGCAGGCAGTTTCAAATGCTTAGTAGATTCTCGCGATAAAGAATACAAAAAGAATAGGGGCGGCAACCGCTGCCCACCCGCGCGCAATTGCACCGCCCTCGCTGATGCAAACCCGCGCGCGATCGATCGCCCAGGGTAACAGCGGCGGGGGTGTGGTTGCCCCCGCTCAGCACAGTAAAGCCCCGCCCAATTGCGAGGGCGAGGGCACAGCAAAAGGCCCCCGCCCGGGTGAGGGGCGAGGGCCAGGGGCTCAGGCTATGGGGTGAGGCTCAGGGCGCCCAGATCAACCGGGCGGTGCCATCGGCCAGGGGTTGGGCGTCAGGGATTGCGGCCAGGTGGAACGGGGCAGCCTCAGGCCCCGCGCCCCGGCTGACCTTAGATATCAGGATCACGGCAACCCCTGCAGGATCCGCCCACCTGTGATCCGACAGGTCACCGTTAACAGCCGGCACCGTTACGGCTGGCCCGTGATCCGGGGCCAGGGTGAGGGCCACCGGCAGGGGCTGGCCCTTGCGCAGGGCAACCGGCACAGCCAGCCGGAACCCTGCCCGCACCGCTGCCGCAGCATCAGCCACGGCCGTGGCCCTGTCGGCGGCCAGGCTGGCTGTCACCTCAAACCCAGCATCAGCCTGAGCCCACAGGCCGAGAGGGCCTGAGAGGGGTGCTTTCGAATACTCATACAGATAAAGACTGCCCTCACCCCGCAGGACGCCCAGGGCCTCGCCCAGGGTGACCGCCCCGGGACTGATGGCAGCGCCGAACCTATGGGAGAGGGCCACGGCATCAGCCACCGGCAGGCTGAGCCTCAGGCGGTGCCAACCACGGGCGGGACCTTCATCGGTGCCGCGCAACCTCACGGCCAGGGGCAACCCCTGAGCCTGGGCGCGCGCCCACGCCCGCGCGATCGCCCACAGGATCGCCCGCCCATACAGGGCAGGGTTCGCAATCATGGCCAGGGTTCGCCTGCCCCGGGCGGCAGCCACGGCAGGCGACAGGCCCCCATGGCCCGCCCAGTTAAGGCAACCGGCAGCACAGCCAGCCGTGGCCCAGGGGCAGCCGTTATGGGCGCGGGCCTGTTCGCTCAGCCCCTCACGGGCGGCCAGGTGGGCGAGGGCGGGCAGGTAGCTGCGTGGGGCGGTGCTGCCCCTGTGGCCCGGGGTGACAGCGGCAGCCAGGGCGCGGGCGGGCAGGTGATGAAGGATCACGCCCACAGCCTGGGCGCTGCCCTTTTGTAATTTCGGATTGCTATCGGTCAGCAGATCGGCCAGGGTGAGGCCGAACCTGGCCAGGTGGGCAGCCACATCAGCCGGCAGCCTGACCGGGGCGCACCGGGTGGCGGTTGCTGTGGTTTGCATCTCAAATAACAGGTAACAGGTAAGAGGCCGGGTGAGGGCCACAGGGTGCCCACCCCGCGCGCGGCAGGGCAGGGCACCGGGTGGCCATCAGCGACGGGGGCGCCACCCGTCAGGCGTTTGGCGCTGCAGCGCTGAAACGTGGGCACCGCCCAGGGTGCCGGGGCCGTCGGGGTGCTGATCCCACGCAATCCGGGCCAGGTCTTGGCCGCTGCCCCACAGGGCCACTACGGTACCCCGGGCCTGTGGCAGCCAGCCTGTGGCGGCGCCCATCTGCCGGCAAAAGGCTGAGCTGTAGCGAACGCGATCGCCCGGTTGTATCCGGTGCAGCCGTTCCATCAGGCCACCCCCCGGGCAGCGCGCGCGATCGCCACCCCTGCGGGCGAGGGCTCAGCGGCGCACAGGTCACGATGCCGGGCAGCCACGGCCCGCATCTCAGTAGTCAGCACCCACCCGGCAGCCTCAGCACAGGCCAGGGCGTGGGCGGCTGAATACGTATCGGGCAGGACAAACAGGGCCTGCCCGAACAGGTCGCGAACCTCTACCCCATCACGCTGAGGCAGCGCGAACCCAGCAACCACAGGCGGGGGCGTCACCCCGCCCGGGGCCAGGGCGTCCCGGGCCAGGGCCAAGGGCAGGGCGAGGGCCTCAGCATCAGCACCGGCAGCACAGGCGGCCACCAGCTCGCGACAGGCAGCCAGGGCGAGGGCGGCCGATTGAACCTGCCACAGGCCCACGCTCACCCATACGTAGCAGTCAGCATCATGGCCCCGGGCCACTAGGACGCGGGGGCCGTGGCCCATACGCTCAGCCAGGGCCTCAGCCGCTGCCCTGTGGTTGCGCTCAGCATCCCACCCGGGGTAGTGGGGCAGGCTCAGGCGGTCAGTCTCACCGGCGCCCCTTTTGTGGGTGGCGACAATCCGGGAGCTGCCCCGTAGGTAGCGGGTGACAATTGCGGGGCCGTTAAAGCTGTCGGCCAGGCCGAGGGCAGCGGGGCTGATGGTGGTTTGCATGGCAGTTAACAGGTAAGGGTGGGCGGGGCGAGGCTCAGGCCGGCAGCGCGCGCAGGGTGGCGGCGGGGTCGATCCGTTGCCACAGGGCCACCAGGCGGGCAGCATCAGCGGCAGCGCGCGGGCAGCCTGCGGGTTGCCACCCGGCAGCCATGCCCCGGTAACGGGCGACCTGGGCGAGGGCGGGGGCAGCGGGGCGGGTGAAAAGGCGGGCGATCATGGCAGGTAACAGGTAACAGGTAAGGGCACCCTGCGGGCGCCCCCCAATATTGGGGCCAGGGCGTCGGATTGTCAAACCCCCACGGCCTCACCCCGGCACAACCTGAGCGCCCGATCCTGGGCGGCCGTCACAGGTGGCAGGGCAGCCAGGGCGGCAGCGGCTGCCGCAATTGCGCCCAGGGGCAGGGCGGCCAGGGCCTCCCCATAGGTTCGCTCTCCTGCCATAACAGGGCCATCAGGCCACCAGGCCGGGGGCAGGTCAAACCCAGCACCCCGCACAGCCTGAGCGATGGGCCACAGGGTGGCCACCCGCTCACCCTGCAGGGCAACCCGGGCGCGGGCGTCAGGGGTGCCGGGATCCCACGGCTGCAACCCAGCAAACCCGCCACCGCCAAACCGGGTGGGCAGCTCGGGCAGCTCAGGGGCACCCGACAGCGCGCGGGCCAGGCCGGCCAGGCTCACCCGGCGCCCGGCTGCCGCATCAGCGCGCATGGCAGCCACGGCCTCGCGATCCTCACCCGGCAGCACAACAGGGGCAGGCTCAGCCACCCGGGCAGCCACCGGCTCAGGCTCACCCGGCAGCACAGGGCGGCGCGGGGCTGGGGGGTAGCAGTCAGGGGGCAGGGCCTCGCTGAGGCTCTCAGTCTCGGGGTTAAAGGTGGCAAACCCCAGCCGGTCGACAGCCTCAGGCTCAGCCACCACCGGGGCGGGCTCAGCCTGGGCGGGTGCGGGGGCGGCCTCAGGCTCAGCCCATGGATCCTCCACCACAGGGGCGAGGCGGGCATTGCAACGGCCCTCCCATTTAGCGAGGGCGCGGGCGGCCAGGTCGGGGCGGCCGCACCATCCCTGGGCGTGGGCCTGCCCCTGGGCGGGGTCACCCGTCACCACTACCGCAACGTAGGTGCGGGCGGTACGGCGGGTGAGGCGGGCGCCAGTTGCGGGGTCAACAGCAACAATCGTGCGGGTTTGAGCCATGGCAGGTAACAGGTAAGCGATAACGCCACCCATATATAGGTGCGAGCGCGCCACCCGTCAACAGATCACGGGGCGAGGGTGCCGGATATCCGGGCGGCCGGGTTGCTCCCGACACAGGCACCCCCGGCAGCCTGCGGGGTGCCCTCCACATAGAGGGCGCGCCCGGGTGAGCATCACCAACCCTCCGGGGCAGTGAGCATCTCCAACCCTCCGGGACGGTGAGCATCACCAACCCTCCGGGGCAGTGAGCATCTCCAACCCTCCGGGACGGTGAGCATCACCGGGCCGGCGCAAGTTACCAATACCAACCCCGCAGCAGTAACCGATGCAAACTCCCCGCGAGTTTGCATTTGTAACTCTCTGCGGTCGCACACACCTCGCCCGTGCAATCGCATCTGCGATGTAGCTAACTCACCGCGAGTTTGCTACACCTGCCGCCGCATTGACGATTACATTGTGACGCAAACCGTGCGGCGCTATGTATAAAGAATGGGGATGCGTGCGTCGGGCGCCGGGGGCGAGGGCTCGGGCGGCTAGGCGGCGAGGGCGTATAAAAACGGCGCGGGGCGTGTATGCAAGCAGACGTAAAAAAATGCCTTAAGAACCACCCCCTTGCCAGTCCCTTGGCATTTTTGACCGGGCGAAAAACCTATAAAAACCGACCCCGGCCGAGTCCCTAGTCATCTCCATACGCCGCCTCCACCGCCCGCCCACAACAATCACACCGCAGCTCCGGATCCTCCCAGTTCACCTCAAGCGAAACCACGCACCACCCGTCGCGTCCGTTGGTCGTCGCAATCCACGCACGCTCTTCTTCAGCGCAGAACCGGCAAAGCACGCCACCGTTGTCAGTCACCGCATACATCGGGTAACCACCAGGCCACGCATAGGGCTCACGCACCAACCGATCTGCGAGACGTAACGATTTAGATCCAGTACTCATTCCGCATCCTTCCTGCCGCGCGCATCGAGTTTCCATCCATATTCGAGGTGCGTCTCCACCTGCCGCAACGCAACCTCAGGTCGCACCTGAATGCGACCCTCAACGCGATTGCGCATTGTCGAGCGACTGCCTCCGGTGCCGTACATCGAAATCACACGGTCACCGTCCGGCATCCATGACGCCCACTCATCGCCATCGCGCAGGGTGACGGGTGAGCCGAGGCGCAGGATCGTAACCGGGTCGACCTCGCTGCGGTCGCAATAACCCCAGCGATCCTTGGCGACCATCTCGCCGCACTGCTTGCAAGCGAGTGCGCTCCAGGAGAAGTGATGCACCAGCGACACGCTCTGGCAATAAGGACAGCGGATGAAGGCGCCCGCTCGTGGGGCGCGGGTGTGTCTTGTGATCAGTTTCATGGTTGAGACAGATGAGATTCTTTCCAGCGCAGTGAGTCTCAATATGAGATCTGCACTTTTGCGATGCCATCCAGCGGCACACCAAGCGCCGCTGCAGCACCAGCACTGAGATCAATCGAGTTGCACTCGCAGCGATCCCTGATCGGCACCACAAGCACCCGCCCTCGATGCCGCACCGTCACCCGCGTACCGCATGGCAGCCACGGGTGCGCGGCGCTGATACCCCAGTGCTGGTAAGTGCCGCCGCAGTACTCAACGCGGCCGTGATACCAGCCGTCGTAAACGGTTGCAGTGACTGGCCTCGCCTCCGCCGGCACTGACGCCAAATGCTGAAGAATCGCGGCAAAGAAAATTAATGTGCGTTTCATGATTAAAGGAAATAAGGGTTAGCAAGCGAGCCGCGCGGACTACTTCACCGCCAACGCCCAGAACGGCGCGCGCTTCGACTCACCCAGTTCGCGCTGCAGCTCGCGGCACACCACCTTCACGACCACGCCATCGGTCGCGAACGGGCGATTCCACAGCTTCCCGGCCTTCCACCGCGTATGCAGCAGCTCAACTTCCTCGATGCGGGTGGTGAACAGCGAATCCACGCAGTCGAAACCCACCGCCTCAAGCCGCGCCATCGCATTGACCTCTGTGACCTCCTGGAAGGCGCCTCCGAATGCTGTGAAGGTCAAACCACCTGAACCGCCCTTCATGCGCCTTAGAGCCGTCGCTGGCGTGCTCTGACGGCCATCGTGCCCCCACAGCTCGCCGCGCACCTGCAGCTCATCCGCGAATGGCACCGACTGAGGCACCAGCTCACGCAGCACCGCCATGCAATCGCGACCGCTCCGCGTCCACGCAGCAGCAAGCTCACCGCCCACATACCGCAGTCCGATAGCAGCGCCATCGATCTTCGGCTGCACGATCACAGGCGCACCCGGCCACCAGTCCTCCAGCGGGCAGTTATCAAGCGACAGCAGCGCCGTACCACCACCCGGCTGCTGCAGCTCTGGCGCAAACGGCGCCACAACACGCAGCTCCTCGACCAGCGCATCAAATTCCGCGTCTGACATCACAGCCGCACCAGCGCGATAGGCCGCGTCTGCCTGCCGCACCTGCTTGCGTAACAAGTCAACCGACATAACCGATAAGCGATAACAAGACGAATTATGGCACCTATTTCAGGGCATCGTCAAGCGCCTTGCTCAGCAGCGAGGGCAGGATCCGCTCGGCCCGATCGCGCACTACGCCTTCGAAGTCAAACAGCACCGGCACTGTCGGCTGCCGGCGCGCATACGTGAACAAGAGCTGCACGTCTCCGGTCTTCGCCCGGTAAATGCCCGGCCTCAACCCACCGCGCTTGCCTGGCTTGCGACCATCCGGCACCGAGAAATACCGCCACTGCGAGCCCTGCTTGCCCGCTCCTGTCCCCGTCTTCAGCCCAGCTAGCACCTGCTGGTACTGCCCCGGCGACATGTTCCCGTAGGCGTTCACGCGAACACCTCGACCCTGCAGGAACGGGATCGCGTAGTAGCTCGCATCCACGATCCCCAATGCTCTCACCGCTCTGGTGAACCGGGTGATGTACGCAGGCTTCCCGCCACCGGTGCCGCCACTTTCAGCGGTCACGGGGAACAGGTAGCGAGCGGGATCCTGACCTTTGGGGCCGTCTTTCGAGATCGAGACCGTCAGCTCCAGCCCGTCCACCCGATAGCGGGGTGAGCTGAGGGTGAACGGCACCGGGTTCTGGAACTTGTCGCGCATCTCCTTCTGCAGCTCACCACGGAGCTGAAAACCGAGCTGCTTCAGGGCGCTGTTGCCAGCGAACGGAAGCTGCGCACCACGCAACGCATCGATCCGACCGATCAGGGCTTGGGCGTCGAATTCGATGGAGCGTGCCATGGCCACCAGCGTAGGCCGAATTTCGCCTTTCGATGCGTTCTTACGCCCTTACGCTGCCCTTACACCGAGCGTAAGACCGAAATCGACTGCGGCACCTGGGCTCTCTCCTTCTTTCTTACACTTCTTACACTTAGATAGATATATATATAAAGAGAGCTTTTTCTCTAATTATCTTTAACATTATATAAATATGACTATTGATCTAAGGGGGGCTATATCTGCGCCGAAAGCGTAAGATCGTAAGATCCGTCCAAACCCCTTGCAGCGCAAGGGGTCTTGCTTCCGTAAGTTCCTTACGCTTTTCCGTTACAGGCTCGACGCCGGAATTTTGACCGCTCTGGCTGAATTCCCCGCGCCGCTGAAGTGTGTGACACCCGCGCGACTGGCTCCAGGCAATCTGAGCAGCACCGTAGGCCAGCAATTCGCCCAAGCGGTGTCCTTGAGGATGCTCGCGATGCCTTGAGCAGAATTCGAAACGAATACTTCGTTGCCGATTACCTTGATGCCATTTCGTCCAAGAATTGCTTTTGCTTGGTTGTAGTCAACGTCGCTGTCGTGCGCGCGACCCATGCTGATGTCGACTAGCTCGCCGATTGCGCGCGAAACGGTGCGATCGCCTTCGACCCTGAGCTGCGATTGCATGATGCGTTCAATGCACGCTTGCTCGTCCGCTTTCTCGCTGCTTTGGCTGTAAGGCTCCCAGTCGTTTTGACGAATTAGGTCAAGCGCCTGCTGATCGGAGGGCGCTTCGTCGCACATGAGACACCATGCACCAGCGAGCAGGGTGCCGTATTGATCGCCCATGCGCTGGCTTTCAAATTCCTCAGCGGCAACGCGACGGAAGGTGCTTATGGCTTCGCGAACGGTTGGGATCATGGCAACCATGCGAGCTTGAAGCCTGCGGCCGATGTCGTCACTTATATAAGTGGCGAGATCGCGTTCGAGTGACTTCCAGCGTTGGCTGCGCTCTTTGGCGGATGCGATGGCTTCTTTGGGGTTGAGGAGCGTGAGCTGAACGAAGCGGGTCTTGTCAGCGCCTTGCTTGAGCGCGGTTGCGATCGAAGACATGAAGAACATCGATCGGATGGTGAAGGACTGGATGTTTCCGTCAGGGCTGCCTTTCAGGAGATTGGCGCGGGACTCGAAGGATGCGATGCGCGCGAGGGAGAGGACGTTTTGAACGCGCTGCTGATCGTTGCGTTCGTTGGATTCGAATTCATCGAACACGACGGGGCGAGCATCTGAGCGAAGGGCTTGACGGATGCCGGCTTCAGTGGTGTTGCCGACGACGATCAGCCCCGTATCGCCGAGGAGTGGGGATAGGAACCCTTCTAAAACCGTGGACTTGCCGGAACCAGCGCCAGCGGTGAGCCATGCGTGCGGACGCCACTGGAGGACGCCGCAGATTGGTGCGAGTGCAGCCCAGCCGGCAAGGAGCATGCCGGATGCTGGGACTTCCCATAAAAAGCGCTCGGCGATCTCAACGATGTGAAAGGACTCTTCGCGAGTGAGGGGATTTGCGATGTCAGGGCCTTCGAGTTCTGAGAGGCGCTGATAGATGAAGCGACTGCCTTTGAGGCGTTCAGAGCTGGGTTGAGCGCGACCGTCCACGACGAGGCGATCACCGAGGTGAAGGACAGAGCGACCGTCATCCCACCAAGCACCGCGACCGCGAATGAAGGCGGGGTTGTAGACACCGACTTTGGCGGATCGCTGGAAGAGAGCGGATGCTGCTGCGGTCCAGTTGACTCCAGTGCGCGAAGGGTAAAGGGTTTCCCAGTAGGGGAGGGTTGCTAGGGCGCAAAGGTTGGTGCCGGAGTGGGAGCCACGGGAGATGGCGATGACTTGGCCTGTGCTCCAGGGTTGGTAGTAATAGTTGTTGCCGTCGAAGCCGAGGCAGGTGAAGTGTGTTTCGGCTTCGGGTATGGGTTCTGGGTCTGGCTGCGGCTCAGGATCGAGCTGAAGTTCGGGCTCGGCTTCAGGCTGCTCGATCGGATCGCTGATATTTGCGGTGATGTAGGCGCGGGCTTCGGCCGGCGTCCAGGTTGCGTCGGCGAGATCCCAACCTTCAGGTGCATCAGGTGGTGGGGTGACGATGCGAACACGCTCGACGCCTTCGCGGATGAGTTTGGCTGCGAGCTTGGCCATGGCTTCACGGCCTGGGGTGTCGGCATCGGGCCAGAGGATGACGCGACGACCAGCCAGTGGTGACCAGTCAGCTTTGTTGATGGCTTTGCAGCCTGATGGCCAGGTTGTGATGAGCTGACCAGGAAAGAGGCGTGCTGCGGCATCAGCGGTTTTCTCGCCTTCAACGACGATGACTGGATCGGTTGGGCGCGAGAGAAGTTGATCGAGGTTTAGGAGTGGGCGAGGTGCTGGTGGCGCTTTGAACTGCCACTGCTCGCCTGTCCAGGAGATTGGACGGAAGTTCTTGCCGGGAAAGCGAGCAACGATAAAGGTGTCGGAGTAGTGCCAGACGTGTTCAGCGCCTGCGGTAGGTGGTGGGGTAGGCACGTTGAGATAAGAGCGGATACGAGATACGGCTTCGTTGAATGACCAGCCGGTGGAGCGCATTAGCAGGTCCATGCCGGATCCAGCGCCGCCCATTTGATCGCGGCCGCCGCATCGGTTGCAGTACCAAGATCCGGTGCCATCGCGATCGTCAAAGCGGTAGCGGTCTTTACCGCCGCAGAGGGGGCAGGGCTGGTGTTTATCGGAAAGCTGCTCTGGGGATAGGGCGCAGAAGTGTGACAGCAGGTCAGGCCACCTGCCGTTGGCGAGGTCTTGGATTTGGGTCATTGTTGAACGGTAAGGATGAATTGCTTAACTGCCTGTTCTGACTTGATTTGCTCAGCACGTCTGCGTTCAGCAATTTGCTTGAGGCGTGCCGGCCACTCGCGTTCAGCTTTGTTCAGGAGGGGTTCTTGGAGCCAAGGATCGAGCTTGTCGACATGGGCCAGGCGATAAGGGTCTCCTTCTCCGGTGAAGCAGTGATAGAGCAGGCTTGGGGTAAGCCAGCTGTTGAGATCCTTAATGAAGCGATCGCGGACGAGGTTGGGGCGGGTCATCGTGACTTGTGCTGTTGCATTGCCTGGGCTACCAGCGTGCGAATGACAGCGCCGCGAGAGGTGCCTGGTTCAACGAGTGAGTCCAGCCACTGGACCTGCTCAAGGGGAAGCCTGATGGAAAAGGGCTTTTCAAGTCTCATGATGTCCGGCGCTGTCGTGGCTTGCGGAATGTAGCCGGTTAGGCTACACTTTGCAAGCCCGGTCACGCGGGCGCCTTTAAAGAGTCAATTCATTTCTTCTTTACCGTCTCATGTCACAGCTCGTAGATGATTTTTTTGGCACCTCCGAAGTGCCTTCTGTGGACAATCGCGCACCGGATGGCTACATTCGTGCGCATGGTGTTATCACAAAAGAAGTAAACGAAAAAATTAAACTTGTCGCTAGAAAGCGCGGAATTCATGCCTCGCAAGTGACTGGAGAGTTGATTATGAAAGCCGCAGCGCAGCTTGACCATTTTCTTATTAAGGAGAAAGCCCTTGAACTGCAAAATGAGCTTGGTGAGGACTGGCTGGATCTTCTGAAAAGTTTTTCTAGCTTTTAATGCATAGCCTCCGCCCCTATCAGCACCAGCTAATCACCGAAATCCGAGGTCGCTATCAACTTGGCGACCGCTCAGTTCTTGCCGTTTTGCCCACTGGCGGCGGCAAGACTGTTTGCTTTAGTTATATCGCCGAACAGGCTGCAATTAAGGGTAATCGCGTGTGCGTGATGGTGCATCGCGCTGAATTGCTTGATCAAGCGAGCAAGTCAATGCCGATGCATCATGGATTGATTGCAGCAAATCGCAGCATGGATTTAAGCCATGCGGTCCAGATTGCATCAGTGCAAACGCTTGCTCGTCGTCTTGCCAGGTTTCCTCGTGATTTCTTTCAGCTTCTTATTGTTGATGAAGCGCATCACACCACGGCAGGAACTTGGAAACAGGTTATTGAGCACTTTTCGGGTGCTCGACTGCTTGGTGTGACTGCTACCCCGATTCGCACGGATGGTCGTGGTCTCGGAGAGAATTATCAGTCAATGGTGGTTGGCCCGACCGCTAAATGGCTGACAGATAACGGGTTCTTGGCAGATGCGCGAGTGCTAGCGCCACTAGGGATTGATACGAAGGGATTGCGAAAGCGGATGGGCGATTTTGATATGAAGCAGGCGGAAGGTTTACTGCAGGAAGGACAGGTCATGGGCGACTGCTTGACGCATTACAAGCAGCATCTGTCAGGACAGACTGCGATTGCATTTTGCTGCTCAGTTGCGCATGCGGAAGCTGTTGCCGGATTGTTCCAGGCGAATGGCGTTGCGGCCGCGAGCATTGACGGAAAGATGGATTCGGCGCAACGCAGGCAGCTTTTGGGTTCGCTTGGTCGTGGTGAAATTAAGGTGCTGACTTCGTGCTCACTGATCGGTGAGGGCGTTGATGTGCCATCGGTTGGTGGGTGCATTTTGCTTCGCCCTACCCAGAGCGTTGCGCTTCATCTTCAGATGATTGGACGGTGTTTGAGGCCATCACCGGGTAAGGCGAAAGCTGTTGTGCTCGACCATGTGGGTAACACACTCAGGCTTGGCCATCACCTTGAAGAACGTGAATGGAGCTTGGATGGTAAAAAGAAGCGCGATTCTGAGCGCGTGCCATCGGTGAAAGTGTGCCCGGAGTGCTTTGCTGCGATGGCCAGCCAAGTGAGCGAGTGCGAGCAGTGCGGATATGAGTTCAGGCCAGAGCGGAGGGAGCTGGAGGTTGTCCCTGGTCAGCTGCAGGAATTGACTGCTGAAGCTGCGGTTAAGGCTCGGAAAAGACAGCAGGCAATGGCGCGAACGTTGCCAGAATTGGAAGCGATCGAACGCCAGCGGGGGTATAAACCCGGATGGGCCAGGAGGGTAATGGCAGCTCGCGGCGGGAGTGGAATACTCCGGTGAGGGCGCCATGGAACACGCTGATCAAGGAGTGCCTGTCAGCGGTGGATCGTCATAACTGTGCGTATTTCGCAACAGGTGATGCTAGGCACATACACCTAGCCGCGAAGTTGCGTGAATATGTGGGAGAACTCAAGGTATTGATTCATGAGCTTGAAGCTGATTCTTGAGCTGTGCGCTGCTTATGTGGGCGTGTGCTCAGCTTTGCTCTGGATGGCGTGGTTGATTCTGCCCTAGCCATTGAACGATTGCCCATTCGCGGGTGTCAGTCCAGAAGGGCTGTGTGCGGAACCAGGTGATCCAGTCTTTGTGGCTTTTGGAGCTATTGCAAGCGAGACAGCAGGAAATGACGTTGTGAAGGTCTGCTGAACCACCGAGAACTTTTGGGATGACGTGATCGAGGGTGCCAGATCGACCGAGGGGCTCTGCGCAATACGCGCATTGATAGTTCCACGCGAGGTGGATTTGATCGCGTTTATTGCGTGGTAGTCGCATCGTCCCAACGCGGAAGGACGAATACGCCTACGTCTAAATCGATGATGTCATCATCGTTATGGATAAATTCAGTGAGTTGGGAGTAAATGTTGGCGGGCAGCTCATCTGCCGGGAGATCGCTGCGGAAGATGACTTTGGCGTTGATTTCAACGAGGTGCGCCTGCATGCGCAATCCGCAACTTGCTTTACGGTAGCGACAGGTACAGGTACGGCCCGGCGTGAGCGAAACTGCGATCCAGCAAAGGATCAGGCTGGCACTGGGAAAGCTGCCGTGGACCAGATGCTTCAGGAACAATGTCGGACGGCTGCCGGATCCGAGGACTGGGCGCTGGATTGAATTTGGGGTTGGAGGCAAGGGTGCGGGTGATTTAATTGGCTGGCGCACGATCACGGTGACACCAGAGATGGTGGGGCAGCAGGTGGCGCAGTTTGTGAGCCTGGAGGTGAAGACAGCGACTGGGCGTGTCAGGCCAGAGCAGGAGAACTGGCGGAGGGTGGTGGAGCGTTGCGGCGGGCTGGCTGCGGTGGTGCGGAGCGAGGAGGATGCGTTACGGATTATGCGCGACATTGCGCTTAAGCCAGATTTGGGGTAGGGTGGCGTTGCCCAACAGGCTTACCGCTTATGGATTGGACCCGAATTCTTGCTGAGGGAGGTGTGCCGGAGTCACCCGGTCGCGCCGATGTATTGCGTCGATTGCGTGAGGAGCGTTCCTTTGTTGCGACGATCCGCAGCCGCTCAACGCAGCTCGTGAAGACGATCAAGCTTGAGGCGCGTGATTATGCGCATGCGTTGATCAAGGTGCGCGGCATGCTGGCTGGGCACACGCTGGTTCGTCTTGCGGAGGATTGATGATGACACCACATCGACTGGGCGATATCTGTGCTGCACTGATCGCGGCATGGGCATTTGCAATGATCGGCCTTGAGGTTGGCGCCCACCACCAGCCGACGCATTCGGGGACGCAGCAGGTGGTGCGGCATGACTAAGCCTGTGTGCGGGAACTGCAAGTTCTGGTCATTCGAGGCCGGATTCGGCGATCATCGCTTTGGGGACTGCCACCGGTATCCACCTGCTGTGCTGCCCGATCCAGAAAGCGTCGACTATACGGTGACGGCCTTCCCTCAGACCGGCATGAACCAATGGTGTGGGGAGTGGGGCGCTAAATGACCGATCGACGCTTTGTTTTTGCTTTTCCAGCTCTGAACCTTTATGAGGTGATCATGGCCGTGACTGCGGTCGAGGCCAGGCACAAGCTGATGAATTCAAACCTTGCTCCTTATTACGGCCAAGCAGTTTTATTGAACCCATGAGACAGCGTATTTCATTGATCAAAGAAGATCGTATCTGGGATCTTCGCGGCCAGGGTTATGACTACGACTCGATCGCGCGAATTGTAAACGTGCATCCAAAGCTTACGAATGTGATCCGTCGCATTCGCAGACGCCCATCACTCGAACAGGATCCGATCAAGCGTGGCCGTAAGGCTGGGTGGATGTCCGATGCGCAGATTGATGAGATCAAGTATCGCAAAGCAGCAGGTGAGACATTGCGATCGATTGCTGCATCGTTTGATGTAAGCGAAGGTTGCATTTGGCAGATTTGCGCAGGCAGGACGTATCGCGAACCTGAAAGCAAGGGTTACACGTTTGATTTTTCTAACCGTTTACGCCGATGAATTTACTTATTGTTGACACGGAGACGACGGGTCTCACGCCTGCTGATGCACGTTGCATTGAGGTAGGCGGGATTCTGTTTAATGTTGATGAACGCGCTGTGCTGGGGCAGTGTTCGTTTTTATTGCCAACGGATGAGAATCCGGTCGAGCACATCAACAACATCAGAGCAGAATTGACGCGCCGACCACAGGCTGCTCGAGCTGGTATGGAGTACTTCTATGCAATGGCGAAACAAGCCGATTATGTGGTTGCGCACAATGCCGAGTTTGATCGGCAGTGGTTCGGCCACGGTTCGCTAGCGGCACTGAGCCAGCCATGGATTTGCACGATGGAGGATGTTGAGTGGCCTCGTGTTACCCGATCGCGGCCTGCTGTGACGCACCTTGCGCTGGCGTATGGCGTGCCAGTGTGGGCAGCGCACCGTGCGTTGACGGATTGCATTTATCTGGCGCAGGTAATGGAGCGAGAGCCTGACTTGTGGTTGTTGCTGACGCAGGCGTTAGAGCCGAAGCGGTTGTATATGGCGATGGTGAGCTATGACGACCGCCAGAAAGCGAAGGATGCTGGATTCCGGTGGGATGGCGAGCAGCGGCGTTGGCTGCGGAAGATGCGTGAATCGAAGGTGACTGAACTGGCGTTTGGCGTAAGGGAGGTGGCGGCATGACTGCTCAGGAGCTCTACCCGAAGGCCGGCGAGCGCACCTATTTCGACACCCCTTACGACTACACCCCCATCATCCGCAGCTTTGGCGAGGTGCTGGTACAGGTTGATGACGAGGACTGGAGCGGCGACACCCGTGTGCTGCTGCGCAAAAAGGGCCGCTACGGCTTCTTGAACTTTGGCTGGGGGTCTTGTAGTGGCTGCGATGCTCTACAGGCTTGCGACAGCTATGAGGATGTCGATCAGTTGATCAGCGAGTTGAAGAACGACATCAAGTGGTTCAACACGCTGGCAGAGGCTCAGGCTTACATCGCCAACGATGAGGAGCGCGAAGGCAGTTACTACTACCACGAGGATGAATGGAACCAGTTCAAGGCTGCGGTGGCGGAGGTGGCACTGTGACCACCATTCAACCTGTTGAGCTGCCCAAGCCCGACTACGCCTTCATATACGCCAAGCTTGCCCGGCATGTGGCTACTGCTGATGCGCTGCTGGGCAGCAATCGCGCCTATGAGGCAGGGGAGGAACTTATTGCGGCAATGCGCGCCATCGAAGTTTTTGAGGCGACCTTTACGACTGCTTACTTCACCATCAAGACCGATGACGACTGAACACCCGATCACTCCGCCGCCGGGATTAATCAAAAACTGGTGCGCAAGCAGGATCCACGAAAAGCAAGATGTGCCTCTTCACGTGCATGTTGCCATCCAAGCCGCCCGCTGGGGCGCAGACCAAGAGCTGGAGGCGTGCGTGGAGTGGGCATCTTGTTTCAACTACGACGACTACCGCTATGAAGAAGTTCTTCGTGACATCCGCCGTAGCCCCAAGCCGCCGAGCTTGAAGGAGCAGGCGCTGGAAGCCATGCGGCGCAACTACAACCCAGACAACAGCAACGATTTCGCCATCATCCGCCGCGCATTGGAGCAACTCGATGACTGACTACAAAGCAACCCCCGAACAGTGGGCAAATGTGCAGGAATTCGCCGCTGTTGCCACTGAGTCC
>Ga0070749_10001524_pt1 | contig 15683 bp, 22 predicted proteins | sample VirMetDEL_Nov_18_FD_75180 | JGI IMG/M metagenome (GOLD analysis project Ga0070749, IMG submission 75180) | Aqueous microbial communities from the Delaware River and Bay under freshwater to marine salinity gradient to study organic matter... | ecosystem: Environmental > Aquatic > Marine >...
CGTTCACCATGAAAACGCTCAACGGCCTCGGGCACCAAGCCTGGAGTAAAACAATTGGCCGTCGCCCTTATGTCGAGGACAGAAAGCTCGGCAAGATCATCACCGAGACACTCAAGGAAATGAACTTCGACGCATCGATGGATGACTGGGACACAATCCGCCGGGTAGTCTCGGCAGCAATGAACAGTGGACTTGTCCCTGACCACTTCAAGCTGTACTCGAATAACACAATGGTCCCTGACACGGAGGAAGTTTGGCAAGACCTGCTCCTCGAAGAGTCCCTCGATGCCAACCCTGCGCTCGCTGGCATCGCTCGCGAATGTCTTATCCGCTCCGTGAAAGCCAGCTTTGCAGGCACAATCTCCTTCGACGATCAAATCTACATGAGTGCCCTATACGGCGGCAAGTTCGAAAAGTACGACCTTGTACTCGTGGACGAGGCGCAGGACTTGTCCCCGATCAACCGGGAGCAAATCAGACATTGCGCACTCGACCGCGTGATCGTTGTCGGAGACCAGCGGCAAAGCATCTATGCCTTTCGTGGCGCAGATCATCGCTCGATGGAACGCCTCCGCGAGCTTCGTCCTGACTGGCTCGACCTGCCACTCACGACCACGTTTCGCTGCCCGAAAGTGATTGTCGAGAAAAGCCAGGAGCACGCTCCCGGTTTCAACGCCTTCGAGACAAACCCGGAAGGCGAGATCATATCTCTCGGTGACTGGACGTGGAAGGAAATTGACGACATCGCGCAGAACCGATCGATCGCAGTGATTTGCCGGAACAATGCGCCGCTGCTATCGCTGGCCTTCAAGCTCATCCGCGAAGGAGTCGGCGTGGCCATGCTTGGCCGAGACATTGGCAAGAACCTCACCACCTTGAGTAAGAAGATCATCAAAGATGACTCTGCAAGTGCAGAGGCTTGCGCAATACTCATCAGCGATTGGGAGTCCTCGCAGAAGTCTCTCGCCCTGGCCAACGGCAAGGAGAACCAGATCGAAGGGATCGAAGACCGCGCCGAGTGTCTTCGCGCTGTCCTAGAAGCCGAGAGCGTCAACAACGCCGGTGACTTACGGCAACGCTTGGGCGAGCTTTTTGCCCGCGACCGGGCACGAGTGGTCCTGACCTCCGGCCACCGCTCCAAGGGACTCGAGTGGCCCATCGTGGTACACTTGGACCCTTGGAGAATCCCGTCCAAGTTTGCCAAGCGCAGTCCGACACAAATGCAGCAGGAGAAGAACCTGCTATATGTCATTGACACTCGGACCAAGCTAATTCAAATTCAAGTGAGCATGGAAGGATTTACCGGATGAGGGGAAAAACTCGAAATCCTGTTGCGAGGAGGGTGCTCAGCACCCTCCAATCAGCAGAAGGCCCATTTACCATAGAGTGCGACTCGCCGAAAGCTGCTGAAAGCCTTCGCCGCACTCTTTACAACGCGCTTGAGCGTGAGGGGCTGTCGGCCAGTATTAGCCGGAACGATTGCACCCTATGGGTACACCCTAAACGGCCCCAAAATGCCAAAATAAGGCCCGCCCATGCGCCGCAATGACCCCACCCGCCCGGACATAGGCCCGGATCGACCCGCCCTTGTATGGGCCGGAAAATCGGTCAACTCGGTACTGCCGAGCGTCCAAATCGAACCAAGTGAGTCCCAAGGACTCTGGCTCATCCGCGTGATGCTCCCTACGGAGTACAACTCATATTCCTGGCACGAGTACGAAACTAACTCTGCGAACTTGGTCAGCGATCTTGAGGAATACCGAGCGGACCCCGAGGAATTTTTCATTCATCGACTCGGCTGGACCTACAATGCAAGCAAAAAATATGAACAGACTGGTATAACCCTGGAGGACTTAGGATTATGAGATTGATGGAAGGCGTAGAACTGAGCATCGCAGAAGCTCTTCTCGATGAGAAAGACGAGGAGAATCGGCAAAGCTTGAAAGCTCAACTCGAGTTCTGGCAGACGGCCAGAGCAGTAACTGAACGACACATGGACTCCCCCTCTATGGGGATGAACTATGTCTTCGACGGGGCTGCAGTCCTGCTAGGACTACTCCTGCTTTTGTCTGACTCCGAAAAGGAAACTTTCGAGAATTTGCTGAACACAGCAACACAGCACAGGGATCAAATAAATGCCATGCTCAACAGTGAGCTTGCGCGCGCGACAGAAAGCCACGAAGTGCTGGAAGCGCTGCTTGAGCACTTTTACGGGTACAAGGGAGAAACCTCGCATTGAGACGACGGCAAACCTATCGAACTTCACCGAAGGCGCATGAGATCACCAAAGTGCTCTACGCGCAGATGCTTGCCGATGGCATGACAGAGAAGGAGTTCTGCGAAAAAGCCAGAATTGCAAGGAATACTCTCTACCGATGGAAGAACGGGCTGGCAAATGCTGACCTGCCATCGATGGAGAGAGCACTCGGGGTCTTTGGCCTCGAACTACGGGTAAAGCCCAAGCCCGCTGAAAAGAAATTGGGCAGACCGCCAATGGACAAAAAGGAGAACCCAAATGGCGAAACTGACTAGAAAGCAATTGAGCAACAGAGCTAAGGCGGCATGGCGCACAAGAAGGCTCAACGCCGCACTTGACGAGACGCGAAAGATCGAGAGCATCAATAAAGAGCTGAGCAAGCCCTGGCCGGGGGAAGCCCAGTCCTGGCCGGAGGAAGCTCAGAAAAAGGCAAATGCTCCGGCAGAAACCTCCACTCTATCCTTCTACGAGGGAGAACTGCGAAGCGCTCGAGCAGACCTAGAATTCGCCCGAAGGCAACTCGCAGCTTGCGAAGATCGTTGCAACCGCGCGGAGTTAGAATTGTCCCTCGCGGCGAAGTCGGTCCTGTCGGAGGGCTGAGGGGGTATCCCCGCTCGTCCCACTTTTGTTATGCAAATGTGTGACGGGCGGGGAAATAATCATTGACGACACACGGCGATTGCCTTAGATTGTGTTTTGCGCATTATCCGCGTGAACAAAGCCAAAACGTAACGGAGAAAGATATGTCAGAGACACAGACGGACGCTGGCGGGACCAGCATTGAAATTGCGGGACTGTCCTTTGAAGTGGCAGACCGCTATTCGGAAGGACACGAGATCAACGAAAACGAAGCTCGTGCCCTTAATCAGACTCTTCGCGAGAACCTTCGCAATAACTTCCGCAAGACTGCGAAGGAAGAGCAGGAAAAGGGAACGTCGGAAGCAGAAATTCGGAAAATGTTCGAAGAGTACGCCGAAGGATATGAGTTCAGCGGCAAACGGCAGACTCGCGCACCCCGCGATCCGGTCGAAGCCGAAGCTCGCAAGATCGCCCGCAAGGTTGTCAAAGCGGCGCTCAAAAAGCAGAACATCGACGAGAAGACTCTCGAAGAAGGCAAGCTGGACGAGCTTATCGACGCTTATGCTGCCAAGCCGGACGTTCGCGCTCTCGCGAAGGAAACGGTGGACGCGCTCAGCTCCATCACTACCACGGCTCTCGAGTCGGTCGGGTAATTCAACCAGCGTTTTTGGATTGGGTTCGCGCTGGTGACTGAGCCTGGGCAAGAATTGGAGCTGCTGTACAAAGCTTTAAGCACTCCTATGGGCCTCGAAGTTGAGGTCAGTGACTTCAAACTTGCCCAGGCTCGTCTTTACCAAGCGCGTAGAGAATCGAACGATCCAGATCTCAATGATCTGTCAGTTCGACGCCCGCCCGATGGACGCGATGGAGTACTCTGGATCGTAAAGCAAAAGATCGAGCAAAATGAGCCAACAGGAAGAACAGACGAGACGAGTCCACGTTCTGATTTATGAGTCAGATTACGAGTGGCTTATGCACCACTTCGGAGGACCGAATAAATACGGCTTCAGCAAAGCCGTCCGCCGTATTGTTCGCTCGTTTAGACGCCAAGCAGAAGAGAAGAGACAGGCAAATGAACCCAACCGCCCAGAACTCGAACTCACAGCCGAAGAGCTTGCAACCCTCCAGCAATCCGCTGGCGGAAGTGAGTCCTGACGCAATAGAAGAGATATTCACAAAGCATCCACTCGAGATCACGGATGAAGAACTCGAGTTGATGATCATTCACAATCGACAGGCACTAGCCGCCTTCAAGAAGACTGAGGCCGAAGGCAAGCGACCGCCCTCGCAGCCGAAAAAGGTTGCTCCGAAAGATATTTCTCTCGACGACTTGAACCTTTAGGAGACTGCCGATGGACCCCTCAGCAGTCAACAAGAGCTTCTCTCCCTCCGTCCCGTACCTGCAAATGGCATGGGACTCGACCTCAATTGGCACGTTTAAGGAGTGCCCGTACAAGTACAAACTCACGATCATAGAAGGGTGGCAGTCGAAGATTGGCAACGCCCATTTGACATTCGGCATCCTCTATCACTCCGCGACCGAGCACTATGCTCACGCCAGAGCCGAAGGCAAGTCCCATGACGAAGGTGTGAAATTGGCTCTCCGCCATGTGCTTGAGAAGACCTGGGACACGCAGATGAACCGTCCCTGGATGAGCGACGAGCCGACAAAGACTCGCAAGACTCTCGTCCGCACAGTCATTTGGTATCTCGAGCAGCATCCTACGGAGACTGATAGTCTTCGGACTATCATCCTTCGCAACGGCAAGCCTGCCATTGAAGTCTCATTCCGCTTTGAGCTGGAAGCCGCGCCGCAGCAAGAACCGAACTCGAAGTTCATTCTTTGTGGCCATCTCGACCGCCTTGCGGAGATGAATGGGGAAACTTTCATCACTGACAAGAAGAGCACCAAACACGCGCTCGACTCGAAATACTTCTCCCAGTACGCACCGGATAATCAGATGTCCACCTACAGCTTCGCCGGGAGAGTGGTCAGTCCAAATCCGATCAAAGGAGTGGCAATTGAAGGCGCACAGATTGGCGTGACTTTCTCCCGCTTCCGCCGAGAATTTATTCATCGCACAGATGAACAACTCGACGAGTGGTATCAAGGACTCGAGTGGATGTTTCGTCAGGCCGAGGCATATGCCAAAGCGCAGTTCTGGCCGCAGAATGACAAGGCGTGCTTCAACTGCGGCTTCCGCGAAATCTGCCGCCGACCGCCAAGCGTTCGTCAGGAATGGCTCAAAGGATCATTCGTTAAGCGAATTTGGGACCCGCTACAAGTTCGTGGGGAACTCTGATTTGAGGTGGGCATCGCGACCAAAGCAAGACTGCCGCCAATGGCACGACTACTATTGTTGGTGGCCTATGGACATTAATGGGACAGTGGTGTGGCGGGAAAATGTTAAGCGACGTTTAGTCACCTACGAGTGTCCAGATTTGTATAGTTGGGAATATGAACTGCCAGAGAATGTGAAATAAGAAGGCTTTACTTAGAGAAGCAACCATAAACCAGCAGGAGAACCCCTTTTGAAACCCATTAAAATGCTCCTTCTCGGAGAGTCCGGCTCAGGTAAGACAGGGGCACTTGCCTCCCTTCTTGACGCTGGTTACAACGTGCGACTTCTTGACCTTGATAACGGAGCGGACGCTCTGGTCAACCTCGTGGCCAGTCCGAAATCTCCCTACAACAAGGAAGCTGTCAAGCATTTGTCCTATCGGACTCTAACCGAGCCTATGAGGAATCTCGGCGGTCGCCTTGTTCCGGCCAAGGCCACAGTCTGGCAAAAGAGCATCGAGATGCTCACGAATTGGAAAGCAGACGAGCCTGAACCGCTTGACGCAGGGAACGTCAACACTTGGACGCCAAATGATGTACTCGTCGTGGACTCTCTTGGCTCCCTTGGGACCGCAGCAAAGAATTTCCATCTTCAACTTAACGGCGCACTCATCAATGTCCGAACGCAAAACGAGTGGCGACGCGACATTGGAGCAGCACAACAGTATCTCGAGTCCATGCTTCAGATGCTCTACGACACAAGCGTGGTCTGCAATGTGATTATGATGAGTCACATCACATACAGCAAAGCGGACGGTTCTCTGCCGTCAGACGGCGAGATCAACGCGCAACTCTTTGGCTTCCCTGCTGCTATCGGCAGAGCCATTGTTCCGAGGATTCCTCGATACTTCAATCACATGCTCCTAGCGGAGAAAATCCCTGGATCGGAGATGCGGCAAATCTTCACCAAGACTCACGGGAACATCAATCTCAAGTCCGGCGCACCATTGAACATCGCGCCGAGCTACAAGATCGAAACTGGCCTTGCGGATTACTTCAAGGCAGTACGCGGAGAGGGGCCGGAATGAGCCGAGCATCGCACACATACCGCGCAGAGCGCCGGAATAGCGCCAAAGCGCAGAAACTGCTGTGGCGGGAAATTCCGCGCGGCACTACACACAAATTGAGCAGCACGGTTTTCGTAGCTGTTCCAAGAGATTTGGGCGAAAGTCCAAATGCAGAGGGGCTGCAGCCCCAACCAACCACAAGTGGAGAAAGAAATGACAGCTGATTTCCAGAAACTCATGAATGTTCCTATTGATGAGATCAAACCACCCCCGACACTTCCGCCGGGGACTTACGAGGGCATCGCCGTCTCGTTCGAGTTCGGAGAGTCTTCGCAGAAGAAAACGCCGTTTGTTCGTATTCACTGCCAGCCTACCGCTCCGAGCAGTGACGTTGATATGGACGAGTACAACAACGCCGATCCCCCAATCGACTTGTCGAAGAAGCAGTTCCGCTCGGATTTCTATTTGACGGAAAATGCTCGCTTCATGTTGAAGAACTTTCTTGAGTCTTTCTCCGACATCACTACCAAGGGCCGCACTCTTGACGCGGTCATGCCGGAGATTGTCAACAAGGCGATCCTCATGGAAGTTCAGCGCCAGCCGAATAATGACGGCAGCGGCTTCATCAACACGCTTGGGAGTGTCAAGGGCGCCTGAGGCCTCACCTCGCCCTTGTACTCTTGGGGGAGATCGGTTAATACCCCGCCGATCTCCCCCACTTGGGGGATTTATGTCACGAAGAAACTACATAGCCATATTGGCTCTAAATCGTACAGATTACGAGCGATGGCTCAAGAGCAACCCGATCGATTGCCAGCGAATGATCCCGTTTTATATTGGGAGCGCAGATAAACTGCGCGGAATGGAACTGACTGAAATCCGCGAGACAACTTCATTTTGGAAGCGCACCGATGCAGCAGCATTGCGCATTGCCGCCAAGAACCGCCTGAGGAGCAACCCATGCCCGCCACTAACAAGTATAAGCGAGTTAAGCTTGAAGAAATAATAGTTGCCGACGACCGGCAGCGGAAAGAAGTTGATACAAGTGATCTGGAACCATCCATTGCAAAGCATGGAGTGATCCAGCCGATCATTATCGACATGGATCGAAACCTAATCGCTGGGGAGCGTCGTTTCCGCGCCAGCCAAGCTCTCGGCTTGCCAGACATTCCTTGTCGGTTCTTTGAGGACTTGTCCGTAACCGAGGCGAAGATTATCGAGCTGGAGGAAAACCTCAAGCGTCGCGATTTGGACTGGCGCGACGAAACGCTCGCAGTGTATCAGATACACCAACTCTACGAGCAAATGGACTCCAATTGGAACCAGACTAAAACCGCTGATGCACTGTCCATTCACACCAGCCAAGTCAATGTCTATCTCCGCGTAGCGAAGGACCTTGACAATCCTCGGATCAAACTTGCTGGCGGCGTTCGCCCAGCGTATAACATACTCCGCCGCCTGGACGACCGGAAAATTTCCGAGGCCATGAGTGACATCATCGAGGCCGGAAGCACCATCTTCGATGCAGTCCGTAGCAAACCAGTTAAAGCGCCAAGCGCCGACGGTGAAGCTGAAAGCGATGCCGAGGAAGATGAAGAGTTCGAGCTTCCAGAAGAAGTCGAGACCCAAGAAGAGTCTCTCATGCTTGCGAGCTTCCTCGAATGGGCACCCACCTACACAGGCAAAAAATTCAATTTCATCCACTGCGACTTTCCTTACGGAGTAAACGTCTTCGGCGGAAACTTCGGCGGGCGTAGGTCTTGGAAAACCTATGAGGACACGCATGAGGACATTTATTGGGACTTGCTGCGTTGCCTCTGCGAGAACATGGATCGTCTAGCGACGGAGAGTATGCACATCATGTTTTGGCTTCCAGCCGATCCGGTGCGCCAAGTCGCGACAATGGAGATGTTCGCGGACATAGTCCCGGAGATCGAGTTCTGGGAAGTGCCGCTCATCTGGCACAAGACTGACAATGTGGGCATCATGCAAGACCCACGCCGAGGCCCACGCCACATCTACGAGACTGCCATCTTCGGCTACCGCGATGATCGGCAAGTCGTGAAGCCAGTCTCCGACATCTACGACGCTCCGACCGACAAACGATTCCACCCGAGCACAAAGCCGGAGCCGATGTTGAGACATTTCTTCCAGATGTTCGTTGACGAGACAACTCGCCTCCTAGACCCCACTTGTGGGGGCGGGAGTGCTTTGCGCGCGGCGGAATCGCTGGGCGCAAAACAAGTCCTTGGACTCGAAATGGAAATGGAATACTTCGAGAGCGCAAAGAGTGCCCTGCGTTCGTTTAGAACGCTAAGAGGAGTGAGCAAATCATGAGCAACAACGACATTACTATGGCCAATAAAGAGTACGCTATACTCTATGACATTTACCACGATAAGCTTATCTTCCGAGACGCTGCTACCAATCAAGCATTGGAGTTCCTGGTAGGAAGTGGCTATCTGGAAATGAACTCTGTCAATGGTAATTTTTATATCACTCACAAGGGCTTCGAGTATCTACGCGAACATGAAGGGCCGCTCGAAGACGAGGGGGAGCCCAAGCCTTCAGTCTTCTCTCACGCAGACTTCGATAAAATCATCGAGGACACCATCGTGAAAATTCGGGAGCTTTCTAAGAAGAAAGGCGGTGAGTACGCCGGGGATGAAGATCGTCTCGCGAACTTCCGCCGCATCGGAAACAGCCTCGGACTCCCGATGGAGAGTGTTTGGGCTGTACACACAGCGAAGCACTGGGATGCTATCATGCAGTACATTCGAGACCAGCGTGAAGGCAAGAGCCGAGATCGAATGGAACCAATCGAAGGGCGAGTCGACGACTTGATCGTCTACGCTCTGCTCTTCAAGGCGATGCTCGCAGAGCGTCTGATATGACTCACACTCCAGCCCCACCATTCAAGCACACAAGCGGAGCGCAAGACGCCAAGATTGTTCTCGTCGGCGAAGCCTGGGGAAAGAACGAGGAAGTCCTCGGCTTCCCGTTCGTTGGGTGGTCGGGGATGGAGCTTGCTCGCATCCTAAACGAGGTCGGCCTCGTAGAGGAGCCACCGCCGTCGCCTGAGCCTTACTTGAACAGTACAATGCTGTGGTACTGGTGGAAGCGTCGTACCGAGATTATGACTACAAACGTCTTCGCCTTTCGCCCGCAGGACAATAAGATCGAAACGTTCTGCGGAAAGCGTGCAGACGTGCCGAAGGATTACCCGCTCCCGCCGTTAAAGCAGGGGCACTATGTGCTGCCGGAGTACCTCGGGGAACTTGAGCGCCTTCGGCAAGAGATCGAGGCTTTTCCGAGAAACCTTGTTGTAGCTCTTGGAAATACTGCCGCTTGGGCCACCGTCCAAAATACGAAAATAAGCGCCATACGCGGCGCGATTTCCCCCGGCGTCCTATGCCCTACCGTGAAGGTATTGCCCGCCTATCACCCCGCAAATGTCCTTTATCAATGGCAAAATCGGGTGATCCTATCCACCGACATGGCGAAGGCTCGACACGAAGGCCGCTTCCCTGAAATTCGCTATCCAGCGCGCAAAATCATAGTCTCCCCAACTATCGACGAGGTCGAAGACTGGGTCAACGAGACACTCGCGTCACCGCCAGCGGCCTTGGGGGTGGATACCGAGACAACTCGCGGACTGATCGACATGGTCGGCTTTGCGCGGTCGCGCAGCGATGCACTCGTCGTCCCGTTCTTCGACAACCAGACCTTTGATCCGTACTGGCCAGATGTGAAAACCGAGGCCCGAGCGTGGCGAGCAGTCAAGCGCCTTTGCGAGAGCGACATTCCGAAGGTTCTCCAGAATGGACTCTATGATATTCAGTATTTCTGGAGAGCCAAGATTGCGCTCCGCGCTTTCAAGCATGACACAATGCTCATGCATCACGCTATGTACCCGGAACTGCCCAAGGGTCTCGGCTTCCTTGGGAGTGTTTACACGAACGAGGCCAGCTGGAAACTGATGCGCCACAGGGAGGAACTTAAGAGAGATGACTGAGGAAGAAGCTAAAGACAAATACTGTCCGATCATACAAGTGAAAGGCCCCCAGCGCTGCCTAGGTTCAAGGTGTATGCTTTGGCGATGGACTTCCCACCCTTTCGTGGAGGAAGGCACTGAGAGTATAGTTGTAACAGAGACTGGTGGGCACAAATATGTCAGACAGTCTGCAAAACTTGTCCATAACCCCAAACGCGCTGGCGAGTGCGGACTGATGAATAGAGGTTATCATGTCTGAAAGAGCAAGAAACCTTCCAACTTGGAACCTTTACGCAGAAAATACCATCGAAAATCCTGGCAGCCCGGATTTGTCTCGAGGACGGGCATTGAGTATTGTCTGCCAATGCAGCGACGGAGTTAAGCGAACTTACAGCATCGCATGGTCTGGTCAATACATGAGTTCCAAAGAAATGGCAGATTTAATCCTAGCCCTTGCCGATTGTGTGAAGAAAGAGATCGAAAGGAGCAGGCATGTCTCAACGCCGCAGGCATAGTCTTCTCGAGGTTGTCTCCAACACAGCCGTAGGCTTTATCGGCAGTTACATTCTCGGGCTGCTTGTGTTGCCACTGTTCGGCTTCGCTGTCACTCATGCGAGCAACTTCATCATTGTCTCGATCTTCACGATCTGGTCGATCTTCCGAGGCTATGCCATGCGTCGAATTTTCAATTGGCTCCATGTTAAGGGAGTGCTAAAATAGTGCCCACAATTGAAACCCACAAATTAAACTCCCGCTCTGGCCTTGAAGCCCAGCGTCAAATCTATAACGGTCTCGATTGCTGTCTCACGGTTGAAGTTTTGGAAGAACTCCAGAATCTGCCGCGCCATGAGTCGCAGACCTACGATTTCAGCCGCGCCCTGCAAGCGCCGATCCTCGACATGATGCTGCGGGGCATCCGCATTGACGAGTACGAGCGGCGTAAGGGCATCGAGTTGCTGACCCAGCGAATTGACCGGCTCGAATTCATGCTCATGAAACTTGCCGTCTCGATGTGGGGGAAACCGCTCAACCCTCGCTCCCCTCAGCAACTCAAGGATTTCTTCTACGACGCCATGAAAATCCCGGAGCAGCATATTCGGGAGAAAGGTAAGAAGAAAGTCTCGACTAATCGAGAGACCCTGGAAAAGCTCCAAGCGTATTTTCATGTGCGTCCGATCATCTCAGTGATCCTATGCCTTCGAGACTATCACAAGCAACGCAATGTCTTGCAGACGCAAGTTGATTCTGACCAGCGGATGCGAACTTCATACAACATCGGCGGGACAGAAACTGGAAGACTCTCGTCCTCGAAGAGTGCTACCGGCTCCGGCAACAATATGCAGAATTTGCAGAAGGATACTGACGAAGTAGCCTCTGGCGACCGCGTCTCAATTCGGCGAGTCTTCACTGCGGATGATGACTGGAAAATGTGTGGAATTGACCTCGAACAAACGGAGAGCCATGATGTTGGACTCATACACGGACTCGTGCTCGGAGATTGGACTTACCTTGATGCCGTCGAAAGTGGCGATATACATACGAGAGTTGCCACTATGGTCTGGCCTGATCTCGGATGGCCTGGAGACAAGCGGGGCAACCGTGAGATTGCAGATCGTACCTTCTACCGGAATTTTAGCTATCGCGATATGGCCAAACGAGGAGGCCACGCATCCAACTACATGACCACACCTTTCACCATGAGTCGCGCGCTGAAAATTCCCATCGCCGTGGCTAAGAGTTTCCAGCAACGCTACTACACAGCGTTCCCTGCGTTCCCGCGCTGGTTCCGCTGGACTGCCCAGGAAATCCAAACCAAGCAAGTCCTGACCACCCCTTTCGGCAGAACTCGTCAATTCTTTGGCCGTCCACGCGACGATGCTACGCTCCGCGAAGCGATTGCTTTCATTCCGCAAAGCACCAGCGCAGACCGTATGAACCTCGGCCTTTATCGCTTGTGGAGCAAAGCGGGGCTGCAGGATCGCATCCGGCTGCTGGCGCAAGTCCACGACGCAGTCTATTTCCTATACCGCCCAGAGGATGAAAACTGGATCATATCCTGGGCACTTAAAGAGATCGAAATCGTCATGGACTACGGCTTTCGCAAAATGATTGTCCCAGGCGAGGCCAAGATCGGCTGGAACCTGGGCAACTACGATCCGAAAGGAAACCCTGATGGACTGAAGAAATTCTCACTAGACAAGCCTGACACTAGAACAAGAACAGACATTTTCAACCGAGTTTTCTAAAATGGATTTAGTCGAGCAGTTCCTCGACTACACGGACGGTCTTAACTCTCCTACAAACTTTCGTCTATGGGGAGGGATAACAGCGGTGGCAGCATCGTTAGAGCGTCGAGTGTGGGTAACAACCGGGGCGGGGCCTTGTTTCCCTAATCTCTACACGATGCTTGTTGCCATTCCAGGCATAGGCAAGGGGCAAGTTATTGACACCGTTGCAGACCTTTGGCGAGAAGGCAACTGGCTACAAGTATCTCCCGACAGCTTGACGAAGTCCGCCCTGCTCGATTTCATCGAGTTAAGCAAGCGCGATCTTCTCAAGGAGAACGGAAAGAAGATCATTCAATACTCCTCCGTCGCCATCGCTGCCGAAGAGTTCGGCGTGCTTGTTCCAGCGCATGACACGGAGTTTCTCTCCTTCCTCATTCGCATTTACAACAATCCCCCACATCTCGAAGAGAAGCGACGAGTGAGTAAAAGCGCAGAGCTTACTGCGCCACAGCTGAATTTGCTTTGCGGTTCGCAGCCGGACTTCCTAGCTCACCTGCTTCCAGAGGAAGCCTGGGGCATGGGCTTCATGTCGCGGATGCTCATGATCTACGCCGCCGAAGGTCCGAAGGACTGGGATGTTTTTGCTGTGCGAGAGTCGTTCGAAGAAAAGCGCAAAGCCATTGCAAAGAAGCTGAGCGCCCTTCAAGAACTCTACGGGGAAATGCCGATTGAGGACAGCGCGAAAACGGAGTATCGTAAGTGGAGAGATAGTGGTTTCGACCCGAAGCCGGATCACCCCAAGCTGCGCCATTACAACTCTCGCCGTCCGCAACTTATTCTGAAACTCGCCATCACAGCGGCTACTGCCAGAGGCTCCCTCAAGATCGAAGGGCAAGACATAGAGCGAGTTCGTGGTTGGATGCAAGACGCGGAGCGCACAATGCCAGACATCTTCCGCGAGATGTCACGCCAGAGTGACGAACAACTCCTCGGCGAGCTTCGGGCGACAGTTTGGGCCGCATACAGCAAAACAAAGAAACCCATCCCAGATACTGCGATCATCAAGTGGCTCTCGACTAGAGTCACCAGCGACCGTATCCAGCGGGTCTTCGATGTGGCAGTTAAGAGCGGATTGCTAACGCAATGGGGGCAATCGTCTCACTACGTCCCCGGAGCGATGGATCAAGCGAAACTGGACTGAATGAGACTCGTCACATATTTGATTTGCAAATGTGGGACAAGCGGGTGAGGGGGAGAGTAGGAACGCCAACCACTCTCCCCCTCTTGCCAGCGGGGGCCACCGGGAGGAGGCTCGCTAGCAAACTCACAGACACCCACGCACGGGATACTCTCGTTGCGTTGCCTGTTCGTAATCTCGCCGCAAAATCTCAATCTGAGAGTAAAGTGACTCCGCAAGAGCAATATCATTTCGGCGAACCGCTTCGCAATAGTCACTTCGAAGGGAGCTTATTGCAGAGACTATGAGACTCCCCTCCAGGCGATCCAATCTCATGTTTGTCTCGTTTACACTCATCTGAATACCATGAGTCTTTCGATTGAGATTGGCATTGAGTCCCTCAATATCCTCTGCACTCGCGTAGCCGGGAGAGCCCATTAGGCCAAACCAGCTGAGCACGATGGCGTGAAAGCCAGCGGCTCTCGTGACATGCCAGATCACAATTAGTCCTCCAATCATCCAGTAGGCAGTTATGCCTAGTCTCCAGTAGTAATGCTCGTCAGTCTCATACTCGTTCTTCTTAGGCGGTGCGATGCCGTGCCAAAAAATTCGCACAAGATTATAAAGCCCCCTGCCAAACTCCATTCTTACCCTCCATTAGGCCAAGACTCGCGGAGTTCTGCCCACCAGTCTTCCATATCTCGAGCCCATTGTTGCAACGCTTCTAGTTGGGCGGCGTTGTACTTGCAGACGGCGTAGTTGGCGTTGAGCAATTGAGTGGTATCAGACAACGTAAATTCCGTGGCGACTCCAGCAGGTTCGCCGGGACGGGAGGGAAGTTCGGCAACGGAGCGACCACTGGCGGCGGCGTCGTGCAGCCAGACAAAGCTATTAGGTAGAGGATACTGGGTATCCACCTCCGGCGTGATGTAGATTGGTATTTCCTCTCGGATGACATTGGTCACGACCTCTATTTTTGTTTGCTGCGTTGCTAAGCGCATACCTATGTTGAAGCTGCGCCAAAACCAATCCTCTTCAGCTTCTTTCAAGACAATAGCTGCTCGGTTTAGTGCGATTTGGTTTTGGTTTTGCTCGAACGCGCGACCTGCGGCGTAACCACGGTTGTACTGCCGCTGCCACGCAAACATAGCTGCGGCAACTAGCAGCGCAACGCCCAAGAGTTTCCAAGGCAAAGGAATCATTTCTCTGTCCACATCGTTGCGCCACCGCCAGCAGCATTCACCGCGCCCCACCCAATTCCGAAGGCTTGTGGATCGAACGTCCAGCTCATGTCCATCATGGCCCATACAGTGAAAGCGATATACGCAATGTTGCCTAGCATCCACGAGACGCGCGCAGGGTTCCAGACGACATTATCATCATCCTCAGTCATCATAACTTTGACTGCGTTTGCCATCTCACGAGTCCTTCAAATTCCTAAGCTCAACTTGCCCAAGCCTTGCCATGTTCATAGCCATATAAAATGTATGACGACTCTTCTCAATCGGATGCACAAGCATCCTTTTGGAGTCAGCCGCGACGTAGCGTTTGCCATCAACCAAATCTGCCACAGCTACCATGTGCGGAGTAAACCCGTCCACGCTGTCGGTGTTGACAATTGCAGACCACAGCAGTTCCCTTGGCCAGCCTTCGGCAAGAAGCTGCTCCAGCACAGTCCAAGCGAGATCATCGCAGTCGCCTTTGATAAGAGCGTTCTCAACCTTGTGAACATGCCAGATGTCTCGATCTTCTCGGACGTACTGAAACCGAATGGCAACTGCACCCTGGAGTCGCTCGAGATTCTTAAGCGTTGCGCGTTCAGGCGCACGCAGTTCACTCGATTGCCGAGCACACACAAGTGCGTTTGGGTACGCCTCTTGCATACGTTCGTATTGACTCCAGGCGCAGCGCATTAGATCACCTGTCCGACGAGATACCCGGCGACGGCTCCAGCCGCCACCCCGATCCAAAATCCGGTCAGCGGATTTGCTGCGATGAAGCGACGGAAGCGGCCCCAACGCAAGTCAAAATCTTCTTTGAGCTTTGCCCCTGTCATACTCATCAGTCTTCTCCTTCTTTGCGAAAGCCGAGGCGAACACC
>Ga0070749_10001526_pt1 | contig 15680 bp, 9 predicted proteins | sample VirMetDEL_Nov_18_FD_75180 | JGI IMG/M metagenome (GOLD analysis project Ga0070749, IMG submission 75180) | Aqueous microbial communities from the Delaware River and Bay under freshwater to marine salinity gradient to study organic matter... | ecosystem: Environmental > Aquatic > Marine > Coastal...
CAAGAATGGGTCTAGTTGATCCTACAGCTGCTGTTATGGCTGGTATGTTTATTGACCGGATGAGAGGCGCTCAAGCACAAGAACAAGCTCAACAGCCTACAGTGGCTCAACAAGTATTTAATACACCACAACCAGCACTTGGTGCTACACCTCAAGCGGCTCAGATGCAAGCTATGCAACAAGAATATGCACCTCGTCCGGGGGTCAGGGGTATGGATAGAATTCCAGTGGATCCTAATATGATGCCTTCTGCTGCTGGTGGCGGACTAGTTGCATTTGCGGCTGGAGATGTTGTACGTGGTGGACTAACTGATGACGACATAACTCGTTTAAGACGAGAATACAAACAAGATATACTTGATAACGAAATGGCTGCCGTAGAACGTGATCCTACGTATCAACCTAAAACTGAACAAGACATAAACGAAGAAGTAGGTCAGATGATAAGAGAGCGCATGAAGCCAGCGCAACTTACGGATATAACGCCGGAAGAACCTCTAGGAGGTTTAACAAGATTAGATGAAGAAGCCCGTTACTATAGAAATAGGTTAAAAGAAGGCATGGATCCTACAGAATATAGAGATGCAATGCTGATAAACGAGGCTGATAGAAGAGCTTTTTATTCTGGTTTAGGTATGTCAGAAGATGAGTTCTATGGCAGGCAACCTAGTTCTGTAACAACACAAAACCAACAAGAAGAGAATAAAGCCTTAGGTAGAGAGCAACCGTATCAAAGATCTGGACTGCCTATCGCAGCATCTGATCGAACAGATCTAGAAGGTTTACCTTATGATGGGTACGGTGAAGAATCAGCATCGGGGTTATTAAGTAGGGGTTTACCTCCAGGATATAGATATGATGATAAACGCGATATGGTCGTTCCTACAGACGAGACCATCCAAGCAGAAATAGCTTCTCTACAAGAAGGAGACTCAGCACCTGAATATACAGATCGTGGGGAGTTACTTGTTAGACCAGACACAACAGTACCTGTAAGACCAGATGTTAAACCTTTTGGTTTGGATGTTCCAGAGCCTGTTGATGGCAAATCTGAAACTACGCCTAAGACTAAAGCTGAAGATGATTTTTCTCGAGAAGCTAAAGTTATGGAGCAGATACAAGATAAATTAGGAAAAGCCGATTCAGAATGGGAGGATTGGTTGCGTGGCACTAAAGATCGTGCAGCTGCAGAAAAGAAAGAAGATTTATGGCTTGCCCTTACCGAGTTAGGCGCACGTATGGCTGCTAGCAACTCGCCTTATTTCTTACAGGCCGTCGGTGAAGCCGCTGGAGCAACAATACCAACAATTAGAGAAGGTATTAAAGGTAGACGCGCAGATGAAAAAGAAGCTAAGAAAGAATTGGCTAATATCACCGCTGGTAGAAGAGCAGAACGGTTAAATATAATGAAGACCGCTATGGATAGAGTTAGTGGTAAAGAAGCTCTTGAGCTTAAAGAACTTATTGCGGAAGAAGAAAAAGAATTACGTAGAGAACTTAAGGGTGTAGATAAAGAAATTGCTCAAATATACAAACAACATGTCGAAGGTGATAAAGAACGCATGGTCACTAGGCTTGAAGAATCACTTGCTAAAACAAACCCAGAACTCTCAGAAGCTCAGAGAACTGAAAAAGCAATTAAAGCAGTGTATGGGTCTGGTAGTACCGGCGCTTTAACTGAATATCAAATAGCTCAACTAGGAATATCGAGCTATAAAGAGCAAGACACAGCGCTTACAAACCTTGCTCAGGCTGTTAGAGAAGCTTCAGATCCGGGGCATCCATATCATGATTTATGGAAAGCTGGTAGGGCCCCAGGTATGACAGAAAGTAAAAAACGAGAACTGTATAAAGCTTACTTACGTAAAACACAACCTGGGTTATTTAAATTTTCTGATGCTCTAAATCAAAGTGATATGTATTCTGATGCGGCAGCACTTTACGGTGGCTCAGCACAATAAACGTAGGAGTTAAACATGCCTTACAGTGTTACCGCGCCGGACGGTAGAATTTTTAACTTTCCTACGGAAGACGCAGCTAATCAGTTTAAAAACTCCATACAACCGGATAGTGTTACGGTGCCAGATGGAAGAGTTTTTAATTTCCCAACTAAATTGCAAGCAGACAAATTTAGACAACAGTTTAATATCGCAACTCCTAAAGTAGATACTGAAACTCTTGTCCCTTCATCAGAACCTAAACCAGAGCCTAAACCAGAGCCGGTAGATGGCGGACAAGAAGAGAAGTCTATACTCTCAAATGTAGGAGATGTATTTAGTGGTGCTTTTGACTACCTAAAAGAATTTGCAACCTCTGGTAAAACACCAACATTTGGTAATCTGTTGCAATTTGGTTTTTCAGATAAATATACTAAAGAACTAGCCCCAGCTCCAGACGCTAAAGGTACGCTCGACCCAGAAAGCGAAACGGAACGTGCTTATGATTCGTTCATTAAAGCAGCTAAACAGATGGGTTTGAGTGGGTCACTAATACTAGAACAAGCAGGGTTAGTTGAGCCTGAAACTACAGAAAAAATGCGTACAGCATATAACGAAACGTCGTCTGATCCTAGAGTTGCTGACATGATTAAGTACTCTAACGAGATGGCTGCGGCAGACCCAGAAGCAAGTGATACTAAAAAAGGATTTATTGCGGCTAAATCAATGCTTAAATATGTCGTAGAGAATCCTATGGCAGGGGTCAATTTGTTAGTTGAGCAAGCCCCAGCATTTATAGCATCTTTGCCTGTTGCTAGAATTAGCCAATTAGGGGTTGTTGGCATATCTAAACTTTTAAAAGCTTCTCCACAACTAGCAAGTCGATTAGGGTTAGCTGGATTTGGTGCATCTTCTGCGTCTACTAGTGTAGTTCTTGGTTCTTTAGGAGCTAACTATGAAGAAGGAATGCAGAAGTTCGACGGAGATACAGAAAAAGCTACCGAATACGCAACGACAAAAACAGCTAATGAAGTTGGGCCAAACGCAATAGCAAGTATGTTCTTAGCTATCGGGCCATCTTCTTTCCCAGCATTACGCCAGACAATGCCAAAAACAGCGGTGTTGGGGGATGTTGTACTTCAGTCAGGGGCGCAAGCTACGGGTGCTGTTATAGGCGCGAAAAGAGCCGCAGAATCTGTAGGAGAAGAAGCCTCTCCAGGTGAATTAGCTGCTGAAGCTTTATTTGATTTAGCATTTACCCCAATAGAGTTTTCATTAGCAAGAAAAGAAATTACCGAACAACAAGCTAGAAACAAAGCCTATGATTCTTTTGTAAACCAATTTGATGAAGGAGTTCTTTCAGTTGAAGATAAAACTTCGGTTAGAGATTTAATAGACAACCGAAGAGAAGAAAAACAAACTTTTGCTGATATAGAAAAAGAACTAAAAATAGTTGGTTTAGAAAAGTTACAAAGTGAATTAGGTGAGGAAATAACACCTAGCGTAGCACGTAAAATAGTATTTCCACCCACCAAACCAGATGCATTAAAGACGGACGTTGAGAAAAATCAAGAAGTAGATAGCGGGTTGGTGAAGATGTTTGAGGATAGGTTGGCTGAAATTGACGCTAAAGAACCAGATCCACAACAGAACGCACAAGCTAAAAACGACTTAGTTCAAATGTTTGAAGCTAAATATGCGGAGACAAAAGCAACTCCAACAGTATCACCAGTTGCTCCAGTATCTCCTCTAGAAATAAATGCTATTAAAGTAGATAAGCTAATTAATGGGTCGAATGTAAAACTACCAACACTGGATGTTGCAAAGCCAGAAATAGGCACCGTTTTAAAAGAAGAAACTAAAAAAGCAATTGCTAAGACTCCAAAAGACTTAACAGAACTAGGTAAAAAAGCCACTCCAGAAGAAATAGCGGAAGCTGAAAGCTTAATAGATGAATTTAATTACTTTGAAGATACCTTTGGTGGGCTAAGCCGGGAAGAAAAAAGAAGTATATTTGGTCGAGCTGCTAGAATCCTCAGTTCAGAAAAATTTAAAGGGACTGAAGCGGAAAAGAGCGCACAACAAGTATTAGATAGAGCTACTGAGTTTCAAAAGAAAATAGCATACGAAGATGCTTCTACAGTAGACAACAACCTTTTGGAGAGCTTACAACAAGATCCAGACCCATTTAATTACAACTCGGATGCTGTTGCTATCCAAGGGCATGTCATACCAGACAGACTAGATTTACGCCCAGAAACCGACCTTTTAAGGCGGTTGAACAAATTAGAAGAGCAGTTTTCAAGAGGGTTCCTTACTTCAGATGACTATGCAAGTGAAATACAGAGCTTAGTTTATAAAGCAAATTTGCTTCGTGATCGTAGAAAAGGAGAGCTTAGTACTAAACCTAGGGTTCGAGGTGCAGCGTTTATAAAAGAAAAATTAAATAACGCCGTCAGAAACCAAGCTATCTCCCCAAAAACAGCTGAATTGTTTGAATGGGTTATTAACCAGAACCCTAGCGTTGCAGATAAGCTGGGTGTAAGTATCGTAAAAGTGCCAGAAGGTAAGCAAGCTGGTGGGGATTATAACCCTATGAACCGAGTTATGCGGATATTTAAAGGGAGCGTAGACCCACAAACCGCTGTACACGAACTTATGCACCATATGGAACGCATGATGCCTTCGGATGTGCAAAACGAATTACGCAAGTTATGGTTAAAAGAATTAACTAAGTATATAAAACAACAAGAAGACGCTATTAAGTTGTCTGAAAGTAGTGGTGCGCCCATAGGGTTTGTAGACAGACAAAAACTTAAGTTAATGGCATTACGTGAAATTGAACTAGCAAATATATCAGGAGTATATGAAGGCCATTTCCAAGCTAGAGAAGCCTTTAACAGAAACTCTGAATTCTGGAATAAGAAGAAAATAAAAATGGGTATGCAACCAGATGGGGTTCCCGTTTTAAATTCTAGTGAATATCAATTTCTTAACCCATCTGAGTTTTGGGCAGTAAACGCGGCTGATATTTTAAATAAAAGGTTCGATACAAAAGATAGCACCATAAGAAAAATAAAACAGTGGATAGCAGAGTTTGTTCAGCGGGTAATGGACGTGCTTAAATTACCTAATAACTACCCGCTATACAGAACTATAAATGATCTTTTATCTGGAAAGATTTCTGCGAAACCTAAAGGCGACATGACTCTAGCCTTAACAACGTCTGGTGAGTTTGATAGCTTATTTAATAATGAAGAAACTAAAGACTCAATTGGACGAGGGATTGATAACGCAAAACAAGGGTTACTAGACGAAATAAGCGGGAGATTAACTACAAAAAATGCATTAGAAGTAAAAAGCATCCCTAAAAAAGCTCTCCTTGGAGCAATGGATACTTTTAATATATTTGATTTGATGGAGAAGTCAAACATAAAGTTTCTTGGGGATCTTGCAAATACCGCAGAGGGATTATTAAGTAACCTTAGAACTGAGCAACAAAGACTTACTCAATACGCGGCAGAAAAGCTAAAGCCGTTTGCCCGGTTTGTTAATGAAAGCTCCATTGGTGGTGAATTGCTAATGGATATGATGTCTTTGGCTACGGCAATACGTTTTGATCCTTCGTTACATGCAGATACTGCAACGGCATTAAAAAATGATTATGGTCTAAATATTCTTAGAAAAAGAATGCGCGGTGGAGAACTAACGACTGCCGAAATAGATAGCGCGGAAATTATATTTGGTCCTAATTGGGACAAGCAAGACCCTAATAAGGCTTTTCAAGAACGCGTTAGAGCCATAAATTCTATTAAAAGGGATTGGCAAACATTAGGGAAAATAAAAAGAGCACCGTCTGAAGCGTCAAAAATAATTAACGCAGACCAACCAAAACCATACATTGGTGAAGCGCACGACATTTATAAGTCTATTAAACAAGCTTACCAAGAAATATCTAAGTTAAATGAGAAGTTGCAGTTAGCCGAAGTTGAGAAACTTGGGTTGGGCGATGAAGCGAAAGCTTTGCTTGTTAGTAATTTGCAACGTATGTTTAACCGTGCAAGAAGCAATCCTCCGTACTTCCCGTTAATGAGGTTTGGAGATTTTTGGTTGCGCGTGTCGCCAGAAAGCGAATTTTATACTGCTCGAGTATTTGAAACTGCTAAAGAACGTAATGACTTTGAAGCAGAACTTAGACAAGACATGGCAGAGGCTGGTGAAGACCCAGGAATGTATATTACAACTGGAGACTCTAGAGATTCATTTAAGCGAGAGATAGGTAGTTCGGCAGAATTTCTACAAGAGTTGTTCAATCAATTGGATGCATTGCAATCAGAAGGGGGTATTAGCCCAGAACAACTTAATGAAGTTAAAGATCAGTTTATAGATCTCTACTTATCTTCGTTACCAGATAGAGATTTGCGAACTCGACTGCTTAGAAGGAAAGTAGTTCCGGGGTATAGTAAAGATCAGATACGTACATTTGCTACATATATGGGTTCTGCTTCAGCACAGCTTCCTCGACTGGCGATCAGAAGAGATATGAGGCAAGCAGTTGAGAACGCCGAAGAATCTTTAAAAGTCCTTGATTTTGAAAAACGACAACAAGTTGCTCCAATTGTTAATGAAGTAAAAGAGCGTATGGATTTACAGTTGTCGCCAAGACCACAAGACGAACTAGCACAACAAGCTGAATCTATATTGAGCCAAGCTGTGTTTTATAGGTTCCTAACTGGTGTAGATACTGCACTACAGAACTATTCTGTGTTGACTACTTTTGCTCCGGTGGTACTAGGAGAGAGATTTGGGTACGCAACAACAGCAAAAACGTTGACTCAATTTTTAACTGGAGCTTTAAATGCTACGTCAACCGTAGAGGATATGGGTTTAAGCCCTAAAGACGTACAAGATTTAAGTCAGCCAATAGCGCCAATTGAAAACTTTTCTTTGTATAACACCGCGTTAGTACAGAATAACCCTATACTTCAAAAAGCATATGAGCGTTTTAATAACCAAAGCGGTTTTAATCAAGCCTATCTTGGGGAGTTAATACAATACAGAACACAAGCATCTGAAAAAGCAGTGCGCCAAGAGTCTGGGGAAGTTGGAGAAGCTCAAAGGTTACTTAACTTAGTTTCTCTACCGTTTAGAGTGACAGAAAGACAAGTACGTGAAATTGTATATTTGTCAGCATTCAAGATGGCGTGGGACAACGCTACCAAAAATGTGCAAGCTGGGGATACAGAAGCTTTAAATCAAGCATTTGAAAAAGCCGTAACAGAGGCTAGAAAACTTACTAAAGAAGCCGCGTTTGATTACGATCCAGCTAACAGAAACTTTAACCGAATTGTAAATAACAATATACCGTTTTTAAGCTGGTTAACCAGACAAGGCACGAGACTGCAAAGCTTTAAGTTCCAAGCTTTAGGCTTTATGCTTAAAAATCTTAGCGTCGGTATAGGGCTTACTCGAAATCTTCCAGTGCGAGAGCGGGTCAGGGCTTTGGAAAAGCTAGCAGGCATAACTATTATGAGTATGTTTACTGGAGGATTTCAAGCCGCTTTTGGTTCTTGGCTTGTGTTTTACTTAGTTACTAAAGCTGTTCAACAAGCGCTTGATAGCGCTGAAGATGAAGGTGATAACGAATTTGTCCGGCAAGTTAAAGAAGATGAGCTTTACAGAGAAGACATGTCATTGTGGTTTCAGAATAAATTTATACCACAACACTTCGGCAAAGATACGTTCTTCAGTCGGTTTATAGAAGGGGGTGCTTTAAACGCGGTTACTGGTTATGATTTTGGAAGTAAGCTATCTTTAGATTTTGCGTCTCCAAATTTATTTAAACGTAGAGCATCTACTATTGAAGCCCAAGTAGGAAGTGCGGTTGTTGATATGTTTGGGGTAGCCGCCGATGTTGGTATGGGCGCTTATGAAACGTCTTCAGAGGCTATAAAGGCACTAGCAAACGGAAATATTGCAGAGGCTATGTATGTAATAGGTAGAGATGCATCCTTGTCAATAAGTCCAGTTAAAGACGTTGTAACTGCCGTTCAAGAAAAAACTGAGGGTGTTAGAGCAAAAGCTAGCGCTGGTATACTACCAAGTGAGATATCTGGATTAGACACCGTATTACGAGCAGCTGGATTTAAGACGGCCAATAGAGCAACTATGGACAGACTAGCGCTAAAAGAAGAAAGAGCTTATAACGCAATTCAACAAGAAAGATCCGACTTGCGTAAAGAATATAAACAAGCATACATAGAGAAAGAAGAAGGTATAACTGGCGCTCAAGAAAAACTAGACCGTATCGAAAAAGAAATAGCCGCTTTTAATAAACGGTACGACTTTGAATCAAATTATCCAGAGTCTGAGCAACGGTTTAGAATTACTGGAAAAGATATGATGCAGGCGGAAGAGGAAGCTAAAGAAGCCTTGACTAGAAGATATTTTAGGAGCAGGCCAAAAGAAGAAGGTACAAGAAGAGAAAGTTTACTTAGAAGTAGCAGACCTGCTCAATAAAGTCTCCACACTCGGAGACCTCGAACCCCATCTTCTAGTACCGTCTTGAAAAGCACTTTGTACTTAAGGCGGTCAGTTTCAGCCCGTATTATCCGCTTTGCTTTTACTGGGTCTAAACAGGGTACAAAAAATGATGTACCCCGTTTGAAGTTTTTCCAGTTAACTTGGTAATTGACTTTCTCCACCTGCATTGTCAGATAAATACCCGTCCAAAGATATAAACTCTGGGTGCGAAGCGTCGAACACTAGAGCGTTAACTCCAGGACCAGCCAGCTTCATACCCTTACCCATGCGCTTGGTAGTGCTACCCAAGAACACACCTGCTTTTTCCAAATAGTTCAAAGTTTCCTTATAGTTTACTTGGTATTTAACGCAGTCTTCTTTGAATGGTCTAGAAGATAGGAAGACCTTCTTAGTATCCGGCTCTACTCGGACTCTTATAGCACCTCGAGGTTCGCGCTCTGGAGGGGAGTGCATGTTATTACGTAGGTCTACCGTATCATCTACAACTATTGTGTAATCAATGTTACGGTTCATATAATCCCCGATTACTGATGCAACGTTAGTTACAGGTGGTTTAATCTCTTTACGTAGCCCTTGAAGCATATCGGTAGCCCACCCGTATATATCTTTCATGTTCCAGTCTATAAGACCAATCTTGTGGGCCAATAAACCTCCGGCTATGTTAGATGCAACTACAGCTGACCAGAACCTTTCCCGGGGAGTAAGTTCTAATTCTCTATCAATCTTAACTTGGACTGCCTTTACACCCTCTACAACTTCCTGATAATTAGACACCAGATACTTCGCATATTGTTCTCCAGCGTGCCCATAGTTTTCATTTAGCTGGTGATCAAACATTTCTTTGGCAAACATAGGGTCTAATACGGTTGAAGGTGCTACTTCGTATTCAAGAAGACGCATGAACTCACCATCTGGGCTATTCTTTACGCTGGTTAGCTTTTCGTAGAAAGATGCATTTGATGAGCATAGTGCGATGCATTGCCACGAAGTGGCGTTTAGTCTTAGCTCGTTAGAACTTTGCTTGACTCGATGCTTACCTCGACCCTGCGAGATGCTGTACACCAGATTAGAGAAGTCGTTAGGACTCATGTTAGTAATCTCGTCGCAAGTAAAACAGAGATTATTTAGTACCCCCAAGAGTAGGATTTTAGAGTTCTGGGTATCAGTCCATATAGACCCAGTCTTTTCTGGGTGCCCGTAGACGCTGTTAGCCATACGTAAAACTGTAGACTTACCGGTACCAGAACCTGAATAAATGATGTTAATGATTGCCCCAGTTTGACCTAGGAACTTAAGTAACGGTGATCCAAACGCACTTAGTGCCGCAAAAGCATGCGGTTCATGGCCAGGTTTACCGTATAAACTAAACACCTCTTGCCATTTATCAAACGAGCCTTTTGGCCCCATCCATTCTGCAATATCTCTGGTGACTGTAGACGGTGGACTATGGAACGTACCACCAGCTGTAACTTCTTTATCACCAATTATGAATTTGCTATCTTTATCTGCCCATCCAAATTGTTGTCTCATTAGTTCCGCCTTCTTTTTAACTTGTAATTCGTTAATAGCCGATAAAATATAATCACCAATTAACTTAAACTTCTTAGTGCCGCATGCAACACCTTGACTAGCTAACGCTCGTTTAAGCTCATTAGCGTCTGTGATACTTGTATTAGGTACTACAAATTCTTTCACGCCATCGCGTGGTAGATGCAACTTTAAGACTGTTACCTCACCTGCAAGTGGGTCTCTCATACGTTTCACAACATATAAATCGTTGTGGTATATCTGCACTGGATCGTCATCTGGGCTAGCCATTACATAAATTCCACCGTTTTTACCCCTAAAGTACGGGCTAGGATATTCAGGAATGCTATGTACTTCTGGTTCTTCCTCAGTAAATTCGTTGCTTATAACAACTGTATTGTCTTCCTCAGTGGCTTCCAGTACTTCCTTACCTAGAGAGATTGGTGATTTTATGTTGCCTTTAAACTGGCACCCATCACACCCACCCGGATTAGAGCGATCAAACTCCGCGCAACTATGTGGCCCTTTTATATGGAATATTTTCTTTTCCGTGACACTTGGTTCGTAATCAGGATGACCTTCTGAAAGCTTATGAATAGCATCGTCTTTATCTCTACAGAACTTAGCTATTGATAGCGCATTAAACCATCGAGGCTCCGACAAAGTATCTCGGTTAAGAAAACAATCTATAAGTTGTCCACACCCGTTACCGTTTGCACTGCGTCGCATTATCTTGGCAAAACTAGATACGTAGTTATCTACCATCGATTTAGCGAGTTCACTTAGTTCCTGTTTTGGTAATGGTTGAAGCCGTTCCTTGACGCCTAATATATTTTTAAATTCATCAAAGTCTACGGTTTCACCATTGAGAATTAACTCAACAGGTTTAGGTGGTACGTCTTTAAAGTTAAATGTGCCAGGAACTCGTAGTATCCTCGATACCTCAAACACTTTGGTATCCACATAGAAGTTGTGGAGGATGCAAAGATCCCGCAATCTATGTGCGACTGGCTCCCACTCATCTCTGGTTACTTCTTTATCTAATGGCCAATAAGCATGTATACCCCTCCCTGAGTTGACCAATATAGGGTCTGGCAACCCTATGGTCTCGCAAAAGTCTCGTAAAGCAATTATTCCAGCAGTTTGATCTATGTAACCTTCCGCCCTCCCAGTCTTCTCATTAACAACGGCTTTAGATTCCCCGCAGTCAATATCGAGCCACAAAGATTTTAGAAGGTGAACATTATCTTTCTCTCTACTATCATCAGTCTTAAACTTCGCAACGCCAAAATAAACATCCAGCTTTTCCGAGACAAACTCTTGAATTAAAGCGTCCGCCTCTTCTCTTGTTTGAGCAAAACTCTGCCTAGGCTTCTTCCCGTTCTTCATACCCAAGATACAAAACCATCCAGAGGACGGCTGTACCACGCTAAGCAAGTCTATTTGGCTATCCATAGTAGTCCTCGCTTAGTGGCGTAAAGTTGTAAGAAACTCAGATATAAGATCAGCTACTTGAGGTTGAGGGTAAGTCTCCCCGGTGAACCAGTTGTAGATCGTCTGCCTACTAACACCGAGCATAGAAGCGACCTCGGATACAGGGATATTGCGTTTGATGCACTCCCTTCCGAGGATCACTCCTAAAGACTTACGGTCAGCTTTTTTATTCAGCTCAACAACTTTTATGCTGTATCCGTAGCTCATAGATTAGTCACTAGATCCCCAAGTATCCAAGACCTCAGTGAGTTTATCTTTAGATGCTGGTGCTACTTCAGCCTTCTTCTTTTCTTTCTTTACCGGCTCTTCAATTGGATCATCGTCCGGCTCTTCTGACCTAGCTACTTTTGGAGTTGGAAATGCTTCTGGTTGCTTCTTAACCCCATCAGCTTGTGCCACAGTAATCTTTGTGTACAAGGAAGTCTCAGGTCTCGTTTGCGCTTGCTTAACCAATGCAATCTCATCATCATTTAGTTCCCTAGCTGGAGAGAATGATAAAGCAGTAGTATCAGCATCAAGATCAAAAGAAATAGTAGTTAACACGCGGTCTGGAGATCTACGGTTATGTACAATAAACTTCATGTACTCCTCAAACGGATGGGTGCGACCAGAACCTTTACCAAATATAGATTTAGCTGGGATATTAAACTGGTAGACCTCACCATCGAGTTCGTCCTCAAGTAAGAGCGCCACACGTCTCTGGTACCTACATGCCCTGGTACCATTCTCACCAGAACCTTTTATATTCTGCGGACAAGTTGCACAACTTGGGCTTTGCTTATCCCCAGCGGCTTCTTCTGGTTTATCCCCAGCATTGGACCAACAGTTAGGCAATGTTGCTTCCTTGTTAGGGTCATACTTAGATTTATAGAAAATCCTGGAAACAGTGGGTAGTGCGTTGATAATCACCGCGTTGAACTCCCCTCGAACGGCGCCACCAACTTGCTCACCATTTACAATTTTCTTAAACGTACCATTGGTGTTGATCTGGATACGTCGGTTAGTTACGGTGCGAGTACCAAGAAAAGCTTTGGCTAGTTCACTAAGCTCCTGCTTACCCCCAGTTGCTACCGCAGTACTGCTATTAAATATAGAAACATCAGACACGGTTTTCTCCTTATTTAGATCTAGGTCTTCTAACGACTACGGAATATTTACTGTCCGTCTGTAGTCCAATCGGACATTTGTCAGGGTTATCCTCAAGGAACTGCTTCATGTTGGATTTATTAATACGTTGCTCAAGCAGATACAACGCATCGTTATCCTTCACAAAGTTGTACATTGATTCCCAATCGCTAGTCCAATATCGAGTAGTTACACTGCGAATGATTGTCCCTGCGTTGGTTCTGACAGATTCGAGATTCTGATCATTACAAAAGTCCAATAGCTTAGTGCCAACCGTTTCTAGCTGTTCTTGCAGGTTTTGCATTTCCTGCTTGTGCTCTTCACGTCTGGCGTCTATAGCGTCTCGGATCTTGATATAAACAGAAACGAGTTTTTCTAACTCGGATGAGTCACTCATTTTTAGCCTCCTCAAAGCTAAGTTAATTTTGGACTTTGTCCAACCGCTATTCTAGTATTTCTTGGCGGTAAAGGTCAATAATTTTGTTATGATTATTTATGTTGTTACGCAACATTGAATATAACCTTTTCTCCACCTCACTCCCTTTGATATGGATTATGGTCATCGCGTTCTTTTGCCCAGGACGGTTAATCCTAGCATTAGCTTGTAGATACGTCTCAACACTGGTCACCGGGGCGTACCATATTATGGTATTAGCCGCAGTCAAAGTAAGGCCATGGGATGCCGCTTGGGGCTGGATTATTAGTACCCTAGGATCAGGGTTCGTTTGAAATTGTTGCACTAGCTCACTGCGTTTATTTAAACCTACCTTACCATTTATAACGCCACAGCTTATTTTGTTCTTTTCTAAATGTTCTTTTAATAACTCTATAGTGTGGGTAAATGGGACAAAGACTAAGACTTTGTGAGAGGATTCTTCAATCGCCTCAAGGACTGCATTAAGTCTATTAGATACATCAAAGTGCAGAGTCTCTTTGTCGTCAGAGTAAACAGCACCCCCAGATATCTGTAGTAATTTGTTAAGATTAGTAGCCGCATTTACTGCTGTAATCACCTCATCAGCCGCATACATAACCATTTGTTTCTTGAGCTGGTTGTAGTACTTTTGTTGTTGCGGAGTCAACGGAGACTCGCGTTCTGTATAAGTAACATCCGGCAAATCAAGACATTGATCTTTCTCAAACCGAATCGCGGGTTGTAGTAGCTTGTGTACCACGTCCTTGGCCACTTGTTTAGGCACCCAGCGGAACTGAGATACTTTATACATAACCGAATCCCGGAACTGCCCATAGTATTTAGGGGTGTTATTGGGGTTGACTAGTTTAGCCAAGCCGTACGCATCGAGCGGAGACTGTGCAGCTGGAGTACCAGTAAGCATCCATAACCAACCAGATTTAGATGCTACTTCTTTAAGTATTTTCCAACGATTAGTTTGTGGATTCTTGTATGCATTGGCTTCATCAACCACAATTAAATCAAACCCACCCTTCATGATGGTGTCTTTAACTACAGCAACTCCATCGAAATTAATAATCACAAACTCAGCACCAGAGTCGATTATCTTTCTTCTAGTACCGGCTTCCCCGTATGCGACGGAACAAGATCGGTGGGTAGCAAATTTAAATAAGTCTTCCTGCCATGCGGATTTCATAATTGATAATGGGCAGATAACCAATACTCGCTTTATCTCTCCAAGCTTCATCAAATAATCCGCAGACCAAATAACACTTGCGGTCTTGCCGGTTCCTTGCTCGTTAAAACAAAATGCTTTCTTATGCAATGTTAAGAATGAAGAAGTTTCACGTTGATGGGCGTACGGCTCATACTTACCAGTCCACTTATAATCTCGTTTAATCGTAGATGGCACATTTTTGATACGTAAGCTTGCTAACGTACGGGCCTCCTCAAGCCCCCACTTAACGGCTACACTAAACACATCCCCCTCCTGGTCTATTATTTCACTTTTTTCAATCCTCTCAGTTACTAATTGTGGTCTTCTTGTTCTTATTAATAGAGCTTTATCGTCGATTATTTCCACGCCGTTGTCTCTCCTTCGGGCTGGTCTCAGACACTAGACCCTTGTTACTATTTCTATCGAAGGAACGATTGGCGGAAGCAGAAGTTACTCTAGTGCCATCCTTATTAGTTCCCCCCTTAGATAACGGCTTATTGTGCGCCACATCATTACCGTCACCTTTCTTTACTCTTCCTTTTCGTAGCGCTGTACGCCGTGCGGCATTTCTGAGCGCCCTTTTTTTCTTTTGTTCCTCGGTACCTTGGTAGGTCTCATACTCTTTCTTGTAGTCTCTAGCCATTTCTTTTTAACCTTTTCGATTATGTTCACACCTAACAACCGGACAAAATTTACACAATGGACTCGTTACTGCATTCCAAACTCCGCTAACTTCAGCGGCGTCTAATCTATCTAGTTCATCTTTAAATGTACCAAAATACTCATCTCGATGTTCAGCAAAGTGATCCTTTGTTATGAACTCGTTACTCACTACAAATAATAAACCAGACTTAATCTTTTTTAAATTAGGGTAATGAGTAAATAACCCAGCCGCGACTAAATCTAACTGTTTAGTATCCGCATACTTTGCATTCTTACTGGTCTTGTAATCTATGGAGTAAGCTATATCGCCTCGAATAACTACAACGTCAGCTATCCCACGCCACCACACATCCTTATCTTTAAACCCACAAGGCTCGTAACCAGCACCAGTCTTACGTACCCCTAATTGTAGCTCGGTTAACTTGTCCCCTTCTATGTTATTTATTCTCTCTACAAACCCTTGAATATATTTGAATTTTTCAGGTACAGCAACGCCATCTTTTATGTATTCCTCGGCAGCTTTATGAACCGCTTGGCCATATATAGTGGCTTCGCTACCTTCATCAATAACATCCTTAAGTACCTTTAAATGGTAGTACTTCCGGGGGCATTGATCGAAAGTTTTAATAGATGAGTAAGACCAAGCTGATGTCATAAATACCCTTTTAAATTAAAAACTTACTTCGTTATAACACAGTTTTATTGTTTGTTATACAGTTTTGCCAGCAGAACCATATTTATTTATCCAGTTTTGCCAGCA
>Ga0070749_10001527_pt1 | contig 15679 bp, 22 predicted proteins | sample VirMetDEL_Nov_18_FD_75180 | JGI IMG/M metagenome (GOLD analysis project Ga0070749, IMG submission 75180) | Aqueous microbial communities from the Delaware River and Bay under freshwater to marine salinity gradient to study organic matter... | ecosystem: Environmental > Aquatic > Marine >...
ATGATTAGGCATGTGTTATTTATTTTCTTGATGGGCTACCCGGTCATCAAAGTTGGTGAGGATGGCAACAGTTGTTGTTCGCTGACCTCGTGGCCGTCCCAGAAACATCTACCATCGTCGAAGAACTCACGATCAAATTGTATGATGTGGGCGCCGTGGTAAGTGTAATCTTTGTACAAATTTTGTATTCCAAACTCAAGACAATTGTGGACCATTCGTAAGATGCCAGCTTGTCCGCGAGGGATTTTACCTTCGCTGGGTCCATCCCGCCAACGTTTCACTTCAAGTAGCATCACTTGTTTGGTGTTGAACTGATGCACAATGAAGTCCACGTCACTGCACGTCCAGCCTGTGTATGAGGGTGGGCACTTCTCACGAATCCAATCGGAGAACCTGGTATCCGGTAGCATCTTACGTTGTCTTGTCATTCGTATGTGATGTAGTAAAGTTCGTCCCAGTAGTCGCCGTATGTCCAGTTCACGTCTTCGTACCATTCCGCTCCTGTGCACTCTTGCGGTTGTGGCATGACGTGCATAAGCTCTGTAGGTTGTCGATGTCTGTGAACGCACCGCCCTGTGTCACTGGCTCTATGTGGTCTACCACGTTGGCAGCGTATCCACACTTCACGCACACAGGGTTGTGCTTTAGGTATGCTTTGCGTAATGTTCTCCACCATGTTGTCCAGTATCGTTTGTCTTGTTTACGCTTAGCAAATGGTTTCGCCAATGACTTTGAGTGCAAGGCGTTCCTGCGGTTTCGGTTTACGTGCGCCACGGCGGTATAAGTCTTCTATGATTTGGTATAGCTTCTCTCTTTCTGTTGACCACAACCCAACCTCCTTTACATGCACGTTGCCTTCGTGATCATTGAACGTGTACTCGCGACGCAAACCGAGGCGGTATTTCTGCACTTGCTCGGCGATCTCGCCTAATTCTTCTGGCGAGTAGGGTTGCAACGTGGGCTTCATAGTATTCGATGTATTTTTCATAGTCCTGCTTTGTGAAGTTTGTTTTTTGTTTTGATAGCCTGTAGATGGCGTCACAATGTGTTGGCCCATATATTTCATTCAATCGCTTTCCAAACAACCATTGTTCACCGTTGCGTTTGATGTTGCAGCCAAAACATTGCGGCGCGCAGTTGTCTGTCCTGTACCTCGTCGCAAACTTTGCGCGGCTAATGAAGTGGCCATTTTGAATCTTCGTCCAGTGTATGAGCTTATCACATGTGATGCAACGACAATTGCCGTCGTCGTCAGCTCGTGACAATCGTACATACCAACTGAATGCACGATCCAGTTTTTTAATCATTCCTCGAACTGTTGGTTTCGGTCCCGTCTTGCGTGGTGGGCGTTTCTTCTTCAAATCGTTTCGCGCTTTTGGTGTCCTCTTTGTCATTGGGATAAGGTATAAAAGTGCGGTCAAGCATTTTGCGCGGGTTGCGCAGCTTGCCGTCCTTCTCAAGATCGTTCAAAAGGCGTTTAACGTCAAGGCTTGCCGTTTGCACTGTCTTTTTCCTGTCGTAGTGTTCTTGCTCTCGAAACGTCACGGTGTGTTGCATCTCGTATTGGCGCAAACATTCCAACAAAACGTTGGTTGTGAAATTGCCAAATAGCTGGAAGCGGCCCTGGCGTATGTGCTTAAAGGCAATCAATATTTCTTCGAGCTTCATGGAAGGGAAAAGCTCGCATATGTCGTCTACTGCATCTTGCAAATCTGTTTGCGTTTGAAACGTCCGCGTTGCATTTACGTGGCGCGTCAGGCGCTCCAGCTCAGCCAACAACATGATTTTGACTTCGCTTTTGCGATGTTTTATCGCTTTAGACAATGACAGCCCGTTGGTGTATGCAAGTGACGGCGTTACGCCCTGCATTGCTTCGCGCGTGTTATTGAGAAGACCAGTTAAGTGCTTCTGTTGCGTCGAGGCTAGGCCTGTTTCTTGTTTTGTCATCGCGGTATGGGAAAAAGTCTTTCCAGCCATTTGTGATTGATTGATCTATGATTTTTCGTGCTAACTCCAGGTCGCCATGCGACAACCTTTCAAGTTTATTCAAAGCGCGCTGTTGCGCGTATGGCGTGTAGCGTCCTCTCGTGTACGCCTGGCGCTCTCTTTTCCATGTGCGCCATATCTCTGCAAACTCTTTTTCATCAAATGGCATCACAACTGTGTTTTCATTGTTCTTTATCTTATTCTTTTCTTTATTCTTTATACCTCGCCACTGTGGCGATGATACCTCGCCACTGTGTCTAGGATTACTCGCCACTGAGTCTAGGACATCTCGCCACTGTGTCGACTTGGCGACCCTTCTCACGCCGCTTTTTTCAATCGTGATTGCGCCCAAGTTTTCGAGCTTCGCAAAGGCGCGCGATACGCTGCGTTCGCTTATACCTAATTCTTCAGATGCCTGTTGGTTGGTTTTGTAGTAACCGCTCTTGGCATTGGTAAAGCTGTCGATTTCGGCCCACAAGCAACGTTCTGCTGCGGTTAAATCTAGTTGCTCCCAGATGTGCGCTGGAATCCAAATGCCTTTAAATTGGCGGTCATTCATGCAAATGGGTCTTCACCGTGCAACAACGCTTCGAGATTCACACCAGGGTTTTGCATGGCTGCCTCGACTTCAGGCAACAACGCCGCGCTGTGTGGGATGATTTGGTATTGGGTTTCGAGACCTTTACCAGTGCGCGTAATTTTTAGGTCGTAGCCGTTTGGGTGGCCGAAGTCAGGATCACGGGCGATTTCGTTGATACTATCCATGATTGACTTCTGTGTGATTTCCCACACCTGCACCTGCTCGGCGTCATAGTTCCACACCGCTGTAGCCAAGAATTTGCGTGGCCGCGTGTCGGCCTGGTAATTGGCCTCTGGTTTGTTTTCGCCATACTTCCAGCGCATTGGTTTGCTGTCTTGCGTCCATTGCACGTAGCCTTCCATTGCGCGTTCACTCAAAATGCGCACCTTGTTGTTTACGCCTTCTTTCGGTTTGAAGTAGCTGCCAGCGTTGCTGCTGCTTTGGATAAATTCGTCAGAAATAAAGCTCATCTTTTATTGTTTTAATTGATTTTTCTTGAATACTACGCAACATCAGGCGCACTAACTGAGCTTGGCTAATTTCAAGCATTTCAGCCAGTTGCGACGTTGCTTCATGTGTTTGTTCGTCTATTCTTACGTGTAGTCTTATTGGATATTTTTTCATGTATTCGTCAATCATGAGTGCATCAATTTGTCAGTTGCTACAAAGCCCATTTGTTCAATGCGTTCAATACGTGCTTTCCAGGCTTCGACATCACGAAACCACCAGCGCACTGGCTTGTCTTCATCATTGAGGAAATCCTGGTACAACGTGTAGCCCATAGCGCGCATGTTGCCTGTTTGAAAGCACATGTTAGCGTCAGCCAATACTTTGTATGAGCCTTGGCCATAGTCGTGGCCTGTTTTCCAGTAGCGCTTGTCTCTAAAGTCGTAGCGATCGTTCATGATGTGATAGATTTTTTGAAGTCAGCCCACAGCGCGTCAAACTTGCGTTTGTATTCGTCGACATCGCGTGCAATGGTTTGTGAACGTCTGTTGTCAATCCAGTCGTTGAAGCCTTGCGCAGGCTTGTCAGGGTAAACCGTGTGACTGATTCCGTTTGGTTGCAAATTTTTCATAGTGCTTGTGTTTGAATTTCACCAAAATGTGTCATCCTCAGACCATTCCAAACGCATTTCAGTATTTAGCTGGTCAAATTTGCGTTTTAAGCTGCCGAACGTTGTGAAAATGTGTATCAATTCACCTTCATGCTTTACCCAAAAACGTGTTGAACCTCGACGACATCGCATAGTAAATTCAAATACTTCGTCATTTAATGTAGACCTGAAAGCCATTGTTGTGCCGTCCAATAAATCTTGTTTTGTCAAATCCATAGTGCTTGTGTTTGTTTGATGTCTCAAAGATATATCATAGTGGCACCCATTCGGCACCCAAAATGTAAAAAGTTTTGTTAACACCCAGATGTCAAAAAGCCCAGTCACTTTTGACCGGGCTTCCTGCTCTATGAAAAATCTGAATCTATCGTTCTAAAAACGACATGCACAAAGGTAGCACGGCAATGCCGCACATACAAACCGCCTCCCAGCTCATTCCGTTCGATACGATGTCATAACAGCCAGTCGTGGCGATAAGACCTCCCACGGTCCTCTTAGCGCTCCATCGCCTTAAATCGCCTTTTGTCTTAAATACTTCTGTGAAGTCAAAGCGTTGCAGCAGCTTGAGAAAATCAGTAAAGCCAGATGAGGGCGCAGTTTTTCTCCCAGTCATTGTCTACGTGTATGAATGTGTCACCAATTCCGATGCGGTCGAAACCTACTTCCAGCAATGCCGTCACAATTAGGAAGCGATCACGCGACGTGGTGGCGAGGATGTCAGCCGCGCAGCCTTTAAGGTGTGCACTGTTCTTGGCTGTCTTATAGCCTCTTCGTGTCAGCTCGTCGTGGTGATCCTGTGTGCGAAATCCACTCGTGATGATGAATGGAATGCCCGCCACACTACGCGCCTCGTCCAGCATCTCCAAAAAATCCTGTTCCATCAGGTTGCCTGAACCTGGCTCGTCTGGGCTGTCAAACTCGGAATAATTGAACCACTTCATTTCTGGCGTTCTTTGCGCGCCTTCAATGCGCGTTCAACATTCCACCAAATAAGGGTGACGCCTGCAATAATAGCAATCGCATCGTTGATGTAGCCCAGCGTCACACTGCCCACAAAGGTTACATTGAGTAAGTTTTGTGCATGGTATTTTAAGTCGGTCATTTTTCTGGAGTGAACCAGCCGTTGTCAATCATGTACGCGTCATCGCGAATGGTTGCCGTTGGCGGTAAGATTGATTGAAAGGTGAAAGCGCGCAATTGCCAGGCCATTGACGTAAGATTGAAGCGTACGTCCTCGGTAAGCTCTGGAAATAATGCGGTAAGGCGTTCAAGCGTTGCCTGTTCGTGCACGTGGATGACTTCACGCGGGTTTACCATCAATGCGGCATCGCCTGTTTCAGGATGCAAAATAATGTCGGCGAATTTGTACTCCTGCTCGAACGGTTCTTGCAACTGAAGCGGGCGCGTCAGGTTGTAAAGCTCGCGGCTGATCTGACGTGCGCGGCTCTCGCTTGACAAAAACCCTTCGGGCAATATTAAAACGTAGTGTGCCATCAAATGATCGTAAAGTAGTCGTCAATGTTTGTGTTTACGCCTGTAATATCTCCACTGCTCATGTCTTCGTCAAATATGATAACTTCAGCAATACGTCCAGACCAGAAGTTACTGGGCGTTGTGCTGTGTGCTGCCGCGCCTACTCTAAAAATTGACGAACCATGACGCAAGGCTGTTGACACACTTGTGTGGCCGTTGCTTACGTCGTCGACGTATGCTTCCACCTGCGATTGTTTTCCGTGGCCTCCAATAATGTATGCCGTATTTGCTGCCACTGTGTTGTTGGCCGTGTTGTCGGCTGTGCTGGTGCCGTCCGTGCTAAATACAACAGTTCTTGCCGTGTTGTTAGCTGAACCTGTGCGCAAGTATTGAGCTATCCGTGCAGCGCCACCAGTTCCAGGATCGTCCTGGTTTAAAATCATTTCATTGCCTACGCTAGCGCCTACAACAACAGCCGCCACAGCATAGAAGGCGCCGCTGTGCAGGTCTGCGCTGCCTGTGAGGTAATCGCTGCTAAATAACAAACCAATGCCGCTGGGTGTGCTTGCTCCCACGCTATAGAACACCGAGCCGTCATATATGCTTGGCTGTGAACTTGTCGTCGTGTTTGTGATGTCGTTGCTGTTGCCGCTCTGATCATACCACGTCTTCACAGTGCATTCGTTGCCAGCGGCAAAAGTCGTTAATGCGGCTTCGTCAAAATCGCCATCTGTTGTGTATCCTATGTCCTGTTCACTGTTGTTGTCAACGCGCCTCACGCGCACCAATGAGCCTTCGTAAGTGCTTGACAGTCGGCGTGTGCTATAAGCTGCTGTGGCCGTCGTGTACGTGTCTAGGATGCCCGTAAATGGCGTCACCTCTTCGTAAGTGACCATGAACGTGTATGCGCCGTGATCAGTAATCTTGTTAATGTAGTTTTGAATCTTTGCGAAGGCGTCAGATAGTGTGCCATTGGTTGCTGGTTGCAACGCTGCTGGTGACGTCCAACCGCTATCTGTGCGCTCCTGAAGTCCTGACGTGTTGACGTACACCGCGCGCACAATGTTGTTGCCCACAGCGGGCGTGTCGCCTTGTGCTTCTATGTACTTGCCTTGGCCGTCATTGCCTGTGGTATAGTACATTTCTTTGGTTGCCGTTGCACCAATTACGCTTGACCAGTCGCCCGCAAAGTTGTCGCGCGCTTGGTTGTGATAGCTGTGCATAACAACGCCTGGCTTGACATCGCCTTGCGACACTTGGCCCACAGGGTTGCGCGGAATGCTGCCTGTATTTGCATAGTCCGTTGTAATGCCCACGGCGTTGCGGCCAATCTTCCTGAAAGTCACTTCCAGTTCGCTGATCGTGCTGCGCAATGTCCAGTTGACGGCGGCGTAGATGTTGCCCGTGTCTGTGTCGTAATATCTGTTGTAAGGGTATCCCTCCACCGCTGCACCGCGCATCACTAGGCTGCCGCGCTCGACAACGTTGGGTTGTGTGTGCATGGCAAGTATTTCTTCCACGCACAATTCATTGATTGGGCGTTCTGTGCTGCTCGCCTGGTTTACCCAATTGTCACTTGCTCCAAATATGCCCGCTGCTGTTTCAACCTGTATGCGGCCCATGCTGAGTCCAAGCCCACCAATGTGCGTTGTGCCCAATTCAATTTTGTCAAGGCCAACCGTACTTGTTGCGCGATAGTCAAAACTTTCTATCAACTCCAATTCACTGCCCGACCACTTTGATACTTTGAAAGTGAACCAACTAATCGTGCAAGCACTTTTCAATGTGCTGCTGATTTGACCTTGTGTATTGTGAATGTTTACTATCGGTTCAATTGTCAGTCCTGTTTTTGCAGTTGGTGGCGATGGTATGTTAAAGCTGTAATCTACAATTCTATACCCGTCTTCACTTGGTAAGTAGTATTCGGAATCTTCTGTAACAGGAAATGATTTGTAGCTACTTTCTGTTGTACTATACGATCCAGCGGAAATGCCAAACGGCGCGAAATTGGCACCGCCAAAGTTGACGCCTGACAATGACAACGGCCCTTCAGGCATTACATTTAAAAAGTTGCCGTAATACACGGCATCGGCGCCTGTGTCAAACTTCACGACAAACTCAGGCATAATACGCGCGAGGTCTAAATTTTCGTCAATCGTTATAGCCGTGTTGCTTACTATTAACCTCGCTGTAAGCACGTAAAAATCGTCGTCAGTAGCTGTGTCAGCTCCTTCGTAAGTGATAGAAGCGCCAGTCAAAGTGTCACCGTCTGCGACATTTAAAGCGAATAAAACATCTGCACCTTGGTTTGGATCGCGATGCAAAGTGACCTCATTGATTTGTGGTGAGAATGTGTAGGACCATTCATTGCCCTTCAGCATCTGCAAGCCGCTGAGGTCAGTTTGGAAAAACGTCATGCCGTTGTAAATCGATGTGGCCGTGCCGCTCCAATCGTATTGAATGCCAGCAGGGTTTTGATCATTCAGCTGCACAGGCATGAAATACCACGCGCCCGCCTGTTGAAACATACGCCATTGGTACGTGATGCACAGCGATTGCAACAGGCGATAACAGTCGATGTATTCGTAATCGCCAGCATCGTTTAAGCGCTTCCACGGGTTTGGGTGAATGCGCGAGCGCTCATAAGTTTTCAGGTTTGTTCCTGCTGGGTGCGTAAATCCCTCTGCTACGTAATCATCCGTGTTGTAAACGTCCTCCCAAATTGCAAAGCGTCGTGACGTTTCAGCAGCAGCGTAATCGTACAACAACCATTTTTCATTGATGTTTTCAATGATCTCCAGTACGGTTTGGCTTGTGGTGTAAGGCGTGCCAGCGTCGTTGTAGTCAACATTTCGTAGCAAGCTTAGGCCGTCAGTTGCCACCAGTCGCACTTCCTTTTGTGCGCTCGTTTCGTTCACTGTGAATTCATCCACAAGCAGCGAGCCGATCCAAAAGATTTGGCTACCCTTCTTGACCTCCATAAGGTAGTCGCCATCCTGTGATGTGCCTAACGCTGTAATAAGGGTTGTCAGGCCGTTGCTGTCTTCCCAAATGGTATTGACTGTGCAGCGTGAATGGACAATGCCAGGCAGCAACAACTTGTCTTCCTTTGATTCGTATTTGATTTCGACGCCCTTGGAATCAAAATGAAACGTGTTGGTGAGGTCCGTGCCCGTCGTGTTGTGTACAATTGAAACAGTCCAATTGTCTTCTGTCAGGCTATACCCGTTGCCCTGTGCGTAGATGTAGCTCATGCGTACCTGTTGCGGCTGGTTGTTGCTCGTGCGTTACTCAAGAAAATGTCATTGCCACTAATGCGGCCCACGACTTCGACAGTGTTGCCTCCCATCATGTCACGTAATTTACTCAAAGGCGCGATTACTTCAGGATCAATTGACGCGCTTCTGTTGTCGCCCACAAGCGCCATAGTCGGGCCGTATGCCAAACCGCCTTGCCGTAATGCAGGCGCTTCGAACTGATCGGCCTTGGCTTTGAGCAATGCACCAGCAGCCACAAAGGCGACACCAGCGGCGGCTGCGGCAACTGGGTTGGTAAACAACGATTTTTTAAAGGCCAGGAATGAAACGGCTGTTTTTATCAGAAGCTTACCAATTTCCTGCAACATGCTTCCAAGGTTGCGCAAAGTCGCTGCCATTAAGTTGAAGCCGTCTTGGGCGCTTGACAATGCCGCACCAAGTGCACTGCCTAAATCCTCCAACACACGCGCTGTTGCGTCCTGAACAATAGCTTGAACCTCCAAACGTACGGCCTTGGCTGCCTCTTTGAGCTTCAACATTTTTTCAAACGCCTCTTCCGCCCACGGCATAACCTTAAAGTCATTAACGAAACTATCTTCAATCTCCAAGCCCAAATCTTCTAGGGCTGGAATCATTTTCGTATTTATCTTATCGGCTGTCGTGTCCAACAGTTCAGCCACCTGCATGCCGTGAAGGTCATTGTACCTCTGGGCTTCCTCGTTGAATAGTTCAAGTGATGCGGCGTGATCCTCGACAGCTTTTGCGGCTCTTTTGTCGGCTTGTTCCTTTTCGTAGACATCAGCCTTAGCACGATACAATTCTACCTGTAAGTCGGCTAATTGTGCGTTTGTTTTGGCTACTGTTGCTTGATAAACCTCTTGCCATTTTGAACTATTTTTGCCACCAATCAACAAGTCCTCCAAGCTGTCCAAAGTATCTTGTTGCTCCTGACGTAGTTGTTTAAGCGATCGTATTCTACCTTCGATTTCTACGACTCTCATAGAGGCATTTAGATCTTCTAATCGCTTGCGAAAATCCTCGAGCTTTTCTATGCCCTGGTCCATGCTGCCGCCAAAATCGACTAATACAGCAGCAACAGAAGCAAGACCAACGGCCAGCAGTCCAACTGGATTTGTTAATACTGCTGTCTTTAGGTTTTTCAATGCGAAAACAATTCCGCCTATGCCGTTTTTGATTTTTGCAAACAACAGGACTGACGGGCCAAGCGTAGCAAGAAAAGTCCCAATACGTAAAATTACCTCTTTAGTACTTGGGCTTAATGCTCTGAACTTTTCTGCTAGGCTGATGATGCCTTGCAACAGCTGATTAATCATTGGCAACAACAACTCGCCAAACTGAGCAAGTGCCAGTTTTCCGTTGTCAACGGCGGTTGAAAATTGACCTGCTGTTGTTTCGCTCAAGCGTTCCATTGCGCCGTACGCAAAGCCGCCTTCCTGGGCCATGCTTGCAAGCGTTTGGTTGAATTGCTCAACACTAACGCGGCCTGCGCCTAACTTATCAGCTGGTAAGCCCGTGGCTTCAGCCAACATTTTAAAAATTGGTATGCCGCGTTCAGCCAATTGATTGAGGCTTTCAAGCTCCACTTTTCCTTTGGCATTGACTTTTGCAAAAATTGAGGCAATGTCTTCAACGCTGCTGCCGCTGGTGGCTGCGATGTCACCAAGAAACTGCAACTGCTCGTTGACCTTCGACACTTCAGTGCCTGATGCAATAAGCTGGCGCGCAGCGTTTGCAATATTCTCAACTTGAAACGGCGTCTTTGCGGCAAACTCGTTCAAATTCTCCATCATGCTGGCCGCGCCCGCTGCGCTACCTGTCAAGCTGATAAACGATACTTCGAGGCTCTCCAGATCTGCGGCGCTTTTGATAGCAGCAGCTCCAAGGGCGGCAATAGGTAACGTTAGGCTGCGCGTCATGCTACGGCCCATCGCTTCGATATTGCCAGTCATGCGGCGCATCTCACGCTGCATTTGTCCTAGCTTTTTGTTGAAGTCCGCTGTATCGGCTCCAACTTTTACAATAAGATCACCTAGTTTCGCCATTGTCTTTTGTTGCCATTGCTTTCAACATGGACCAGCCCTGTTGAATTTTCTTTTGTTTGTCTTGTTCCTCTTCCCAAGGAAAAGTGCCTAGGTCAGTAGCTTTGAGCTTGCTGCCTTTTTTGGTATGTACATTTAGAAGTAACGCGGTTTGCCAGCGTGTACGTTCCCAATCCGAGCGCCGTTGTAGCTCGTTGAAATCGTAGCGCCCGCGAACCGCGTTGCCAAATTCCCTGAAGGTCAGGGCGTAGAGTGAGTCAGGCGTGAGTCCCAAAAGACCCAGGCCCAACTCCTCTATTTTGTCCCATTCAAGTGGCTTGTTGTCTCCGTCGCCTTGGTTATTTTTTCACCGCCAGCGCTCATTGACTCGCCGATGACCTCCATAATGTTAGGCAAGTCAGCAACTGTAATCAACCCTAGAAAATCATCACAAGACATTTCAAACGTCATGCCTTGTTTTTTGCATCCTTCGCGAACAAAGTAAAACAACAGTTCAGGCATACGGGTCACGTCGTCGGCATCAAGTTTGCTGACTTTGTGGCCTGTTGCGTCTTCAAATTCGCGCCATGCCCGCATAGATGCGCGCACTGGAAATGTTTGATTATCTAGAGTGATGTTCATTAGCTGATGACTTCGTACGTGATTGCGGAGACACATTCAATGGTGCAAGTGAAAGACGCATTGTCCTCGGTACCTGCTGAAAGCTCCAAGTTAGTCACATAACCGTCAAAGCTCAAACGGTGATCGCCAGTATTTTCTGCCGAGCTGTCAAAATCGTATGACGTGGCTTTCACCGCTTGCTTCGTTCCTGCATTGTAAGCGGTCATAAGCTGGTCAAAACCTTGCGTAGCGTCATCAGCGTAAAACGCCGTGAAATTGATAGACAATGACTTGAGACCAGGCAAAATTGCGCGGTATCCTGCATTGTTCTTTGTCGTGGTGTCGCGCGTATCGGTTTGAATTGATGCGCTAAAATCAGTCACGTTGTCAACTACAACGTAAGTTGGTGAGGCTCCAGCATCGCCAAACATGACGGTGAGCTGGCTGCCGTTCATAATTCCGGTTGTCTGTGCCATAGTTAGTTGTTATTGGAAGGGTTTTTTTTGCGGTCTGCAATGATCAAATTGATCAAGGTGTCGATGTATCCAAACACCTTGTTATCTTTTTCTGAGGGCGTCAGGTTGACAATCACTTTGACAAGCGCTAAACCTGCCAACGTCAACTCGGCCCAATTTTCGAGAATGAAATTCATCTATCTTGTTATTCTGAATGTGTAATCTTGCACGCTGACGTAGGTTTTGCGGTCCTCGCTTACCTCGGTCACCTCGTTTGTGTATTGGATACTCTGAACAGTTACCTGACCATCAGCCACGTTCACTGTTGCATTTTTTCGGTCTAGTGCAGCACGTACCTTATCTGCTAAGTCGTTTGCTGCTGAATACGAATTGGCCACAGTAAACACCTCCAATTCAGCTTCGTCAATAGGCGTGCCTCCTTTGGTGTCGCTTGGGCTGTTGCTGACAACGCTGTACACTATGTAGGGCATTTGTGCGCCTTCTGCTGCCAGTTCAGGGTATATGCGTGTACCTACGATGTCAGACACCGCAGCACGCTCTGAAAGCAATTTGTAACAAGCTAGCCCTACTTTCATTTCATGTAGTTTTTAAACTCAGCTTGCAAAAGTCGGTCTTGTAAATTGCGCATTCGCTGGTGAGTGGCTTTCTTGCCGCGCATGAATACGCCTTGGCTGCGTGAAGGGCCAAAACCTGCGCCCTGCTCAACAATAGAAGCAAACCAGCCGTTTTGTGTGTTGCGCTTGCTTTTGCCAATCTTGCGTGATCGCTTTGGACCAGCTAACAAAATTCGCTTGTTGCTGCGGCGAAACACTTTAATTGACCTACGCAATGCTCCAGGCTTAATTACGTCTTTTATTGTGCCAGAATGGTTGGCTTTACGTCCTGGGCCTTTTTTTGTCGTGTTGTAGACAATGATGTCTTGAGCAGCGTCCTTAATATTGGCTTTGGCGTATGTCACAAAGACGTTGGCCACACGTTCGTCAATGGCGCGTAGCTTTTGCGCGTCCTCTTCAACCCATTTGGCTGCTTTACGGATGCGCTTTTCAAGCTCGCTCATGCCTTCTATTTTGACAGTGTTTGCCATCACTCTGATACAACGCGCTCGGTAATAAAATGCAATTCATCATTCCGTCCAACTTCCTGAATAGCCAAGATGTTGTAAGTTTCTGAATTGTAAGAAATCGTGTATTTGGGCGTCACGGCGCGCGTTGTCGTGCTGCTGCGAACGCGCCACGTCACGCTGTTGCGTGTGCTTTCCTGTTCTTGGATGACAGCGTTACCAGCTCCCTTGTTGTCAAGCGCAGCCCACACCGTGGCGTACTCCGTGCCGCTGCCTGTGCTTTCGCCATAGGCATTGGTAGTTGTTGACGGTGCAACAAACGTGATTCGTCTATCTAAAAAGCCGATGTTCATTGCCGTAGATCAACGATCCGTTCAGGGTTCAACAATGACTCAACAGCCATTGGCATTTGCGTGGCCACAGTGCCCGTAATGACGGCACGGCGATTCTCATACCAATGAGCGCACAGCATGCGCACAGCGTGTTTGATATTTGGCGTTGGCTGACCTCCAACTGTTGCCGTAATCTCTACAGGCTTTGCGTTGTATTCCTGAAGGTCTGGAACGTCGTGGAAGTAAATGATTGTCGTGTTGTCCTTTATGCCGTCAAGGTACCATTTAGCTGTGCTCAGTGTTTGCAGCACACCAACCGTGTCATAATATTTTACGTGTGTAATTGACTTGATTGGTCCAAACGCCAATGCAGCAGGGCGCCAGCGGTTCAAATAAAAAATTGCTTCACCTCCCGTTAAAAACGAACGGTTGGTGTAGTCGCTTACATGAGCAACAGCCGTATCCAACAACGCCGTGATCGTAGTGTCTTCGTCGTCGTGGTCAACGCGCAAAAATTCTTTGACGTCAGCCAATGAAATGACGTCCGTACCTGTGGCGTATTGTGGGCGTGTTACGTTCATAAGTGAGAAAAAAAAGGAAGCCCAGCCCTATTGCCAGGCTTCCCAAGTTTAGTTGTTATGCAATGAAGTCCTTGAGGTAAGACAATGCACCGGCTTGGCGCACGTCAGTGTCGTAGAACTTGTTTACGTGCAATGCAATTTGAGCTGTGCCCGCGTTGCTGTATGGATCAACCAACAAGTCAATACCACCAAAGAACGCCAACACCATGCCCAAACCAAAGTCACCAAACAACACGGCGCCAGTCGTGCCCACAGTGTCGGCATCAACCAAGTTTGGCGTGTAGTAGGTGCTGTATCCGTCGATAGCGTTTCCTTCAACCAATGCTGACACAGAAGCTACAGCGGCTTCACCCTTCAGGATTTGCATAGCCGTTGGAGATGCAACAAAGGCACAAGCGGACAAATCGCCGCCAGCTTGCAATACAGCCTTTTGCATAGCGTACAAGTCAGAGGCAGCAACAGAGCCGCCAGCCTTATCCGTGCTGTTGCCAGCGTTAGCAGCAGCAGCAGCAAACACAGCTTTATCAATTGTCTCGTTGATACCTGCGGCCAACTCGCGTGAAATCATAGCGTCAACCTGTGCACCGCCTTGCAAAATCAATTGCTTGCTGTACTTGGTATTGGCAGCCACACGGATTGGTGACAAAGTAACTTCGTCGAGTTCCAAACCTGATGCAGCATCGGCGGAGACTTCTGTTTCTTCAGTACCTGCGGCCTTTGCAGAAACGCGTGGGAACTTGAGGTTGCCAGTAGCGTTGTTGATAGTTGTGACACCTACGCGCTCAGCCATTGTTGGCGTGCGCAATGCGTCAATAACGCCTGGGACGGTAGTAGCAACAAAGCCGCTGCCATCGCCTGAACCAGCCTGGAAGTCATCAGCGCCACCAGCACGGTACAACGCTGAAGCTGGGATACCAATCTGACCTGACATCTGCAAGCCGCGCATTTGGTATTCCTTAGCCGCTTCCTGCTGCCATTCAGCTTCTGCGCCTTCGAGTGCTTTGCCAAAGGATGCAGCTTGCACAGCACGGCTGAGGCTGAAAGAACGATTGATTTTGTTAATTTCCTTGGCTTCGCTGACAGACGTGCCGCCCATTTGTGCTTGGCGTGCAATCATGTCTTCATGAGCTTGGCGGCGCTCAATCTTGCCGTCAAGGCGTTCAACCTCGCGCTTGCAAAGGTCGGCTTCCTCTTTTTCGTTGTTGGTCCAGTCGCGGTTCTCAGTTTCAGCGACGTTCACCAACTCTTCATAGCGGTCCGCGTGCTTGGCGCGGGTCGCCTTCATCTCGTTGAGATTCATTGTTGTTGGGTTTGTTTGAGTTTCAATAACTGTTGTATCTAGGTCGGCCACTTCAGTGTTGGTGGCGTCGTTGAGTTCAGGTTGTTGATCACGGGCCTGCACCGTGGCGGCTGCGTATGCTGGGTATGTCACTGGTGACACGTCCAACAATTGCCGCACTTTGTCAACGCTTCGCACAGTGCGCTCCTCATTCCAGCTCTGTTTGTCGATGGTAAAGGCAAATGAGCTTTGAGAGATGTCGCCTCGCTTCACGCTTTCGTAGAAGTCCTTGGCATACTGCTGGCCTCCTAGTTTTACTCTATACTTCAAGCCGCGTTCGTCTACGCTCAATTCAAGCGTGCCGTTAGTTGTGCGGCCCAAAATCAAATTCGGGTCGTGATTGATAAGCGCACGCACGTCGTCGTTCAATACGTCATCAAATGCGCCTGGCTGGATAACTTCACGGAAGTGTCCTAGGTCGGTTTCACTGTTGTAAACAGCCGCGTAACCTTCCAAAATCATGTCGTTGCCTTCAGCCTCGCGCACCTCAATGGTGCCCATTGTCCGCTTCTCGGCGTCTTTATACTGTTGGTTGTTCTCCATCGGTTGATATTTTGTCGCTGTATTGTCCGAGGCGGTCCAATGCAATTTGGTTCACTTGTACGGTGTGCGTGTCGCCACCTTCAACAGGGTTCATGTTTTCTTTGGCGCGCACCTCGTTTATGCTCATCACACCAGTTTGCAACATCTGCTGATAGAAGTTTGTCCGCGCTGACAGGTCGCCACGGTACAAATCGTTCATGTTAAACTTGCTGTACAGCTCTGGGCGCTCAAAACTCTGGATCAGCTTGCGGTCTATCTCTTGTTCAATGCGCTTGGCC
>Ga0070749_10001530_pt1 | contig 15675 bp, 28 predicted proteins | sample VirMetDEL_Nov_18_FD_75180 | JGI IMG/M metagenome (GOLD analysis project Ga0070749, IMG submission 75180) | Aqueous microbial communities from the Delaware River and Bay under freshwater to marine salinity gradient to study organic matter... | ecosystem: Environmental > Aquatic > Marine >...
ATGCAGCCTGGCGACAACGAGCTGCTAGGTGGCGGCATGAGTATCCACGCACCATGGAAACGTGACTAAATCTCCAGTCAGGCTTGCTGACCTGTTCCGATACTACAAGCACGGCACGCCACATCAAATGGCGGCCATCGCTGAATTGGAGGCGGCGTTATTAAAGGCTGCACCTAATGCCTTTAATAGGGACCAGCCGTGGTTCAAGACCTGGAGCCAAGCCGGCAAACAACATGATTACGCACCGGCCGTAAAACTCATCAAACAGTTTGAAGGCTGCCACCTCCAAGCCTACGCCGACCCTCTGCGTGGCTGGAGCGTCCCCACCATCGGCTTTGGCACCACCCGCTACCCCGATGGTCGCGCAGTAAAGCGCGGCGACAAGATCAACGTCATCGAAGCCGAAAACCTACTCGAAGGCGACATCGCCAAAATTGCCAAACATCTCTCCGCCGTCATCCCCCACTGGAGCGGCATGCTGATCACCCAGCAGTCCGCTTTAATAAGTTTTGCGTACAACGTCGGCCCAAATTTCTACGGCAAACCTGGCTTCGAGACCATAACCGCCAAGCTACGCGACAAAGCCTGGGCCAATGTCCCGGCCGCCCTAAAGCTTTACTGCAACCCCGGCACTGCATCAGAAGCCGGCTTGTTACGCCGCCGTAAATCCGAAGCCGCCCTGTGGACACAAAGTGCACCAAAATCCCCCACGCAACCCGCCCCTATTTCCCCCACGGCTACCTCAGTAAATCTCAAAGTCCCCTATGAGCACCAACTCGACAACGGCCCCACCGGATACCGCGAGTGCTTTAGCTCCAGCTGCGCAATGGTGGCCCGCTACTGGAACAAAATCGCCGGCGACTACGAATACAACCGCATCCGCCGCCAATTCGGCGACAGCACTGACCCCCAAGCCCAACTCCTCACCTTAAAAACCCTCGGCCTCCGTGCCACTTTCGAGATGGAAGGCACTACCGGCATCCTAGAAAATCTACTGCGCTCAGGTCTTCCCACTCCTGTTGGCTGGCTCCATCGCGGCCCCGTCACTGCCCCCTCGGGCGGCGGCCACTGGACAGTAGTCAGCGGCTTCAACCCAACCCACTTCATCCACCAAGACCCAAACGGCGAAGCAGACACCAAAAACGGTGGCTACCTTAACAGCAACAAAGGCGCCAACATTGCATATTCCAGAAGCAACTGGCTACGCCGCTGGCTAGTCGATGGCCCAGCCTCCGGCTGGTACTTAAAAATCCGCCCCGCCTAGACGTGAATCACTTCCACCAACCACTGGAGCAGAAACTTAGCGAAGCTGCTCGCGACCGCTGGCTGCGCGAACGCCACAAAGTTCGCGACTGGAATGGCCTCCTCGAAGGCGCCCTCCTCCTCAACACCCTCTACCACATGGAGCGCACCAAGGTCCACTGGGCCATACGGGAAGCCGCTACAAACTTAACTAGTGCTTACGGACTGGATCGAGACTCGGCCTGACAACCAGCTACGGGGATAGTCGGGCTCGTCCACCCCATGCACAGCAACAAAACCACCAAGGCATTCAGCGACCACCTTCGCCGCCTCGACAGCTCCTTCGTGGGTGACCCAAGTTCCCGCATCATCTTTGCTATCTGTCAAACCGATACCTGAACCACTAGGCCCGTACAGCGCAGTAACGTACCGACCATCAGCCACAACAACATAACGAATCATGAATTTTGCTGCGTATCTGCTGCCTCTTGCCTAGAGCGTTGCCGTCCTTGCACCCGCCGTTTTACCGAATCCGTCCATGCCGCATAGTCAGCCGCTTCTGCAGCTCTGTACTCCGACGCAGGCAACGCCCTTTCCAGAGCGTCATAAACCATCTCCCGCAACAAAGCCGTGGTCCGTTTGCCTTGCTGCATAGCCATCGCCTCTACCAACAAATACCGATTGTGGTCCAGCAACAGCTGACAGTAAAATTTTTGCCCATGGCGTAGCGGCATCGTAACAAAGCCTTCTTTTGCTACACATTAGCATGCCTACCACCGAACATCCTGATCCACCCCCTTCTTCCACGCATTTGCCTGCGCTGCCCGCGCCCCCGCCCTCTGCCTGGAGCATCCATTCCTGACACCCCAGGCCCACTCAAGAAACATGGCCGCCCGCTGCAGATCCGCAGTAGTAGCCCTCCGCATAGCCGCATGGAGTCGCTCCAACACAATATCCCTGCCGGTACGACTCACACTGCTACCACTGCTCCTCCTTTGCGATTCTGACCACCCGCAACCCCGGCCACAGCTCCCTGATCGTAAGATGTACTTCTGCGAAGCTGCTCGCACAAATCGTAGCTTTTTGTAACAGTCCGCCTGGCGTCCGCAACAAAGCCACATAGCTGACTGGAGCCTTGGTATTCATTTGGCATCCACCCACGATTTAGCGGCCTTCGCCTCAGCTAACGCTGGAACAGGCCCCAGCCACTCAGCCTCGGCATCTTGCATGACAGCAGCGAGCTGAGCGCACCAGGTATCCGCGTGCTCATCGCGCACCAAAAGAACCACTTCGTCATGAATAACACCTGCGAGGCGCACCACTTCTTCGCCATCAGCCTTAAGCAGCGGCCACAGTTTACCCAGCGTGCGCTTCAACACCGCAGCTCCGGCCCCCTGGATCGGTGTGTTGCTCCGGACCGTAAGCGAGTTGTGGTCGCCCGGTAAAAACCGCCGCAACCCGGAGTTACGAATGCGGATAGCGGCATCAGTGCGACATCGATTAGCTTGTGCAGCATTTTCGCGTTGCCACCGGCTGATCCCTCTATACGCGGCGTGGAATTTGGTGCGGATCTCACTAGCCTCATCAATATCCATTTGTACCCCCATTCCTGCTGCATAGTTGCGTAATCCTCGGGCTCCCGATCCATACAGCAAACCGAAGTTCGCAGACTTACTGATCTGGCGCATCTCTTTAGTAACCTCATCCTCTGGTATTCCATAAATTTGCATTGCTGTAACAGTGTGTAAATCCAGCCCTTCCTGGAACGCACGAATCATCAGCGGATCTTCGGCCTCCGCAGCTGCCAGCCGTAGCTCCATCTGCGCGTAGTCCGCCACCACTAACTGCCACCCGTCCGGCGCCTGCACACACGCCCTAAATCTAGAATCCCTCGGTATCTGCTGCAGATTCGGCCCAATGCACGACATCCGTCCCGTATCAGCTCCCAACTGCATATAACTAGCCTTAATAAATCCCGTATCCCCCAAATGCTTTAGTAGCGCCTCCACCATCTGCCGCCGCTTCTCCACCCTTTTCCAGGCCAGATAGTCGGCCACAACCCGATGATCCCCCGCATATTCACGCAACGCTGCCCGACTGGCACTCGGTTTCCCCGTATTGTCTACCGGCTTAGTGCCCAGCAACAACGTAAACACCTCAAGTAGCTGCTTGGGACTATTCAAATTAAAGCCGGCCTGCTTCTTAGTCCCCGCCCTAATACTCCCTTCTGCCTTGGCCCGCAGATTGAACGCCCCATCCGGATCCCGAGGTAACTTTTTGCCAACCGGCAGCGCCTCATCGAGCGTGGCAATAAACGTGGCCCCCATCCGCGCATGATCTCCACTCAAATCGTGGTGCAACGCCTCCAGAGCATCCCGCCGAAACGGCATCCCGGTCCGCCACAACTGCGCCATCGCCGGCAACGCCGCACACTCCAAAAACCACGCCTTATGCAGCAAACCCTCAGCCAACCGCTGGTTAAGCGGCCCATCCAACCGGACCAGCAACTCCACGTCGTACGCAGCGTAATCCAACTGACTAATCGTCAGGTCACCACTCCAGTCACTCCGCTGCTCCTCCTTGGAAATGTCCAGCTTGAGGTAACGTTTTACAACGTGTTGTAACCCGTGCTTAACATTTGGCAACCCATTAGTCAGGATGCGGCTGGCCAGCATCGTGCACAGCACGTCTCCTGCAGGATACACCTCATGCTCCTGCAGCCAGCCCAAATCAAACACAGCATTGTGCGCCAACCAATACCGCTTGACTGAAAAGAACTCTTGTAAATCCTGCCACTGATGATCTTCCAGATCCCAGCAATCGATAATGACTGGCATCCGATCCAGTGCCGCCAACTGGAGTAAACGCAACCCTCCGCACTTCGGCTGCAGTCCAGTCGTCTCACAGTCAAACGCCACCGTAGTGGCATTAGCCAGGGTGTGCAGATGCTCGATCCCTTGTAGGTATTTCATGTCTGCTCAGTTGTGGAAGGCACGGTGCTGAGCATGAGCAGCCGAGTGCATCTCGGCCACGGTGATAGGCGGCTCACCCCCCATCTCTTCATCACAGGGCTCGTATTCAATACAAGCCATCACATTTTTCAGCGCAGGCAATAGCTCATCTTCTATCGCCGCCATGGTGTGAAAGTCGATGTGGGCGTACATCATGTCGCGGCTGCCATCCCGCGCAACTATTACCTTTAACTTGTTTTGAAACTCAGCAACAAGCCGAGATACTGTCGCAAAATCGTTGGTCATGGTGTGGAGCCTCTGGTAGGGCGTACCCGGCTACTGTAGCAGACTAGTCCCCGTAGCGCGAGCGTACAAGTAACAATTCGTAGCAAAACCCGCCCCCGCATCCGGAAACCGAAAAGCGCACCCGTCCTCCCGCCAGTACCGGCAGTCCTGGCACAGCTTCTTCCCGAATCCCGCGATCGAATAACCCTGTTCTTTCAGGCGTGTATATACATTGGCATAACTTTTCCCCTGCCGAATTTGCCAGATCGCCTGGGGCGACACACCGTGCTCAGCCGCCAAAGCCCGCGTACTTTTGTCCGACAGAATAACTTCTGCAGCCGCCGCATTCGTAAGCCGTCTAGCGGATGGGACGGCTTTGGCAGTCCGATCCGGCTTGTTCACCTCAACACCGCCCCCTCAGACATCTCATCCACAACCATTTGATAGGCGTCCAGAATAGTGTTTGGGTGGAACCCACAAGCCTGCAAAAAGTCCGTAAACGCAAGCACCACCTCTCTTGCCACATACCCTTTAAATTTTATGTTGTGGCATGTAGTGATCTGAGCAGAATCATCTGCGCGAATCATCTCAAATTTGTAGTTGTCACTCAATGTTATACTCCGGTTTTTGAAGTGTACTGATAAGTCTGTCCAAGTAGAAGCGGGCTTTCCCCGCATCCATAGCCGGGTTGTCTTTAAGCCACAACCGACTCATATACTTAAGGACTTGCCACTGGAGCCCACCTACAACAGCATCGGGCGCCTGTTGCACGCAATCCTCAATAAAATCAATCGTCTCTACCCGCCCACTCGTGTAGTGCGGCGGGTGATTAACCAAGTCACGCTCCATAGTCGACACTGTACAAAGTACATAAAAAGCCCCCTTTAACAGGGGGCTACGAAACCATCAAACTACGCAACGACGCAATTTTCCGGCTGCTGGAGCGTGACGTGCTTCCACGTCCTGCCTTGCTTGATCGCATTGATCGTGGTGAGATGCACCTTGTAGTCCCGGCTGATGGCAGTCGCCCCCTCACCACCGGCAAGCCGTTTCTTGATCTGGAGCACCTGCACCGTGTTCAGGGCTTCTCGCTGCTTGCGGCGAGACTTACGAGTCGTACCTTGAGTCCGGTGCTTTTTGGGCGGTTTAGGCGGTGGCGGCGGGGCAGCCACTACCGCAGCTGGAGTCTCAAATGCGACTGTTTGAGACGCATCTAGCACACCTTGGATCGCACCAAGCTGATCAGTGATGGCCTTGACAAAATCCGCAATAGCGGAGACTTCTGTATCTGAAAGAATTGTGAGCATAGTGTTGGGTGAAACGTTGCTAGTGTAATACCTACTTGGCCTAGGGCGGGTACTGCCTGCGGAGATTTAACAGAGTTTCTTCAGGTAAACGAAGTATTGTCTGCATCGCCAGCTGAGCCAATACCTCGTGGTTGATGCTTTCGCTATTCACAAAAACGTCAACCAGGCCAATAAAGAGCTGTTTCAAGTTTTGAGGCTTGACCCAGCTCGTATCGCATGGTATAGGCTCAGTGCCGTAGGACCAGTCGTCGTAAGAATCCTCGTTGCGGAGGCTTCTAGCCGTCGTCTGTCCAATCCGAGCAATCCACCACTTCCCAGTTGTCGATCCGTTCGCTGAGTAGTCGTCGCATTCCGGCATCGGTCGCAGGCATTACGTCATCTTCATTGAGGCAGAAGGAGCCCCTGCACATAGCCGGCCCCCACTCAGCCGGATCGTATTCCGTCTGCGGGATGACAATAACAGAGTCTTCAACAACAGCTACTGCAGTACACCAGCCCTGCGGAGAAAACGAAACATCATAAATTTCCAGCACATCAGGATTCATTGGTAGCCTCCAGTTTGACCATGCCGCCAATTGCCATACCATCCATCCAGGTACCCCAAGTCGTCTGCAAATACAGCTCCAGCTCTTCAAGCCTCTTCTGCTGCATACGGTCGTACTGACAGGACAGTCCGAGGGCTTCTGCCTTCTCGATCGTTGTTTCAAGGTTGGTGCGCGACCAGCGCACGGCAAAATACCAGGCGCTGAGATTTTCGAGTGGAATTTGGGTATGGGTAGCCATAGCGGAGAAAGAAAAAGGTGCGGGGCTTTCCTCCCGCACCTCTAGTGTTACACATCCCCAAAGGCACAGCCAAGGGGGCTGTTGTAAAACGTTACATTCACTGGTACACGCCGGCGTGATTGGCCACCAGCATGGCCTCGGCAAAAGTGGCGCCGGTATCAGCGCAGATGAAGTCGCCCAGCATCCGCCCGTACTTGTCGTCCTTGGTGGTTTTGATCAGGAGGCGCCTGCCCTGGAGCCAGGTTGCAGCAAAGGCTGTGGCGGCTATGCCACGAGTCTTTTCCTTGAAATCCGTGGTACGCATCTCTGGAGCGTCGATACCCTTGATGCGGATGGTCTGGGTCAGCGTTAGGTCGAAACCGAGATCGATGCTGACAACCATGGTGTCGCCGTCGATGACGCGCAGCACTTGGTTGACCTTGTAGGTGTACAAGTAAATGGCGGGGGAGAGGTCAGTCATCGAGGGCCTCCGGTATAGGTTGATACTGCGGCAGCCACTGGCCTTCCTTATCGGTGAAGCCAGCTTCATATAGGAACTGCCTGGCGGCGGTGGCGTCGCCGGCCCTGGCGCGGTCAAGCAGGGTGGGAGCGGTGAGCTCTGCGGCGAGCTGCATCAGGGTTGATGATGGAACCGCGCACCAACTCTCAGAATCGCTCCATGCGTGGGCCACGTGCATGAGCACCTTGGCAATGCCATAGCGCACGTTGGCCGCTTCCTCGAACTCGTCGAGCAGGCGCTGGGCGCGGCTGGTGAGGTGGTCAGTCATCGAGGGCCCCACTTAGCAAGGACGGCGCGGGCGTATTCCAGGGCGACGGTGTTGAGCACCGTGCGGAAAAGACCTGGCGCAACTTGCCCACCGGTTGCCGTGGAGTACACGTTAGAGACAGCGGCAAACTCATCCCGCATGGTTTCGGGCATCAGCTCCAGCAGCTCTTTATCGGTAGGCTGATAAGCGACAGAGGCCGGTTCCCTGCCATCGGGCACAGCCGGTCCATCTGGCTCAATGACGGGGCACCCCCAGCGGGCGACCGCTCGAAGCCCTGCAAGCCAGCTCTGGTCGGCGCCGCATGGTGCGGCATTCTTGAACGCTTCCCAGTAAGCAGCCTTCAGCTCCTCATCCGTCGGCCCCTGCGGCTCGGGCTGTGCCAGGGCGGCGCGGGCTTGTTGCACCAGGGGGTCATCGCCTGGCTCCGAAATAACAAAAGTGTCTTCGTAGCTAGCGAGCAGCTCAGCGCACAGCGCACGAAAGTCAGTGGGGGAGAGGTCAGTCATCAAGCTGCCTCGCTTCAATACCGTGCTTCAAGATCCATTGGGTTACCTTTGGCATTTCTTCAGCAGTGACAAATCGCTCCACTTCAAGGCGGACGATTTGGCCGGGCTCGACAATCAGGCGGAAGCCCGTGACGCTCTCGCATGGAATGCGAAGCGCATCGAGTAGCCCGCGAATTTCTTGGCTGTGGCCTGTGAGGTACTTCATTCGGGTAAGGTTTCCAGGGCGCGGCGGATGATTGACAAGGCGTTGTCGTCTAAGTAGTCGCCTTCAGGGTCGGTGCAGCCGTCGATCAGTGCTAACGCCTGCTCCTTCAAGCTCAGCGGCTTGGGACGCATCGCTTCTTTTAATACCTCGCCCATTAGAGCAATCTTTAAATGTGCTTCGCTTAAAGCATTGTGATCTAGCCACTTTGCATCTAGTTCCAACTGTTGATCAGCACCGGCGGCGTAAGCACGAGCAAGAGCCTGGCTCGTACTAATCTCATAGCGATCGATGTCTGATTCAAGTTGCTCTATCAAGTCACTTAACATAGTGACTGAGTGCTGGTTAGTCATTGAGCTGCTCCATTTGTTGTTCCATGTGCTCTGCCCACGCCACCAGGTCGCTGGCGCGGACAAGTTGCTCGCCGGTATCAGCCACCCGCCATTGAACTGACGCAGTGTCACGGATGGCTTGATCAATCACCTTGCGGATCAGAAGGACTGTGGCTCGACGGTGAAGTTGATCGTTAAGCTGTGGAATGACAGAGGCCGGCTCCCTGTCGCCGGACACAGCCGGTCCATCTGACTCGGCCAGCAGTGCGCGGGCGCGTTCCAGCAAGGCGTGATGGACTTCATCCACCGCATAGGTATTGAACGCGGCGTGAAGCTCAGCGCACAGGGTTTTCCAGTCAGTGGTCACTGCGCACCCCCGTCCAGCTCGGCGGCAATGGCGAGAAATTGCCGGCGGATGGCTTGCTTGTTTAAGCGGATCGCCTCCGTTGTGAAGTACATGGCTTCTTGCGGATCATCTGGCACCACCTGATCCGCAACAGCGCGAAGGGCGGCGGCGGCTATCTGTCGAGCTTCGTTGAGGCAATCTTCTGGGCCATAGGCGCTGCTGTTGTTGGCGGCATCCAACACCGCCTGCGCGGCGGGGGAGAGGTCAGTCATCGAGTTTCTCCAGTGCGCGGCGGATGGTATCTGACTGATCAGTATTGCCGTAACACTCAGCCGCAAGCTCTGCCAATGCTTGCAGCGCCTCCTCCTTCAAGCTCGGCGGCTTGGGGCGGCGGGCGGCGCGCATACGGGTAATCGAAAGCCCGTTATCTCCCGCATACATCAGGCACGCCTCAAGCTCCTGGTCGGCGCCCCATTGGGCGGCGAGTTTGGCAAGGCAAAGATCGTCGCTAGCAACTATTATTTTTGGGTTTCCGTAGATCTGGTCAATCCATTGCTGCACCAACTCCAACGGTGGAGTGATGTCGGAACTCCTAATTTGGCTTAAATTAGGAGTTGATTTGGAGTTGGCCCACTCGATGCAGAGCCTGGCAAAGGTCTTTAGGTAGCCAGCGCCATTTCGCTTGTTACTCTCATCGCGTGCCTCCGTCGAAAACTTTTTCAGCAGATGCGGCGGCGGTGGGGTAATTAAGGTAGTCATGATTGCTGCTCCATGCGGGCTGCCATGACGGCAGCGGACTTGAGGATTGTGCTTAGCTTGGCGGTCTTGGCCTGCTGCTTGGCGGCAAGCCTTAGCGCGAAGCGGATGCCTTGCGAAAGATTGCCGTTGCCTAATTCAAGTGCAATTCGTCGATCCTGCGGCGCTAATCGTGCTCCTGCTGTAGACACAGAACGGTCAGTCATTTTGGTAACAGGCACACTCGTTTGCAAATGTGTCGCCGGCTTCGGGGAAGCCCATGCCGCACTTGTTGTGGTCCCAGTGAGTGCAAGTGGAGCAACTAAGGTCCGACTGTGCGCCTGCAATTGGACTACCGCCTAATAGGATGGCGCGGATTTTGTCTATAGCGCGGAGCTGTTCATAGCGCAGCTGCGAGACCTCATATGTGGTCTCACGTTTACCACAATGCAGGCAGTGTTTGCGCCGCCTGATTGCATTTCTGTTAGACCGTGTTTCTAAAGTACGCACCTCCCTAGCACCACAAAATGCGCAGTTTGTTGGGACGTAGTGTCTAGCAATGTCATGTGGTTTTAGCTCTTCAAGCATCGTCATCTTCGGGGTCGTTTGCGTGTAGGAAGTAGTTAATGATTACGGCGCCGGCTGCTGCAAGTGCCCAGCCGGCCACAAAAAGCAAGAGCGTTGTCATTGTGCAAGGTTGGTAGGGGGTAGACCTGCCAGTAGTGTAACACAGTACGGCAGGCCCCTGTCAAGCTGGGGGGATCCCCAGGCTCTCGGCTGAGTACGTCGTGATCACAGAGACGTCGGCCCCCATGCGCAGAGCCTGCCCCACCGACCCCTGGAAGAGCAGCAGGGCCTCGTCGCACTCGTAGATCTGGAACTCCTCCACCTCGATTGGCCGGCCCTGCCGGAACCAGCTCAGCCGCACGATGGCGTACACCTCATCGGGCACCGGCCCAATCACCACAGCCAGCGTGGGGCGTCTCGGCGGTCTCGGCTTGGACTTAGTTGCAGGCACGGGATCTCTCCGAAACAACCAGGCCAGGACGAGGCTTAACCCCGTACACAGAGTACGCACGGTACAGAGCCTACGTCGTACTGCAAAAGTCTATATCACTAAGCAGTGTGCCTTTGTGCAAATACTTTGTTTGGTCTTCACTGGAGTTTTTTTCTATTTTGCGGTGTTGATGCTGCCCGCGTACTTGACTAAACAGTTTTGCGTAATCAGGATTACTTGGGTAGTATTCTGTTTTATTTACATCCCACGCTTTCTGGATAACAGTGCAAACGGGGCAGTACGACAGCGGAGATAAGCGTTTTTCTGTGTATAAAATTTGGGGACTTTCTGCCCGCACACCCTGAAAACGCGGGTCAGCGTTGTAAATACGAGCGTATAAAGCCGCAAAACGTGCCCTGCTTATTCGTTTACCCTCTTCTACGTTTTCAGTAAAACCATAAATACCAAATTTGTTCATAGCTTCTACAACATCTATTCCGTGTAAACCTCTGTTAAATACAGCTCTCCAATTCAAAATACTTATATCCCCGTTTAGTAAAGCATAGGCTGTGTACGCAAAATACTGATAGTATTGAGGGCATGGGGCGTATGTTTTGCCTTTGTGTATTACAATTTCTGTTTCCCCTGTCTCTTCATTTTTTTCTACTGCTGTAGTATTATTGAACCTAAAACCGTAAAGTTGTTTTAGTAAATCAAACATTACACCTTGCTGATTGCGTACAGCTATATCATAATCTTCTTCTTTTTGTAGTACAGAAAGTATATTAGGCGGTAAATTTTTTGGATCAGTTACATAATCTGGTTCGTAATACTCTGACGGAAGTGCGCCGATTGTTTCGTCTATAGACGCAATGAACTCAGCGGTATACGGCATAATAAGTAGGTGCTCTGTGGAAGGAACACAGGAGGAAGGGGCCCGAGTGGCCCCTTTTTCTGTGCTGTGTAACCCTAGCACACTTAAACGAAGGGCCGTTTAAGCCCAGAAGTCGGCAGCTTCCTGCCGCGCCTGCGCGATGCGCTCCAGCGTCTCCGCGCCCGAAACCCTATTCACACGAGCTGGCGGGAATAAATCCAAATCCCCTGCGGCGGAAGGGGTTTGATTTTTTCCGGCCCCTTGTAACAAATCGGACGCGGAACAAATGCCCGTTGCTCCAGCGCCGGGGGCTGTACTACCGGTTTTAATTTCTCCGGATGGGATTTTCTCCGGACCCCCGGAACAATTCAAATCCAGCTCCAGCACAGGCTTTTCGATTTGTTCCGGTGATTTTCTCGACTCCCCCCGTGCGCGAGAGGTAAAACCTGGAATACCCGTACCAACAGCCTGGTAGTACACAGGCTGGCGCCCCCTCCCTCTAGCGCCACCTGTAAGGGGTGGAGCACACCGCTCGATCAGCTTCTGCTGCTCCAGCTTCTCCAGCACACTGCGGTTCATGCGCTCCGTGTGCTCCCCACCAACTTCCTCGTGCTGTACAAGCTCTGCAAGCGTCCAGGGCCGCCGTTCCGCCCGCAGTAGGTCCAGGACAGCCAGCACCTGCTGGGACGCCGTTACAGCGGCTCCACGGGGCTCTGGGAGGTGCCGGATCTGGTACGTGAAATCCTTCATCAGGCGAAACACCATCTGCTTGCCCTCCCGGTCGTCACGCGACTTCTCCACTGTTACACAGCGGCTATTAGGGTAAAGACCCCGCTCGGCAATCTCTTGCTGGGTCAATTTCCGTATGTTCCAGGTCTCATCAACAGCAGCACGGATTGCACTCGTACCCCTGAACTGCCCACTCTTAGTGTTGTGGTGAATGATGACGATTGCACAAGCTGGAAAATCCTGCCCATTACGCCTAGCGAGCCTTTTTATAGGCAAGGCATACTCCCGGCGGTTCTCCTCGTAAGGATTGGAATCGTTACACCCATCCAAACTATCAATAACAATCAGGTCATACTTAAATTTATTCTGCAATTTACGAAAACGCCTGTACCAACTCATATCCCATTCTGGAATAACATCCACACCGTTTTCAACACCCAACTGCATGAACTGGCGCCTAACAATACGTTCGTTTTGATCCCCGTTAAGCCACAACACTTTCGACTTAGGTACATCAACAAGACCGCCGTAAACATCAAAAGGCAGACCACCACTAAGATGTTTAGCGATTGTCTGGCACATCGCTGTTTTCCCTGTACCACCATCCGCGTGGATAAGCAAAGTCCACGGTTTGGGCAGCAAACCAGGAATCAGGTACTCAAAAGGCGTGGACTCCAAATCGAGTATGGCAACGGGGCCCGCACCTTTGGTGCGCTGGTACGCCATATCAGAATCTAGGAGCCGATCAATCGCAATAGCCCCTTCACGTCTTCCAGCTTTTAATGCCAAGACATGCTTAGCTTGATCTAACAATGCCGGATTTTCAATCTCCTCTTCAAGTTTGTTGCCCTGCTGGAGCAACTCTTTGCCGTCCAAGTAAACAAGCTCAAAACGCTGCGCAACCGTTTCAGCTTCGTTAACAACCTTTCGCAGATCCTCGGACAGCCACAACCGGCCCGGCAGCTGCTGATCCGCCAGCCAGAACAGCGTCCCCAGACTCACCGAGCCTTTCTTAAAGCTCTTCCACGCATCCTCACAGGGGTTCCCATCCACCCAGTCATCAGCAAACTCCGGATCCTCCGCTGACCACGCCGACCACAAGGTCAGCCCCAGGTCATCCGGCAACTCCGAGTGGATCGCCATACCCACCTTGATCCAGTGGTCCCGGCTCCCACCACCCTGCCCCGGTATCACCCTCAACGCCGACTGCACAATCTCGGCCACTTCCTCCGGCGCTCGATCCGAGAAGTCCAGCGCCTTGCGGTTCTTAATGAACCCCCCATCAGCCGGCCCCTTACCGGCGTGGTCCTTCATCTCCGCAATCAACCACGCCGGAGCCTCTGGAATGGCCTCCAGATCCCCCTCAAAGCCGTACAGCCCCTCCGGGCCCTTCCCATCACTGGAGCCCGGATAGGCCCCGTACAGCAGCCCCTGGCGCCCCCAGAGCACCTCGTAGCCGGCCCCGGTATCGGACAACCCAAAACCGCTCACCTCGCCCCACAGGGCCTCAGGAACGCGGTACAGGTACTTCGCCGCATTGGCCTTGGTGCTAGTCACCTTCGGGGCCCCCTCCAGACTGCTGCCCCACTTCTTGGCCAACTTGGCCAGATTGCGATCCACGTCCAGGATCACCAACCCCTTACTGCGGGCCCCCGTAAACACACCCACAGCCCGGAAAATCTCCGGCCGGCGCTGGATCTGGAGCGCCACATCAGCCGGCGTCAACACCGCATGGTGCGACTTCTCCAGCGGCGTCTTGCCCTTACTCACTTTCCCGGACTGGAGCTTCGAGCCCTTCACATAAATCGGGGCATACGCAAGCCCCTCAGGCAGCTGCGCAACAAAATTCAGCAGGTCTTGCGACTCAATAGACACAGTGGTAGACTCCTACAAGAAAGAACACATCGCACCCCAGAGCCCTCAGCCCTGGGGTGTTTTTCTATGGTAGACGCCCCGCCGGCCCCGTGCTACTGTGTAACTGTTGCCAACCCGGCGACGCCCAAATAACCCTAAAACACAATGGGATTCCTTTCCAAAAAAGCCTCCGCCTCAGTCAACGCCGGCTCCAGCGGCGGCGGCTACCTCCAAGTCTCCAAGCTGGCTGACGGCGGCTCCGTCCGCTTCGCACTGCTGTCAGACCAGCCCCTTGAAGGCTACGAAGTCTGGGCCTCCAGCCCCGAAGGCCAGTCCAAGCCCTTCCGCTTCGACTACGAGCCCACCCCCGAGGACATCACCGATGAACTAGGCGACTTCGAGCCCCGCGAAGGACGCGGCGGCCCCGGCACCGTAGACATCAAGTTTTTTGTCGCCACCCCCGTCTACAACTTCGACGCCGGCTCCGTCCAAGTCCTCTCGCTAACCCAAAAGTCCATCATCAAAGAGCTGGATCAAATCAGCCAACTCGACGATTACGACGACCTACTCGCCTGGGACTTCAACCTCAGCAAGAAAGGATCGGGCCTCCTCACCGAGTACACCCTGCGCCCTGTACCCCGCAAGAAGGGCAGCCAGGAGCACATCGATGCTGCCTGGATCGAAGCCAAAGCCGCCGGCTTCGACATCAGCCGGCTATTCACAGGAGCCAACCCCTTCAAGGCTGCCTGATACTTAGCCCCCTTCACCGGGGGCTTTTACCCACCGGGGCATCGAACAGCATGAATAAGGATGCTGCAAACTGTTGCCTGCGCAAAAAAGTAACACTGGTCGGACCAACTGGTGTTGTTGGCCTTTCGAGCGCAGATAAAGGTTCCCATCGAGGACATGACGTGGCACCGCCCTCTAGTGGGACTTTGGCGTCGTGCAAACAGCCCTTCGAGTAAGTCCCCACTCCACCCTGCCCCCGACTCACCCCACTACCAACCGATGGCACGAGTTTACAAAGTCCTACCTCCAGTTGCAGAATTACAGGAAGTTTTCAAGTACAACAAAATAACAGGAAAATTATATTGGCGGGTATCACCAGCTAATAGTGTTTCCAGCGGAGATTTATGCGGCACAGTGTGTAAACACACCGGTTACACGCGTGTATGCTATAAAAAAGAGCTATATTTGGCACATCGAATCATTTGGGCTATAGTTTATAAGCAGGATCCCGGACAAATTCTTATAGATCACATAAATAGAATAAGGACAGATAACCGTGTAGAAAATTTAAGAATGGCTACGTGCGCACAGAATGGCTCTAACAGGCCAACCAAAGGTGCCTACCTCACGCGCAACGGGTGGAGAGCCCAGATTCAGACAAAAGGTAAAAATGTTCACTTAGGTTATTACAGCACAGAAGCTGAAGCTGCACAGGCGTATCAAAAAGCGGCAATAGAGCTAAAAGGGCAGTTTTATTTTCCCTACGCTTGACAGGTAGGTTAGACTCCTTGTGGGGAAACTGTACATACATGTCCTGCACACAAGACACACTGGCAAGCCTCCGTAAATGGAAGCTGGTACAAGACAACTCTGGCCCATTCAGGGTCTACCGCGACACTAAAGGCAACATATACTCTAGTGTTACACATATCCTAGGGCAAACCAGTGACCGCACAGGACTGGAGCAGTGGGCAGCCCGCACCGACAAGTTTTACGGCGCTGGAGCAGCCGACCAAGAGCGCGACGTCGCCGCTAA
>Ga0070749_10001532_pt1 | contig 15669 bp, 26 predicted proteins | sample VirMetDEL_Nov_18_FD_75180 | JGI IMG/M metagenome (GOLD analysis project Ga0070749, IMG submission 75180) | Aqueous microbial communities from the Delaware River and Bay under freshwater to marine salinity gradient to study organic matter... | ecosystem: Environmental > Aquatic > Marine >...
CAGGTGGTAATGCAAGAATAGATGGTGATATTATTACACAACCAACTTATAAAGTTTATTTAGATGGTGGATTAGATACTTATATAACTGAAGTTTCTGCTAATATAATAGGTTTTAATACTGCTGGTGCTGAAAGGGTAAGAATAGACTCATCAGGTAGATTATTAGTAGGTACACCTTCAACTGGTTTTGATGGAGATGCTGATATGGCTATTTTTGGAACTGGTAGTGGTAGTAGAGGTATAACTATTTATTCAGGAAGTACAAGTTTCTCACAAATTAACTTTGCAGATAGTAATAGTGGTGCAGGTAGATATACTGGAGTTTTAAGATATAATCATAGTTATAATGCTATGTCTTTTCATACAAACGATGGTGTAGAAAGAATGAGAATAGACTCATCAGGGAGCGTTGGAATTGGACAAGTATCACCTGGATATAAGCTTGATGTCAATGGTAATGGTAGATTTGTAGCAGATCTAAGATGTGAGGGTAGATATTTATCACAAAATGGTAGTCAATCTGCACCATCATATTCTTTTAATTCTCAAGGTAATGCAGGAATGTTTAGAATTGGTACTGGTATTGGTCTTTCTGCTGGTGGCAGTACAATAGTCCAGGTCAATGCTGATGGTAGAGTAAATTATAACAGCTTGACTGGTGTAGATCATATTACAATTAGAAGTAATGGTCATACTAATTCATCAAGTTCAGGTACATTTTATGTCAAATTTTGTACCATTGTGGTAGATAATAGTCCAAGCAATTACAATGGATTAAGCTTAAGTGGTACTTTATATAGAGGTGATAATGCTTCTGGAAATACTATTGATTGGTCAGTATGGTTTAACTCAGGTTTAGATAGTCAGCAAATAACACATGGTGGATATATGATGTCTAAGGGTGCTGTATTTATTGACAATATATTTGTCCAGAGAACAGCAGGTGATGGAGAGATTGATAATGGTAGCTGTACTTATGAATTATATTATGATTTAAGTCAAGCTTGGACAAATAATATCTATAATATTGCTACTGAAGTTCATTATCCAAGTGAAGGTAAATATAATGTAACATGGAATAGTGACCAATCAGAAGTCACTACTTTACCTGGAACTCAAGTAGTCAATGTCCAGACAGGAACTTTTGATGGTACAAATCAAACAAAAGTTCCACATGGCTCTGCAAGTTATCCTTCTTATAGTTTTTTAGGTGATATGAACACAGGAATATATAGACAAGCATCAGACACTATGTCATTTAGTATGGGAGGTACTGAAAAATTTAGATTTGAAAGTGATGGTGATTTTCATACAGCACAAGATGTTATTGCATACTCTACTACACCTTCTGATAGAAAATTAAAAGACAACATAAAAGATATTGAATATGGTTTAGACACTATTATGCAACTAAGTCCAAAAGAATATGATTGGAAAAAAGACAATAGACATGATATAGGATTTATTGCACAAGAAGTAGAAGAGGTCATTCCTGAGATTGTAAAAAATAAAGAGTGGTTTGATGATAAAATTAAGACTTTGGATTATGAAAAATTAACTGCTGTATTAATTAAAGCAGTTCAAGAACAACAAGATCAAATTAATGAACTAAGGGAGAAATTAAATGGCTAAAGTAATTGCAGAAAAAACAAAAGAGCAAGAAGCTATTGCTGTTGATACTATTAAAATGGTAGAAATCAAGCATACAAGATCAATGCAAGATGCATCTGGTAATAGTGTAGAAGTAGTAGATTGGACTGAAGAAAAATCAGTAGACAATGCTATAGCAGATTGTGAAGCACATAAAGCTAATTTAGAAGCACAACTTACTGAGTGTGAATCAGAATTAGCAGAATACATAGCAATAAGAGATGCTGAATAATGGCATTACCAGTAATACCATCTACTAATAAAAGATTGTGGGCAGGTTTTAGGCAATCCTGTAATTGTAGTGATACAACTAATATAAGCTTAAGAGGATTATCTATAAATAGTCCAACTATGAATTATAACACTACTTTTAGAACAATTTTGCCTAGTACACCACAAAGTACAAATTTTGGAATGTTGCAGAACTGGTTGGTGGCTGTGAATTTAGATCCAAGCTATGATACACTTCAAACAGGACATAGAATGTCTGAATTTCCAGTGGGAAGAAGTGTAGAAACTGATGGATATTTACCAAGATAAAATTTTTATTAATAATAACCTGGAGGACTGATGTCTAAAGAAAATAAAAGAAAACTAGTAATTGATGAAAAAGAATATAACTATGAAGATCTTAAGCAAGAGCAACAGATCTTAATGGATCATATTGAAAACTGCAGAAGGCAAAAAGCTCAACTAGCATTCCAGCTAGATAGAGAAAATGTTGCAGAATCAGCATTCTCAAAGATGCTAGAAGATTCTTTTAAAGATGATCAAAAAGATCAGGAAGAGAAGGAAGATGCCTAAGTTAAATGTAGTAGCAGGTATCATAGATAAAGTAGCTGACAAGATTGATGAGTTTACACTTGATAAAGCAGAAAAAGCACAGCTTGTTGCTGAGATCAATAAAGCACAACTTGAAGTCAATAAAGTGGAAGCTGGATCTACAAATTTATTTGTATCTGGCTGGAGACCATTCATAGGCTGGACATGTGGAGTAGCACTATGCTATCATTTCGTCTTACAGCCATTTTTAGTCTTTGCACTTTATTCATTTGGCTACCAGATAGATCTTCCAACTTTCAACATGGAAACCTTAACAACTATACTTTTTGGAATGTTAGGTCTGGGTGGACTCAGATCCCTAGAAAAAGTGAAGAGATCAGCATGAACTTTGAAGAAATCATAGATCATGTTATAGATCATGAAGGTGGATATGTCAATGATCCTAAAGATCGTGGTGGTGAGACAAAATATGGTATCTCAAAGAGGTGGTATCCAGAGATCAACATAAAAGATCTAACTTTAGATCAAGCTAAAAATATTTATTATGAAGATTACTGGATACCTTCCAAAGCAGACGAACTTCCAGAGGATATTAGAGCAACTTATTTTGATATGTGTGTAAATCTTGGACAGAAAAGAGCTGTCAAGATCTTACAGGAATCTGTGAATAGTGCTGGTGGTCCTAAATTGGCTGTAGATGGACAGATTGGACCGCAGACGATACAGAGTTCACATAGAGCTTCTAAGCAGAGAATACAGGCTTATAGGTGTTTATTCTATGGAAGAATAGTAGAGAATAATCCTGACCAAAAAAGATTTTATTATGGTTGGTTTAAGAGGGCTATCAACATATGAGAAAAATAAAGAGTACAGCAGTGGTATTTCCAGATCTACATTTTCCACAGCATGATGAACAGGCTTTTAGCTGTGCATTGAAAGTATTAGAAAAAGTAAAGCCAGATGTATTTATTTGCTTAGGTGATTTTGCAGAAGGTGAAATGGTATCACATTGGAGATGGTCCAGAAGAAAAAGACCGCCTTTGGAATATCAATTACCATTGATTGATCAGGAAGCTGAAGAAGTAAACTTTCATATGGATAGAATTGATGCTGTACTTAAAAAGATTAAATGTAAAAAGAAGTATTTGGCTATGGGAAATCATGATGCCTGGTATAATTCTTTTGTGGAAGAGAATCCTTATTTGACAAATTATTTACCTGAGAATTTATTCAGGATTGAAGAAAGAGGTTATAAGTGGTATCCATATGGTGAGCTATTTAAGCTAGAAGATTCTAAGCTATATGCTTATCATGGTGGGCACTATAGCTCAGTGTCTCATAGTAGACAAAGTGTAATGCACTTAGGCTGTAATGTAATATATGGGCATACACATGATTGCCAGAGATCTGTAATGCAACATATTTCTGGAGTACATATTGCACAATCAATGGGCTGTTTATGTAAACTAAAAAAAGATTTTTTAAAGGGTAGGAAAGTAAACTGGACACATAATGTAGGGATCATAGATTTCTTTGATGATGGCTGGTTTAACTTGATCACCTTAGATATTCACAATGGAATGACAACTTGGAACAATGAAATTATAAAGGGAGACTGATGGGATTAGCTGAGACAATTAAAAAAATAAAAAAAGTAAGTGAAGATTTAAGATCACCAAATATAGCAGATAGAGAAGTGATCCATTTCATGAGTGAGCTACATAGATTGATAGATAATTTAGAAGTTCCAGAACTAGTAGGACAAGAAAATGACAACATATTTGAAAACATATTGCACAATTAAAGATATACAACTGGTCGCACCATTTGTATTTGATTTTGATAGAAAAAGAAGAGTATCTAATTGGGTTGGTTATTCAGGATCAGGAAATGATGAAATATTTCAGGCTGGATCTGTAGGCACATTTGATGATTTATATGAAAATGATATAGAGCAAACTTCAGTAGCAGACATATCAAGTATAGATGCAGATGGGAAATATTACTATGATGAAGATGCAGATGTGGTTTACTATAGACCTTCCAGTAATCACAATCCGAATTATGATCTTACAATAACTATAGGTAGGGATAATAAATCATTGTTTAATGAATTTATATCTAGAAGCTCTGACTTTGTTAGGTCTTATATTAATAAGCCTATATTTGAGAATGCTGGAGTCGGAGAGGGAGATTCTCTTGGAAGGACATTTCCTGAAGTAATAGTAAGAGCAACTGCTTTACTATCAGCTAGTATGGCTATTATGCCATATGATCAGGAAGAAGGTGAAAGACTACAAGCATTAGCTTATGATCCAGCAGGTGGTAATGGTCTTTTAGATCTAATTAGAACAGGAATTATTTCTTTAGATCAAGATGAGACAGCAAGAGATAAGATCTTGAAAGCTGTATCTGTAAATGCAAATACAACAGGATCTGTAGTAGATCTATTAGGATCACCTAATGTTAATTATGATAGAATTAAAGTGATCATAACTTCAGGTGGTACTTTTAGTCCTGGATCAGCATCAAGTGTTACTTACTCTACTTATGTAGGTAATGATACTGGATTAAAAATAGATCTGTCAGCAGAAAATGAGATCATAGATGGATCCTTCCAGGAACTAGGACATGGAATCTATGGAAGATTTAGTTTAGGTGTTTATAACACCAATGATGAGTGGGAGATTGAAGTAACAGGACTCAATCATACAGCAGGATCAGGTATTAATAATATACAACTCAAGAGGAGATAGTTATGCCAAGAGGTAAAGGAACATATGGAAGTAAGGTTGGTAGACCTAAAAAGAAAAAGATGAAAAAAGGCAAAAAGAAATAATGCCATTTTTATCCAGGAAAAAAACTAATAAAAAGAGAGCACCAAAGGGATACCATTTTGTAAGAGGTGGTGATCTAGTAAAAAACAGATCAAAGAAAAAGAAAAAGAAATATGCATTTAGATAGACAGAAAAAATTGCTTAAGAAGTATGGGCTTAAAAGAGTTAATAAGCCCAAGATGACACCTAAGCACAAGACTAAAAAAGCCATTGTCCTGGCAAAAATAGGACCGCATAAACTCAAGGTGATCCGCTTTGGTGCTCAAGGTATGGGTCATAATTATAGTCCTGGTGCCAGGAAAGCTTTTAAAGCAAGACACAGAAAAAACATAGCCAAAGGTCCAAGCAGTCCAGCATACTGGGCTAACAAATTCTTATGGGCAGGTCCAGGTGGTAGTAAAAAGAATCCGCCTAGATCTCAAAAAAGAGTTATAGGTAAAAAGAGATAATGTTTAAAGGACCAAATGGTGCTGGTAAAGGTGATATTCCAAGACCTATGAGCATATCCAAGAAGGAATATGAAAAGAGGTGGGATCTCATTTTTGGCAAAAAAAACAAGAAAAAGCCAAAAAACAAGGCTCTAAAATAGGGCTAGAAGGCTGTAAAATAAATTTTTTGAATATAAGTATGCATGAAAAATAGAGGAAAAAGATATGTGGGCAATATTTAAAGATGAGAATGAATACAATGAAAAAGCTATAATTGGATTTATTTCTTTTGCACTGATGTGCATTTTTGGAATAGTAGATCTAGTAATGGGAATCATTGGAATTGAATTGGTGGTAAATGATTATATCTATAATTCTTTTGTCTGGGTGACATTAGGATCTTTTGGTATAGCAGGTGCTGAGAAGGTTTATAAGAAATAATGGCTAAGAAATTATTTGGTGATGCTAAGAGATCTAATGGTCCTAAAAAGACTAGGCAAGGTCAAAGCAAAAACACTAAGTATGGAAATAAGCTAAGTAAGAAATACTACAAAAAAAGAAATAGAGGTCAGGGATAATGGCACATATAGATTTTGAAAATAATTATTTTGATAAAGTAATTAAACAAATAGAAAAACAGATCTTAATTAAGATCCAAAATATTCCTATACACTATGATGAAAATAGAGGTCAGGAAAGTTTTTTGATTACACCAGGATCAGATATATTTCTAGCAACTACCAGTAATGGACATGCTAGGCAATATACTACTTTAATTACTTATGAAATGAGATCTGGTGGTGAATATACTAAGGATCTACAGCTTAAAAGACTTACAAGCATAGCTGAGATCATAAAAAGAATATTCTTTGATAATAGATATATAGCTAACAACTGGTATGATGGTGAAGTGGATTCTGTGGAATATGAAAGAGATGAAGATGATCCATCTATTTCCAGAGCTATAATATCATTTCAATGTAATGTAAATGAGGTAATATCATGAAATATATACATGTAAAAGGATTAGAACTGCAGAACAGAAATATGCTAAAAGCACCTAATTTTAAATTAAGAGCTTTATTAGCAGGTGAAGCTGTAGATCTAACAAAAGAAGAAGCAGAAGATATACTAGCAACATGCAGTATTAAACCTGCTTTTGAAAAAAAAGAAAACAAAAAAAAGACAAATAAGAAACTCATTTTAGAGGAGGAGTAAGATGGCTAAAGTATATGGAAAAAATCAATTTTCTATAGGTATAAAGCAGAAGAATGTAACAGCTTTTGATACACCTGCTAGTACCAGTGCTACATATTTATTACTTCCTGTGACTGAAATGAGCTATCCAAATATCACTTTAGTAGAATCAGGTGAGATCAAAACAAATAACTCTGGAATGATTGAATTAAAATCAGATCAGTTTAGAACAAGAAAAGGTGGATCATTGACATTAGACTTTGAACTACCTGCTGAAAGAGATCTCTTAGTAAGATTGATGGCTAATGTCCTTCAAGATCATACAGAAGATGCTACTGACGATCCTAGATTTGTGCATACTATTGAAGCTTCATCATCTAATGCTTTGGCAAGACCACAGCTTAGCAGTGAAGGAAGTAGTAGTGCAGGGATTCCAAGTGTATTTGATATAGCTTTATTTTATCCAGGAACTAATGAAAATAAACTAATCACAAGTGCAACATTACAATCATTGACAATGAATTTTGATCAAGCTGATGGTAGATGTCTGCTAAGTGGTACATTCTATTCAGGATTCACTAGTGATCAAACACTATTACTAGAACAAAATTTAACTGGTAATGCAGGTGCACCTGATGTAGTTCCACAAACATTTGTAGAATCATATTTTACTACAAAAACATTAGATCTAGATGGATCTGCAGATCAGACATTAGTCTTAACTGCTGTATCATTTACATTTAGCAATAATGTAACAAGAGTAGGTAGAGATCAATATGGTGATCCAGAAGCATATGCATGGGGTATTCCTAATGTAGAAATTACAGGTGAAATATCATTCTTATATGATGAAGAGTTTGCATTTGGATCTGGTAAAAATGTTATGCAGGATTTCTTAGATGGAGTTCCAGCTACATTAACACTAGTTCAGGGTGATGGAGACTTTACAACTGGAAGTGATCCTACTGATACTACTTTAGGTGAAATGAAAATCACCGCAGAAATATATTCAACAGCAGTCAATATTGATGCTGGTGCAGATGTTGGATCTGTTATCACAATTCCATTTAAGGTTATACAGCCTGTAGATGGTAATGGTGATGCTTCAGGTACAGCATTTAAATTTGAATATGTAGATAGTAAATCAAATTCAACTTGGTAAACTTAGGAGAAATAAATGAAAGTTAATTTCAATGATCATGTCTATGAAATAAAAGACATAAACTATAAAGAAAAAAGAGTCCTTTGGAGAATGTCATTATTGGCATTTCCAAACTTAGAGAAATCTGATCCAGATCAAGAAGCTTATTATAGCATGATTGATCAGGTAGAAGAGTTATCTGGGCTTAAGGAAAAAGATTATGTAGATGCTGAAGGTAATAATTTATCTATGGCTGAAATAGATCTTTTACTTCAAGAGGTTTATGCTCAGTATATGGGATTGTCAAAAAAAGACAAATAGAGCTTAGTGCTCTGGTGTGGTTTAGCAATTTAGGCTATCCGCATTCTGAGCTCTCATTTCCATATGAAAGATATGGTCCAGGATCTAAAGAGAAATTGACTTTCAATTCTCTGGAAGATATTTGGAAAGAGATTGATATAATGGTTGATGCCTGGAGAGACAATAAGTTTTCTCTAGGCAGAAATCTCTACTTTAATCTTCCACAATTTTGTGATCCAAGATGGTTAATTACAGAGAAAGATAGTTTGATCATGAGAGAATATATGTATATGCAGGACTTTAATCTGCCTATAGCAGACACTTTAGATAATGCAGATGCTAGAACTCTTGATCATTTTGAACTAATTAGGAATGAAGTCCAAGAAATAAAAAAATATATGAGTGAAGAAAATGGCAAATGAACAAAATATTAAAATATTAATTAGTGCTGAAGTTAAAAAAGCCATTGATGATTTTAAGAAATTAGAAGCACAGAAAAAGAAAAATAGAAAAGAAGTAGGTGAGCTAGGCAAAGCATTTAAGACTATGGCTGGTACACTAGCTGTTGCATTTAGTGGACAGCAAATAGCTTCTTTTGCTACTCAATCTGTGCAGGTAAATGCTAGAATTAAAACAATGGAAAGATCCTTCCATAGTTTAGGAAGATCTATTGGTACCAATGATGAATCTTTAGATAAACTAAGAGGTGCACTAAATGGTACTATGACTGATACTGAGTTAATGGAACAAGCTAATAATGCTATGTTACTTGGTATTGTAGAAAATGATGATCAGATGGCTGAACTATTTGACAATGCTCAGAGATTGGCTCAGGCATTAGGTAGAGATGCTAGATATGGTGTAGAATCATTAACAACTGGTATTGGTAGGCAATCCAGGCTGATGTTAGATAACTTAGGTATTATTGTAAAAACAGAAGATGCTTATAAGGCTTATGCAAAAGAATTAGGTAAAAACACTAGTCAGCTTACTGACAATGAAAGAAAACAAGCCTTTATACAAGCTACTATGGAATCAGTAAGATCTAAGGTAGCTGAGCTTGGTCCTGAAGTTTTAGATCTAAATCAGCTTTTTGATGCTAATGCAGTAGCAACAGAAAATCTTCAAAAACAAATTGGTGAAAAACTTGAGCCAGTATTTAAAAATATGCTTAACAGATCAATAGAGATCAAAAATGCTATTGCAGATTTTGTAAAAGAAATTGGTCCAGAGACTATAAAAAAGATTAAAGATCTTGGTACAACTATAGCAGTGACTACAAGCATATTTGCAGGATATAGAACTATTGCAATATTAACTAAGAATGCTAATGTAATATTGGCTTTTTCATTCAATGCTTTAAAAAAAGCATCTAAGTTTTTAGCATTAGGTGTTGTTGTAGACTTGGCTAGAGCTAACTTTAATAAGATAAAAAGAGAGTTTTTTGAGTTCTTATTATTTATTGAAGAAAATAGACCAAACTTTTTTAAATCAGATGAAGAAGAGCAACAGAGAGTCCAGGAACTCAAAGATAGAATTAAAGAAATCAATGATGTAATAACTGCACCTGGAGGTGAAGGTGAAGATGTATCTTTTGGTGTTTTTGGAGATCTATATAAGCTTTTAGTAGAAGATGGATCTGTAGCAGTAGATAATGCTAAAGCAATAGGTGATGGAATTAAGACTGGTGCAGAAGGATATGCAAGTTCTGAAGAAGATGCTGGTGAACTATCTGATCATCAAAAATCTATATTGAAAGCTCAAACATCAACTACTGAGCAGATATTTAAATCTGTTAGAGCTCAAAAAGATGTGGCTAATTCTGTTGTAAAGATCTTAGCAAATTTTGTTTTACAAATTGTAAAGCTAAAGATCATGGAGAGATTAGAAAAAAAGATAACCGCAGAAAAGAAAAAGCAGGTAGCCTTATCTGCTGTTGGTGGAATCTTTACACCATTTGCTACAGGTGGTAGCTTTGTAAATAGATTTGAAACTGGTGGATCTTATATGACAAATAAAAGAACTATCCTTCCTACCAATCCGCCTGCTGTAGTAGGGGATAATAGTTCAGCTAGAGAGCTTGTGGAAATTACACCGCTACCAAATCCTACTAAACAGGGAAGGCAGATCACTATTAATATAAATGCACCAGTAGTAGATGAATATGTAGTAGATAGCATTATACCAGCTATCAGAAGGGCTGAGAAGTTAGGATTATGAATGTAACTAAAACAACAGCTCAAGCATTTATTAGATCTAAGATTTATGGATCTAAAAAAAGAAATACAAAATCAATTTTGAAACAACTAACCAAATATAAAAGAAAAGTAAAAAGAGGATAAAAATGGAAGTCGGCAAAGATACTAAATTTACATTAAGCCTGGAAACTGCTATCAGTATTGCAGTGACAATAGGTATGGTAATTGGTCTATGGTATTCTTTACAAGCTGAAATAGAAGAAGCTAAAAGATTGCCAGAGCCAGAAGTCTCTAGAATGGAATATGATCTTAAGGATCAAATGATTAGAGATTCAATTTTAAATACTGAAGGTAAAGTAGATAAACTGGAAGAAAAAGTAGATGATATTAAAGAGGATACCAAAATGATCCAAGAGACTCTGCTAAATATGAATAATAACTAATGGGCAGAGGTAAAGATTATGATGAAAAAATTTTACAAATTATTCTTATCAGTCTTTGGATTTTATTGTTTGCAATCATCATTGTTTGGACAATCAGTTAATCTAGATAGTTTTACAGATGTGCAGTTACTCAATGTGCAAAATTGTGCAGTGGTGCAAGTCAATGCATCTTGGAATTTTAAAAATAGACTAGAAATTGAAAAATTAAAAGACTGCTATATTGCAGAATTAGATCTTACTAATAAGCAAATAGGTGTAGTAATTCAAAGAGAATGGAATATCAAAGTGGTGCCAACTATTATCATTTTTGAGAATGGCAAAGAAGTAAAAAGATTTGAGCCAGGAATTAGTATGAAATTTGATGAAGATAGTGTGCTAACAGAAATCAGGAAGGAAATAAGATAATGGATAGATTTAAAAAGTTTTTCGGTGATTGGTTTAAAGCTTTTGCAGTTTGCTATCCAATGATGGTTGAAGGAAATTTATCCGCTTTGACCATGTCACATTTTTGGACTGCAAATTTTACTGGATTGACCACAGCATGTCTGGCTTTAGTATTAAGCTTAAGATTTAAAGATTTGTCATTTCAGAAGTTTAAATGGTATGATCCAGCACTATTAGGTATATCTGCTTTTTTTGCAGACATTCTATCACATGCATCACATTTCTGGGGATTTTTGGGAGAAGCATTTTTGACTGGTATTGGAACTTTTGCTTTAGCTTTATTTTTCAAATACTGGAAACTGGAATCAAGATGATAAAGAACACCATTAAGGCAGATACAGATCTGTTAGGAAGGAAGAGAAGAAGAAAATAATGCTAGTAAATTCAAACTATACATCAAAGTTAGGACCAACTATTAAAGAAAATTGGTTGGTACAGATCTTTAAAAATAACAATACCAATAATATGGTAAATGATACACCAGATCTAGCATTGTGTTTTGCTACAGCTAGTGGATCTACTACTGCTACTTTAAAGAATAGCAGTAATACTGAGATTCCTTATTATCCAGTAATTGTAAATAAACCTACTATTAGATCTAGTGTAGATCTTAAAGGCTTTACTACTCAAACTGGATCTATAACATTAAATCTAGCAGATACAGATATTGTTATAGGTGATTCTAAAAAAAGACTTCTAGAAGAGTTTGGATCTAGTTATCAAAATGCACAAGTAAACGTATTATCAGTCATTGATGATGATACTACCAATGCTAATGCATTACAGATATTTAGTGGTAAGATCTCAAGCTTTGCTTACAGAAATAATACTATAATTTTAAGTGTGATAAGTTCTAGACCATTTCAGGGTACCAGCATTCCAAACACCAAGACATCTGGTGTTATAAATGGTTTAGATATTCCATACATTCAAGGATCCTTTGATCCAAATACTGGTGCATTAACTTCTGACAGCACTAATGTATATCCAGTACCATTTTTAAGAAATGATGGATCGCACTTACTTTTTACACTTCCAGATAAAATAAGTTCTGGTACAACTACAGATGCTTTAGAATATTATGATACAGGTATGCATAGATTTGTACCAATCACAATGACTACAGCAGAAAAAACAGCAGTAACTAAAGATGGATCATCAACTATTAAAGTACCTATTGATATGGTAAGAACATTCACAACTTTACCAGATGATCTACAAGATGAAGCAGGTAATAGTAATGATGCATATGTAGACTCAGAAGGTAATTTCTTCGGATATAATAATAATATAGATAAAGCCTATGATGGTAGTGCATCAACACAAGCAACTATTACAGGAAGTTTAAATCCTTTAGAGGGAGATGAAGATTCAGAAGCTGGATTATCGTTTTATGTGAAACTGCCTACACCGCAGGGTAAAATCACTGATCTTAAAATAACTACTAACTTCACTTATACACTTAATTCCTTAGATGAATCTCAATCAGGATTACATGTATATATTAATGATACCACATCAGGTAATAATGCAAGTACAACAGGTGCTGTAAATATTTTAGGTACAAATACAAATCCAGATCAAACAACTTCTGGATCAGTAAATGCTACTTTTAATTTATTTTCAGATCTAGTTACAGATAATCAACTGCCTGAAACTTTAGTATTAACATTTAAAATGAAAGCTGGTGATCTTCAGGGTGGTGGTAATGAAGATGTGCAAATGACATTAAACTTTAAAGATGTGAACTTTCAGATCACATGTACAAATGACACCACAGATGAGCCTATAGCTTCTAGCACATTTAATGCAGGTATAGACAAGCTTTATTTAGGTACTGATATAACTACACCTACTTTCAATCAACACGCTAATGCAGATGATAATACTGATAATCCAGTGTCTATACATAGAGAACTATTAAAGGGATTCTTGAGTATAGATAGTACAGATGATACTGAAATTAATGATAGTGGTTATGTAGCTGTCAGTGATCTTAGATCATCAGAATCTAGTGTAGGTAAATGGGATACAAGATTGATCCTGGACAAACCTACATCTCTGGAAAGTGTTTTGAGAAAATTACAATATGAAGGCTGTTTTTTCTTTGAGTTTTCACCACAAGAAAAACAAGTAGGAACTGGACCAAGTGGATTAAGCAAATTTATATATTTTACTATAGAAGATAATCCAGGTGTAGATGTCCAAGTTTCACAAAATGACTTAGAAAATTACAGCTTAGCAATTACAAGCACTGATGATCTTGAAACTAATATTAAGGTGAATTATGATAGACATTCTGCTGAATCAAGATATACAAAATCAAACACATTCACAGCTAGTAATCATTCAAGCATATTTGAAAATGCAGATCATCAAAAACAAGAATTTAATCTAGATCTACTCAAAGGCAGTGTAGATAATGATACAAGCAATACTGGAAGAAATGCTTCTTGGATCAACTTTAGAAAAAGCATATTTGGTGAATATAGAACTATAGTAAATACCAGGATCATTAATCCAGAGAAATATGGTACATTGACAACAGGATCTGTCATATCGTTTGGTGACATCACATTCTCAACTTTAGGATCACCATTTAATGAAATTTCAGACACCTTTGACAGCTTTGTAGCCATGCCAACTCGTCTTTTTGACGAAGCTTTCGCTAATAAAGCATATTTTATAACAAGTTTAACAAGAGGAATGGGCTATGTTGAGGTAACAGCTCAGGAGGTACAATAATGGCAAGTTTTATAGTGTATGACAGCATACAGCAATACAGATCAGATAACACAATTTCAGAAGGACAAATGAGTGTAGATGCAGATCCTAATTTTTCACCTGGATCATATGTGACCGATCATGAGAGAAGTAATGATCAGTCAATAGGTACTAGCATAAGCGGAATTGCAGACAGAGATGCAATAGAATATGCAGTAGGATCTAATGCTACCGCAGATGCTGTGGCAGTAAGATTTAATGGTGATGACAATGTATCTTCAGGAACTATTATGGAATTTTACATAGATACAGATAGAACTGCATTATCAGCCAAAGGATCATTAACAGCAGTAAGTGGTGCAGGTTGGCAAGTGGTAGATCTAACTGAAACTACAGGAAATAAATTCTTTACTGAGTTTAAAGGTGCTGTAACTAATGTATCTGAAATTATGTTTGGTAAAAAACTTGGCTTTGAAATAGAGCCAGATGCAAATGTCCAGGAATCTTTTGATAGTCAAAATACCATCTTGAGATCTTTAGGTGGCACTGAGTATGCATTAAATACTTCCGATCCGCAAAAAATATTTACCATTACTTTTGGTAACATATCACAAACATTTAAGAATGATCTAATCACATTCATGGAAAATGTGAAGGTAGAAGCAAAGAAATTTCTCTACTATGATGGATCTAATTATCACTGGGTCAGATTGACTGGACCGCTTACATTTAATGAGGTAGCTGATTCCAGGTACTCTACTAGTATACAAATGAGACAACAGATTCAGTAGATCACCATTCTTATTTCTATTCTTATCTTTATATTTATATTTATTCTTATTCTTATAATGATCAAATATCATTTTTGATGGATAAAATATTCTTTTTTATCTATAAAAAAAGTCTTGATTATGTGGATAACTTGTTTTTATTTTTACAGAGATGACAAATATTCATAACAAAAAGGATAAGAAAATGAATAATGAACTTAATAAATACATGGAAACACTAGTAGATAGTGTTCAAGCTAGTATAAATCATACAGGTACTAAACTTCAAGAAATAGAAGTACCTAGTTACAAAACATATAAAAATCCTACACAATGGTATAACATGTATAAAGATGACATGAGATTACTAGATCGTCAAGCATATCTGTTTGGAAAATTCTTTTCTGACAATGCTGAAGAATATGATCTATCAAAACCAGAAGATAAAAAATTTCTTAAATCAGATAGAGCTTTTTTAACAGGAGTAGGTAAAGAAGCATCTAAGAGAAATTTGATTCAGACACCACAATGTCTATACAGAGCCTTTAAGGCTTATCAGTTAGGTTATTTTAGTGTAGAAGATTATGAAGCAGATGATCCATATTGTGAATTTTGCTCAGGTTGTGGTAGATGTGAAAGTGAGGTCCAATAATGGACTTCACTAAATGTGTAAACATGGCTAGAGATCTTATGGATCAGCATATTCCAACAGCAATCATTACTGGAAATGAATATCAGCAAACAAGATATTC
>Ga0070749_10001533_pt1 | contig 15660 bp, 32 predicted proteins | sample VirMetDEL_Nov_18_FD_75180 | JGI IMG/M metagenome (GOLD analysis project Ga0070749, IMG submission 75180) | Aqueous microbial communities from the Delaware River and Bay under freshwater to marine salinity gradient to study organic matter... | ecosystem: Environmental > Aquatic > Marine >...
ACAATTGTTTGTTTGCAAGCCAACAGCGGTTTGTGGGAGACATGGGGGCGTGGACATGAACATACACAACCTAGGGACTCAAGTTCATTACTTCCTACACTTTTTAGCCTTCACAATCGGCCTAGCCATCGGCGCGCGTTTCTTAGGAAAGAAAAAATGAAAGCCGGGATGGTGCCAGCTAAGTTCGGCGAACTAGATCCTACCAAGCCTCACCACGTTGCCTTGCGCGAATGGCGTGAGCGAAAGAAGCATGAAAAAATGAGCAAACTGGAAAACCTTGGCCCATTCGTTTCTACTCCATTAATGATCGAATTTGCTGGCGAGAAAACTTATTTCCACACTGAAAAAGATTGCGCGTTAACTATCGACGCGATCGAAGCGGAAATACTTCAACTTGACGACGACATCGACAGACTAAAATTTTTTAAAGGCGTGATTCGCGATGCGGCGAAAAAACGAGGATGGGTCGTCTAATGGGCTTCAAAGGACGCGGGAATCAGAACTGGAAAACGTCGCGTGAATTAAAACAGTTCATTCGCAACTTCTTCGAGGTTGCTGATCTAAAAGATATGACAGACGGCGCGCGAGTGGATTATATGAGCGAACTAGATCAGTTGCGTTATTTAGGATGCAACCAATTTTATAATCCTCCATGGTCCGATCTTGAAAACGTTTGTTCGCAGATCGTAAAGTACAATCCTTCATTCGCTGTTGTCCTTCGTCATTTTGATGTTTCTCCAAACTGGAATCAAAAATACTTTAAACTTTTTAATTGGTATTTTCTCAGCCCCCGCGTCGCGTATGTCGATCCAACGTCGAACGAACGCAACAGCCCTGACCGTGGTACGTGTATGATGGAATACCCCGGCACTGGCAAAGCCAAGATTGTGCAATGGAAAAATGTCTAAACAATCACCATATGATCCAAAAATCCTAGACTGTGAGCGATGTTCTATAAAGCACGGTCAACAATTTTACTGGCACGGCGTTCAAAACTTCCGCGTAGGACATCCAACCCCGCACGATTTTCATCAAGCAATTATCAATGCAGACAAATACGGCAACAAAACCGGCCGTCTGATCTTCCGTTGCCAAGAATGCGGCAATCGTAGGACTTTCGGAACATTCGATCCGAAAACAGGAAAACCCCGCGAGTTAAATTAGTTTTGACAAGTAACAATCCTTTTATTGATCGCTAGCTCGCAATTCTTATCCCGCTCATTACATCCATCGATTGCACCATGATAACACTCGATATTCATAATATGCCCCAGCTCATGCGGGAGACTGGTGGCGCACAGTCTTTGGCCCCTATCGATTTGCACAACGGCATTCCATTTGTAAGGTGGCGCGATTTGCTTCCAGCTCATCCCGCTAGCTTGGACATCATTACCGAAGGGGCGATCAATAACTGCTTTTTGAAACACAACGATAGAACCGGCCAAGTCTACATTTTCACACCGAAAATTCCGTTTCGACTCGTACACTATCCAAGCAAATTCGCTTGGGCTAACGCCCAAATTGTTATCCACGACCGAAATTCCAGCGGGGCTGCGAAATGATACTAACCCCCAACCTACATGTTCATCGCGAAAAGTCTCTTTACTTTGGTATGATTTGTGGATGTTCCCGCATCCTACGAGAAACGCGCAAAATAAGAGTAAGATCTGCATAGGTTCGAGGCTAACACAAAAAGGAAATAGGTTATGCAATGGCTCGTAATAGGTTTGGGACTAATCGCAAGCGGACTGCTGCTAAAGTTAAGCGAAGAAAACCGTTCCTTACCCGCAAAGCGGGAAGATGGAGAATCACAAAAACCGGACAGTTCGCAAGCCTTGCGCAAATCACCCGCTTCAAGAAAAAACAAGCCAAAGCCAGAAAAGAAGCGCGAGAAAAAAGCGGGCGAGTCAACCGAACAAACGTCAAAGCCGCATTACGAAACCATTATCGAACCGCATTCGGAGCCGGTTTTATTGTCAAGCGAAGCATTGAACGACAGCGATATCGATCTTACGAGCGATTCCACGTCGTCCACGATCGAGACCTTATCAGCAATCATAGAGCCTATGGACGAACCGCCGCCAATGCCATCGGTGGAGTCTTTAGGAAAGCCGGTTACAAAGGGCGAACAATAAGCTTTTGCCATTTCCTCGCAGCGCGGTTAAAGGATGAAGCGACCACCCCAAACGAGCACGAAGATCGTTACCGCACACCAGCGGCCTACTTAAAGGAATTGCCCAGAATTATCAGGGAAATGTTTCGCAATTTTCACGATAAATACGGGGATGCGTGGATGGATGCGGTCGAATGGCGTGAGACAATCTTTTACATTGAGTTACAAGCATAATGCCCTACGAAGAACCACACTATGAAATCAGATGGATGGAATGCGATGAAATGCGCACCCAAATTTTCAAAAACTTCACAAATGCCCGCCGCAAACTCGCGAGCGATCCAGAAAAATACGTGATGGTGAGGGTTCAAAAGTGGCGCGATGCGATATCGAAGTTTCAGCTGTCTTTGATATAGAAACCGAAAATTGGGATCGGTTTGTCTACGCCGGAATTTTGAAAGTTTCTGGTGAATACAAAGATTATTCATGGAAGGAACAAAATGCTTTTATCAAGGACTTACTCGCCATCGATGGTACTGTGTGGGCTCACAACGGGGGTCGCTTTGATGCTCTTTATGTACTGGATCGCTATGCGAAAAAGGCGAAAGAACCAAAAGCGAATATCATTTGCGCTGGAACTAGGGTCGTCATTGCCGAAATCGGAAAAACAAAAATTGCGGATTCTTGCGCCCTTGTACCTCTATCGCTATCAAAAGCCGCTGAGATTGCCGGAATGGAGAAGCTCGAGACTGGTCTCGCGTGTTCATGCGATCGGTCTTGCGGTGGTTACTGTCGCATTAATAGGCGTATGGGGGATAATGACTTATCTTTACTTCGTTGCTACTTGAAAGCGGATTGCGCCGCAACGCTTGGTTACATTTCGGCGGTTAGGGATTATGCGAGTGTTCACGATCTTGATCTGGCTATCACAGTGGGTTCGTCTGCTTGGCAAAACCTCCAACGAAAATGCAACGTCACGCAAGCAAGTTGGAAAAACAAAGAATATCTCTACAAACGAGCCCGCGCGGGCTACTACGGTGGCAGAGTGCAAGTGTTCGCCCCCAGTTCGAAGCAGGGAACAAGAGCGGACATTAATTCAGCCTACCCCGCTGCACTCAAGAAAATCGAAGTTCCCTACGGGGAACCAGTTGGGTACACGGGCCACGATCTCACAGCCAAAGCCTGGGTTGATGATCGACCTGGGATATATGCGTGTGAAGTTGACATACCCGCGGATATGTTCGTGCCCCCGCTACCGTCAAGACTACTTGACGGACGAATCGCCTATCCAGTGGGAACATTGCGCGGAACATGGGCGCGGAACGAATTAGAAAACGCTTTGACGTATGGGTGTGAAATCAAAAAATTTGATTCGTGTGTGGTTTGGCCAGAAACGATTTCATTGCGCCCATGGGTTGATCTGATCTGGCAACTTCGTTACGAAGCCGGCAAATCCACCGCGCTCGGAAAGTGGCTGAAGCTTTACGCTAACAGCGTGACGGGCAAGTTTGCGCAGCGCCCCGAAAAGACTAACATGCGATTTGGTGAACCTGAGAATCCACTAGGGTGGAGTTTGCTTTGGCCTGATATGTGTCTGTGGTCGCGTGAAGTCGCTTTTCACGCTAAGAACGCGCACGTACAATTTTCCGCATACCTGACAGCAGCAGCGCGGGTGAGTCTTTACAAACAACTCGCGAACGCTGAAAAAAGCGCAGTATATTGCGATACTGACAGCTGCTACGCATCGCTCGCGCCGTCTGACTTTATAGACGTTGGCAAGGAATTGGGGCAGTGGGATATCGAAGGTGGCTACAAAGATTTTTTGGCGATTGCGCCCAAGTTTTATAGGTTTATCGAGCCGGTAACAGGAAAACAGACCGTTAGATCTAAGGGCATCCCGGATCTAGATTTCGAACAATTTGATGCATTTTTAGCGGGTGAAACATTGGTTCAAGATAGGGGTGTTAAGCAGCTGAAATCAGCCATTGCCAGTAAAGGCGGACTTTTCCAGCGTAAACGGATCACCAGATCTAACAAACAAGATGGAATCAGGTTTGGAGACCGCATTTTAGCGCTTGACGGCCTGACATATCCTTGTGATATCAAATGGCTGCAATTATGGACAACGCCCAAAGGAAAAACAGAGCTTCCGACGCTAAAAGAGCCTCGCGCATACGCGCGAAAATAGCCGCTGGCAAGGAAATATCGCCAAACGATAAACAATGGCTTGAACACTACGATTCTACAAAATCGAATCGTGGCAGACCTACTGCAAGCGAAGGCGATCCAAACAAGACCGCGCAATCTATCGGCCAAGGTAGTGAAACAGGTGGTTCGAATGGTCCCCAGCCTATTGCCGCGCAATTTCAGCCGAAAATGCTACCACCTCCCCAGGATGCTCCTGATAGTGGAACGGGTGGCGCGCATACCGCTTCTCAACCGAACAATATGGGAAGCGGCGCCCAAGCGGGAAAAACAGGAGACGCTTCCCGGCCTGTAAATCCGCAAGAGGTGCAAGTATTACAGACTCAGATTATGGGATTGCTGAAAATGAACAATCAGTTCAATAGTTCATTAGGCGGCTATAACATACCTGACGAAATACTTGCGGTAATGGCTGGCGGTTGCGCGGTGTGCGCTGTCAAGTATGGGCTTTCGCTCGAAGCCAAGCCAGAAGTGGTTGCGGCGGCTACTGCAATCGCGCTTCCAGGTCAATCGCTTTGGCTCATTCTCAAGCGAAAACGCGAAGAGCAAGCAGCCAAACGCGAAGCAGCCGAGAAAGCACGCAAAGAAACTATGCAGCGCGAGGCTGAAAAAGACAAAGACCCCCGCACAGCGTATGAAGATCGCAAAACAGCATCGGCGGACTTAGAAGACATTGCGACAAAACCGAATGGTAAAGTTCCCACGCCACCCCCAGGCACCACACAAAAAATCGAAGGTGGTATTATTATTTCGAAACCGCCCAAGCTTTCCCCCGAGGAATTAGGCGATAATCCCGAAACAATGGAGCGCGTTCCACCGTCTTAAACGCAAATGGATCGTCAAACACAGCCCGAACAATCAGATCACGGCGCGAGTGGGAACACTTCGAAAGATAGGATTTCAGCGGCGGGGCAATACAACGAAGCTGTCGCTATCTTTGGCGCGCCCGGTTGTGGAAAATCTTATTTCATGGAGCACTTTTTAGTTACACGGGTTCCACATGCGTTCATTATTGCTTACGATCCAACTCACAGTTATAGACATAATCCTCAGCTTATTCACAGGTATCGTAGCCCTACTGATTTACTTGGGCGCGGTCTCAAGCAAAACCCGAAGGGGATACATTGCCTGGACTACGCGCATCCTAGTGAAGTATTACAAACTGCCATCTCGCTTTGTAATGCGCTCAAAGCTCAGAAAATGGACACGCCGGTTATATTGGCGATCGATGAAGCTACTGGCTTCGATTCGATGATGTCCCCATACCGGATTGATCCAGACTTCCAAAGAGCTTATTTATGGCGTAGACACTATCGTCTCGGTTTTGTGTTTGGCTCACAGCGCCCGCAAGCCATACATCAAACACTTTATGACAGTTGCACCGATATGGTGTTGTTTCGGCTCACGAATCGGCAAGCGCACAAACGCTTACTTGAATTTGGCTGTCCTGAACAGATAGTCAATCAATTGGGGACTTTGCCGAATTATCAGCATTTGACGTGTAAACCGGGTCAACTTGTTCCAGAAGGTACGCAAGATTTGCAGCCTGACGGCGCAAATCCTGGAAGCGAAGAGACAGTTCAGGAAGTCCCAACTTCGCAGCCCGATCTGCAAGAGCGTCAAGAGTAGTGATAGCAGAGTGAGTTAAAATTTCGGTATAAATGTTTTTGCCACTTGTCATATTTCGATAGTGACACGAATTCGGACTAGGCTACATAGGGAACATTTAAGCAGTATACTGCTTCATTTTCAACTACTTACATTTGCCCCGTCTGGAGATATTTAGTTATCTCGCCGTAACATCCTTCTGACTTCCAATTATCCAACGTCCCCATATGATAGGTGCGGTTTAAATAATGAAACTTCTGCCTAACAATTTCGCGTTTGGCCAGTTCGCAGCTATTCCATTCATTCGGACCCGTACACGTTTCACCCCCACGAAACACTGACGGAGCATATTCCCACGCTTGGCGCGGTCTAGCCCACGTATCCGCGTTGCCCCTGCTAGACAAAAAACAATCGTTATGCAGCGCAAGACGGTCGCGAAGCTTGCTTTTCCAGAAAGCCCCACCTAGTACGGATTCTCGTAGCATGGGGGTCCTGAGGGCGATCACGCCGGGAAAACATTCTGCGATTTCATCAACCACCCACCGCCGTTCCTCTATTGACAAATCCGTCAGCCACCATTCGCCATAGTTGCCTAAAAAGCCGGCTTGCCAAACAGCGATCTTGTTTTGGTGTTTCTGGATAACAGGGCAAAGCTGTCTAATATGCTCGACAATCTGCCCCGCGTCTGGTTCGGGTCCATCTTTGTCTCTGTATTTAAACCTAAGAATTATCCCCTTGCCCACGTACCCCGCCATCTTGCTATCGAGTGAACTGAGATAGCTTTCAGAAATCGGGGAATCCACAAAGGCGCGCAAGTCGCGCCCCATATAGCCAAGCTCGTTTTCGCCGGAAACCCCATAGTGAGCATACCACCCACCAACCCACGGGGGTTCCTGCTTGGCGGTAGCCCCCACCCCACTGCAACCGACTAGGAACGAGAAAATAACTAGTTTGAACATTTCGCGCATAGAATCCTCCCGATGGCCCGCTTAACCTTGCCGACTAACGAATAAAACGCCGGCTCGCTGGCGAGGTATTCTTCTAACATTTGATGCAGTAACAGCAATTCGCGTTCAGTGAACTGAATCCGCGCAACACCGTCACCACGTAGTTTTATTTTTTCGTCTGATTCCAATGAAACCAAAGCAAGTGCCATTAATGGCACTAATACCATTATAGCATGACATAAGATTTTTCTTCTTGCATTTGTCAAAATGTTTAAACGCGAACCCCATGCGGGGCATGGGTAAGACAGAAAACAGGAGAAAAATAAAATGTCAGGTGGACCGTTAACATTTCGTAGTGAGTCGCTTTCATGGTCGAGTGGTGCGCAGAAAAACTTGCCGCTCGATTTTATTCCAGACGTGGGGCCAGGTGGTGGGCGTTTAGTATTGGAATCGATTCAGATCCGAACCACGCTTAACCTGACATCCACCACAACATCGATCATGAAAGGTGAAAACCTTTGCTCGATGCTGAAGCGCTTGCGAATTCGCGACGCGGATGGAGATCTAGTTAACGTGACTGGTGCTGGATTGCGTTTGCACCAAATCGCAGAACTAGGCGAACATGGTCCCCCCGATCCGGCTGATCTGACTGCTAGCACTACAGCGAACGCGACTTTCGTACATTATCTCCCGTTCGCTCCTATGCGTGCGCGCCGTCGTTGGGACTTCGCCGTTCCTATCTCGCACCTTAAATCTGCTGGTGGCGCTGGCCAAGGTGGTGCGGTGGAAATCGAAATGCCGGCTTCGTCTGATCTAGATGACAACGGAACGGATACGATCGGCATCAATAGCGGGTCTTACGAATTTTACTTTCACTGTCGCGAAGAATTTGACAATGAAGTTCATACGCGAATGGAATTGAAAGAGATTACTTCCGCCGCGAATAATGATCATTACATCCCAGTTAACGCGGGTTGGCTGCGGTACTTGTCAATGTTCTTGACGCCTTCGGATGATGCCAACGGCTTCCCGGATATCAGTGCTTGTTCGGCTGTGCATATGGACAGCTTGAAAACGTCGAATATCCGCCCCGCGCAACTAGTGAATCAGTTTGTGAAAGAATCGCCTTTTGCGCAGCGCTATCACGGCCAACACGCGGCGGCTACATTGGCCGTTACGAACCCGTACACCGCTGCAACGATTGCTGCGATCCCATTGGTGTTCCCGCGATACGACGGAAAAATTTCGGATTTGTATCGCATTATGGGCTCGCTTTATGTTCGTACTGAAGGGCTTACTTCAAATCCTAAGTTCCTTTACCAGACGATCACTCCGCGAACCCGGCGATCTACGCAAGCTGAGCGCTCGCGCGCTGGCTCGGTTTCGAACATTACGATCAAAACCGCTGGAAAATCCAAGCGCAATCCGAAAGCATGGGGCCCGCTATCACAAGCATTGCCGGCTAAGTTCAACTCCTAGCTATGGGCGCCGCACTATTAATTACGGGGGTGTTGGTCTTCTTTTTGCTCAAACGAAACGAGCGGGAAGACCAGCCCCCTAGTGTTCCTAGTGGGCTGGAAATGGAACGTGCTGGTTCCGTTCGCGTAGGCGGGGAAGTGGAACGATCGCAGCCTGACGGTATTATTGGATCGAGCGTGAGGCAATGAACAAGATCTTCATACTAGGCGCAATCGCTGCTGGGCTTTATTTCTTCGTTTTCAAAAAGAAGGAACCAGCAGACGGCGAACCGTATGATATTGAATTCTATCCACCATCACAAGCAACGCACGCGGACCACCGTGGGAGCGTAGCGCGATGAAAAAAATTCTTATCATCGGCGGTTTGGCTGCGGTAGGAATTTGGTTCCTTACGCGAAGAAACCTTAACCCGTCCCCGGGTACAATGGGGACGAACACGCGCCAAGAGCCTGAAAGCGGTGGGGTGAAAGGTATCATTCGAGAGGGTTCCAACTTCGCTAACAGCGCAGTAGATCTATTCAACGCTTTCAAGGATACATAAACATGAATGCAGGAACTGCTATTCTTCTAGTTGGCGCGGTGGGTGCGGTCGCGTTTTTTGCTTTCCGCTCACGCGCGGCGGGGGAGCCTCGCCAAGTCGTCGTTCAAAACCCTGGAAGAAATGACGTAGCACAGATTATTTCTAGTGTAGGGGATTTCTCCTCTGGGATTGGAGATCTAGTGCAAGCGTTTTCAGATTCGGGGGAAAAGCAAGCCCCCAGTGACGCGGGCTGGGGTGGCGCATAAGTGAATGACGGCACTGCTAAAATGGGTGATGACGCTAGCGGCGGGATACGCATGGTGGCGGACATACGACCAGTGGATCGCGCGAAGCGATTGGCGAGCATTGGAAGAAGACCAATTTTTGCGGCTGCTAGGATCTCAGCTTCAAAGCTGTCAGGAAGATCTAAACAAGATCAGAAATTCCAGTGCGACGATACGGGGAACATTTGATGCCATTACGCAAGGGCTTGTCTCCCTCACTGGGGGGAACCCGAAAGCCCGCGCTCTTACGCGTCAAGCCGTGCAAAACTATTTGTCTGCGATCAATATCGAAGGGGATACTCTCCCCCCAGTTTGCAAAACAGCGATAGACAAAGCGGAAGCGTTAGGTATCGAAGTCCCACAACTTTGAAAAGGAACGAAAAATGAAGAAAATACTTTTTATTGGTCTCATCGCAGCGGGCGGTTTTTTCGTTTATAAGGCAATGAAAAAGAAATGAAACTAATTTGGCTAACAGCGGGCGCGTTAGCGGGCAACATTGTCGTTTCTAGGGCACTGCTTCGCGGCGAAAAAGCCCCTTTGAAAGATCTAGCTGGCGAGCCGGCTGCTTTGGCAGTGGACGCGGCGGGCATCGCGCTTGGATTAACCTTGGCTTTGGCGGTGCTGAAATGAACCTATTTATCAAAGGCGCGGTTATTGGTATTGCAGCGCTTGCGGCGGGCCACGTAGCCGGCAAGGCAATGCCCAACTTGCAAGTGGGGGGGACAAATATTGCGGAATTCGTGGGCGCAAGCTTGGGCGCTACGTCAACCCTGTGGTTGCTGCAAACAATGTAGGATTTCGAGGGTGCTGATATCTGAATTACAGGATAGGCGCAATCAGTCTGAGGGGTTTGTTATCGAGCCTCGCGGTGGTGTTATGGGTTCGCCCGCGTCTGATCAGTATATCAGCGAAGAACCAAGGCAACTCGCTTGGGAAGCTAGCACACCGCTTGAACCGTATTCATTGGCGCGTTGCATCGCGAGCGAAGGATACTCGGGTGACAAATCCAGCGAAGGGGCTGCAGCTGCTGTTGCTATTTGTCAGATTGTTATTAACGAGTCGCGGCGTAGGGGTTGGAGTCCGACGGAAAGACTTACCTACCATGTTACGGAAGACAATCGGTGTTGGAGGTATGGGCGGCAAAAAGGGCGCTACGCTGCTACCATTCGCGATCCAAAAAAGTGGCATATCGACGTCGCGCAAGCGGCTTGGAGTGGAGCAGTTGCGGATATCTCAAACGGTGCGCACATGTTCTTTGATCCCAAGGCGCAAGACGGTGGCATACAGGCTGGGGAACGATTGCGACGTGACGCAATCGAAGTTTGTCGTGAATGGATTATCGATTCTGGTAACGAGTTTGTTCCTATTGTCGGTGTATCTGCTTACCATCTAATGGGGTTCCGAAAATCGAATCTTCCGAAGTCGCAACGTTTGGCAAATTTTGAGCAAGCGAAAGCAATCATTGAAAAAGGCAGACGCGGTGAAGACACGAAAACGCCGGGAGATCCAGATCGCTACACTGGTATGAAAGTCAAGACCGGAATCACATTGGAAAACATTGTGCTTTCGGTGGGAAGGTTTCTAGGTCTCGCATGACGTGCAGCTGCTTAAAAATTCCGAAAACAAGAATCATCGATATTCCATTCACTGAAGAAATACAATCTTCGGACAATCCAGAGCGTTTGCGTTTGCCTGCTGGTGAGTTGGTAGCGCTAACGATCGGCCCGGATTCCGACATTGATTGCTGTATCGTGCGCGGGCAAAATGGAGTGGAACCGCTTGATCTAAATAATCCCGTTTGGGGACCATTCCAAGATGGTGCAGCCGAAATCTGGCATCGTTATCAGCAATTGATTTCAAACACAGACACAAGCGCCACGCGCACGATCGTTGGAGATCAGAATGCAGATCCTAAGCTACAGTTAAAAGCTTGGTTTGATTGCGATCCATCCGTCGTTCCACTTCAGACGAAACGCGCAATGAAACGCTTTAAAAAAATCGATCTGACGCCAGCCGCTGGAACGGCAACATGGGAATTTGCTTGCCATGGTCGCGAACGCATCGCGATAGAGTTAGCGGAAACGGGAGGCACTAACGCTACAGTTGTGATCAAGGGGCGTTCGCAACGCGATCAAGCGTTAGTATCAGAGGACACACTAGTTGCTTCGTTTACACTTACAGCGAACACCGAACAGATTTACTTTGTTCACGAAGATTTGTTGGAATTCATTCATTTCAGCATTACCGGCAATGGCGCGGTGGTGGACATCGCAGCAAAGGTTTATGATCGATAAAAATGGGCGCAATCAGAAATACATGGAGCGACTGGGGCGATAGCCTAGCGTCGCGCTTTGGTCGCGCTACTGGTGACGATGGAAACACGTACCGCGCCATCCCCGTTGACGAGGCGAGCCATTTCACAAAAGAATTGACCGCAATTGTTCAGGAATTGCTACCAAAGAGCGATTACAATTTAATTGTGGCGCGGGGGCGAGTCGAAGCGGTTCGATTCATGTCCGCGATCGATATGACGAGCACCGTCGAATTTGCTGCTAAAGATGGTCGCGTTTATCGTGTTCTGTCACAGTCTGCTAGCAACTCGTGGTTTCCGCGGATGAATGAGTTTGTTATGTGGGCTAATGAAATGGAATCGCAGATCGCGAACACTCCCGAAAGTGTGTTTGTAAAATTGGGTGCGTTAGCAGACTCAGCCGGTAACCTTGCGCGTGATGTTTTAGTAGGGGCTGCTGGAACCGCTGGCGCGGTAGTGAGCGAAGGGGTTTTGTCATTACTGCTCCCCGTAGGACTAGCAGTGGGTGGAGTGGTCTTGACTTTGGTAGTCTTACAAAAAACGGGGGTGTTGGGCTCAGTGGTTGAGGTGGTGACCTAATGGCGAGGCGTGGATCCGCCCTTGATGGCACTGGTGGAAACCGTGACATTTTAAGACCGGCTGACTATCAGCCTCCAAACATGGGGCCGATCGGTGGGTGTTCGCCGCAAGCCAGTATTTTGCTTTCAGGCTCTGCTTTCGATCCGTGCGCGGGGGATGAGACCTACCACGACCCCCGCCCCAACTTTGTACCGAAAACAGAAAACCCATGTGTCACTGAGGGGCCTGATAGTTACAATCAATACCGCCGTTATCCGGGCGCTTATGACAATTTGCGGCGGGCAGTTGGGTACGCGGAAGCGGAGCGGGTGCGCAATATCAATTGTAGGAGCGAATGGGAATGGATCTATATCGCTCTTGTGTTGACGGGGTTTTCTGTTTTTATGTGGGTGTCATGAAAATGAACACGATTGTTTTTCTCGCGTTGGGAGTCGGATTGTTTTGGCTTTGGAGCAAGAAGCGCCAAGACAACGGCGTTGGAGCCGAACTGGCCCCCGAAATGCAGCGGGATTTGCTTGATGCTATGAGTGACTTGATCGGCTCTGGTGACACAGATCAGACCATGGAAGTGGGGAATAATGTCTGCCAATAAACTGATAACGTACGGAGTCGTCGCAATCGGTGTGTGGTTTTTCTTTTTCCGTAAAGAAAACGCGACCCATGGTGAAAGTGTTAGCGGTGGAACGGAAACGCCACCCGCGCAAACGGGTGTTATGATCGATGAATTCCTACCGTTTGAAGAAAGTGGCTTGCGTTAATGGGTGTGCATCGCATAGGAGAAGGGATCGACGGATTCCCGCTATTGGCGCCGGATGGAAGTGTATCAGACGCGCCATATTCCTTTGCCAGTCAACCGGGTCGAGGGGTTTACCTTCATTCCGGTGGTAGTATCGGCCTATCACACAATATCCGGGTTGATGGTGACATTACTTTTCCAAACTCTAGTGCAGCTAGTCCAACATTTAAAACGAACTACGGATCAGCCAATACCGGTATCTGGACAACTACGGCCAACAATGTCGTTGGCTTAACTAACAACGGGACGGCCACTATCGAAACACAGAACGCTAGTGGCACCCTGAAAATAGGATTTTTCAACACAGCCGCAGTCGCACAGCCTACCGGTGTAGCTGTAACAGCCCCCGGCATCCACGCGGCATTGGTCTCGCTTGGTCTGATTACGGCATAAGGCAACAACAACATGGCGACTTACGAACGAACGCTAACAGTGACCATTGATGAACTCGACGCGCAGCTGACATTTCGGCGCGTAAGCGGAAAGGTGATGGCTACTGTATTCGATGGAACCGAATCTGAAACATTTGAGGTCGCGGGCTATGGGCCGATGAATGCATTGAATGTTAAGCAGATCGTGACAGACGGGCTGACAGCGTTGGGGCATACTATCAAGCCATGAACGACCTAAAAAACAGAATTAAGAAAGCTTCTTACGAGTGGAACCGCGCGCAAGCGAAAACTGCTCGCGAATACGCTGAGCTTAACGAGCTTTGCGAGGAATTGCGCGAAATAGAACAGGCACCCATGGGCTACAATTACGATGTAGCTGGCGATTGCTGGATAGATCCGAAAGACGGACAAACATGGAAACCATAGGGAAAATTTTCGATTTTCTTATTTCGAATTCAGAAATCGTGTTGCAAGTGTTGGGCGCTTTGGGTCTTTTAAAATGGTTTCAGGGCGATGCGAAAAAACGCGCGGCTAGTATTGCGCGCGTTGCAGACGAACTTTTCGACTTGGTGGAAGTTTCCGCAAAGGAATTGGGGTGGTCTTCCGCTGAAAAGTGGGCGAAGTTTTTCGATATGCTAGTAGCTAGGTTGGCTGCTAGTGGTGTCAAGATACGCACTGCGGAAATCCGTAGGGTGGAAAAGATGGTGCAAGAAAAAGCAAAGGTTTTGCCACATTTGCATGTAACACCCACTAGTGGGATTTAACGGAGAAAACGAACATGATGAGTTTACTGAAAGCTGGAGCAATTTTGGGCGTTACTTTGATGGCCTACGATTTCGGCAAGCAATTGACCGCAGATCGCCTTGGCCAAAAGAGTATGATCGTGCAAGGGGTTGGCGGTGGTGTGGTTGCCGTAGCTGTTGGCGCGGTGGCAAGCGGCTTACTGCGATAGCGGTGTGTGGTGGGCTGTCAAGTCCTAAGCCACAATAACAGTTGGTTTATTGATACGAGTGCGATCGTAAATCCCGAAGTACGTCTTGATACGGATTACGTTTTTGCTCGTATATCCCCAGATTCGTGGATCGTTGACTGTATTCTAAAACGGCGCGGGCAAGGCGATATTGTGATTTCGCACAATGCGCCATATGTTGGGCCGATTGAGCGTGGTGTCTGGGAAATACACCCGCTATCAACTCCGTTTTATGATCTATCCGCTATCAGTAACACGGCGTTTCACATTTCAACGTCAAACGTGCAACAAAAAGCCCGTTTACGTATGGATTTTTTGCGGTTTGTGCCCAATTGCGGCGGTTTTGGTCTTGCGCCCGTGCGGGCTTGGGATAGCGGTAGCCGGTTAACAGCGGGTGCGTATTCTCATTTGATTGTCCCGTTTGTGGGCCGCAAAAAATGCAGTTGGTCAGTTAAATGCCTGTCTGCTTCAACTGATGCGCTAACTTATAACATCGTGACTGCGCACTGGTATGATCAGGCGGGTGGGAATCAAGTTATTCTGGATACCCTAACGACTGGCAATGTAGCCAAAAATGATGTGGTGACCGTGACAATCGATGAAACTGAAACGGAAGCAGATTTCATGAATTTATTTATCAAATCGCAGGGCGCTTCAAGTACTCAATTCGTAGCAACGGCGATGGTGCATTAATGAAAGACTTTATTTTGATTGCTGCTTTGGGTGGTGTTGGTTTTGTGGCTTGGAAATTCTACCAACGAAGCCGAAAGGGTTCGGGTAACGTTAGCGCCCCGGGATTTGGCGATACGCTTGAAGACGTTGGTTGCGTAGATTGCAACTTTCAGCCAGATCGGGAAGTGAACGACAAGGGTCAAACCGTTTGGACAAAAGAAGATCAGGAAAAAGCAGTGGCAGATGGTAACCGCCAAAAGGTTGCGCGGGTAGGCGGTTCTAGCTTATTCCGAACTCCTACGTTTCGATTCCCGTCTTTCACCCCACCGCAACCGAAACCGGAACAGCCGGCTAGCACTAGCACGGGAACGCGAGTAACTGGCCCCGAGCCAAGTGCAGCGCCTATTCCGGGTAGTGGATTTGGGTCGGGGCTGGGATTTTAAAACATGCGGGAACTAGTAAAGACGGCTGTAATTAGTTCACTAGCTTTGGGCGGTGTGTGGGCCAGTGTGAAAATTTGGCCGTTGAATATTGGTGGGGCGAGTCGGGACGATGTTGGTGATGATTTACTTGGAAAAGCAAGCCCGCTTTTGGATTTGCTTCCCGATAGTGTAGTAAGACAAGCGGAAAACGCATTGCAAACAGTCGAAGCCGAAATTTCGCAGCAAGTTGCCAAGCGGGTAGCTGTTGGCGTGTTCGCTGGTGTGTTGGTGGGGGTGGTGATTGCTTGCTGATTGGACTATTGGGTTGGCGATCCCCATCATTCTAAGCATTGGCGGGGTTG
>Ga0070749_10001534_pt1 | contig 15656 bp, 4 predicted proteins | sample VirMetDEL_Nov_18_FD_75180 | JGI IMG/M metagenome (GOLD analysis project Ga0070749, IMG submission 75180) | Aqueous microbial communities from the Delaware River and Bay under freshwater to marine salinity gradient to study organic matter... | ecosystem: Environmental > Aquatic > Marine > Coastal...
AGTTATTCCTCCAAATCCGGTGTCAATAGTTCCACTGAATCCTCCCCCAGTTTTTGTGATGTTGCCAGAATCACCTTTAAACTTTAAAATAGTCCCATTAGTATCATAATAAGTTCCAATATTTTCAAAATCTATGTGACCATAGGTAGATTGATTATAAAATAGTGATCTATCTTGATAATATTTAATTATTGCAGTATTTCCTTCTAAAATATCATACGAAGCAACATATGCTAAGGCAGTTTCCCCATCAGAAGTTTGTTGTATTTTGTCTCCGGGAGACAGCGAACCACTAGAAACAGTAACCTTCATAGCATAGAGTGCAGAAAACTCATTGGCAGAGTAAACTGAAGTATTAATGCCCGTTGAATCGAAAACTGTTGGATTCTTAACAATTCCAATTTGAGCAAATTTAGTATCTATTGGAAAATCTTTTGTCGAGTCGTCAAATCTTGCATAAATTAAAACTTTATCTGCTCCAAGTTCCTCATAGATATCAAAACCATGCCCTTTTGACGGAGGGATAATTGGGATTAATTCTGCATTAATTTCTGGCGAATTATTTGGATCTGTTCCCAAATTTATCATTCCATAAGTATATCCCTTTCCACCAGAAATTACTGTAACATTAGTAATTTTATTATTATCAACACTTAAAGAAACTTCGCCACCAGTTCCATCGCCAACTATTTTTGCTGTATCGCCATCACTTATGGAATATCCCTTTCCTTGATTTTGGATATAAACTTTTTTAATTTGATTTTCATTTACATCAGAATTGCCATTTGTTCTAATTGCTGAGATTTGAGGATCTGTTGATGTATCCCAATTATTTGGAACTGTAATATATTCTGTAGTATCAAACTTTACAATATCACTTGGAGAAATAGAATACAAATATTTCCAAGTATATCCATCACTCAATTTGGTTGGTTCCAAATCAGTAAAAGATGGCTCTACTGTAGATGCAGTACCATTTGTGCTTATTCCAGATGATCCATTATCAATACAAATATAAACCCTATAATCGGAATTAACCACATAATAATCAGCATCATATAGTCTCAAAGAGTTAGAGATTGGAGATGGATTAAGAATACTATAATCTGACCTATACATCTCATAAGTTAGTCCCGAAGTCCAATTAATTCTCCGTATTACTCTTCTAATATTGGCAGTCGTAATTTTTTTTCCAAAAAGCATCGTAGATTCATAATGATTTAATCTATCAATATTATCAACTGGATTTGGAGTTGTTGTATCCCAGTTACTATCTCTACCATACCCACTAGATGTTGGATTTGTTAATCCAACAAAAACATAATATGAATTTGAAGAATCATTGACAGAATCTACAAAACTTGTGGTATTTAATATTCTAAATTGATCCGTTACAAGAGCAGGCATGTGAATATTGTTTTTTCTATATTTATATTATGAAATAGGACCTATGTTTCTTAATCCTTCTCCTCTTCTTTGAATTGTTGGGAATGTTGTCAATCCTGAAGAAACTTCATATGCAGAAACTCCTATTGATATTGGAGATGCTCCTCTAGTTAAGTTGGATAATCTTCCCCAAGAGAATTTTCCAACATAGTTTCCAGTAGTGGTTGCTATTCCAACAACATTTGTTTGAGAATGTATATTGCAAGTAACAATACCCGCTCCTGCATCCAATCCACTAATTCGATAGATGTTATCTACACATGTTGTTCCAATGCCAACTATATCATCATCAGTATCGATAATAGAGGTTACTCCATTTCCAACAATAGTATCTGAAACATAAATGTAATATCCAGTTTGCAAATCGCCAGTAGTTATATTAAAATATAATGCCAAATCTGTTCCAATTCCAACTGTTGTTCCAATACCAGTAATATTTCCATCTGCTCCCTGAACAGTTTGAATATTTGTTATCTCTTCAGAAACTATTTCTGGGAGAGCAATGATAACTTGTGGTGGTTTTGTTTGAGTATATCCAAAACCAGGATTTGTAATAGTTACTGGAGTAGTTAGGGAACCATTTGAGACAGTAATAGTAGCAGTAGCAGTTGTTCCAATACCAACACCAACTCTTTGTGGGGCAGATATCTTAGCAACAACTGAAGAACCAGTATAACCGCTTCCGCCACTTTCTATTGAAAGTGATTGAATAGTTCCCGCAGCAGAAACGACTGCTGTTACCGCAGCTGATACTGGATCAGATACTCCGGAAACGATTAACCCATCAAATGATGTTGGAGTATCATATTCAAAGAACTGGGAATTGTCTACAAATATGGTGGAATCTGTTGTTGTTACATCCTTAATAATCTTAGCAGTAGGATACACCTGAGGTTCGATCGAATTTCTTGTTTTGTAAACCGGGTATCCATCAATAATTTTATCTACTTTTTGTTTAGTCCAATATAGTGGTTTGTCATTTACTTCATCAATTCCAACTCCCCTATAAAGATTTGTCTGAATTTTATCAGAATATGCAATGTCTGAAACTGTTCTAATTTCTTGAGTCTTAGTGTCCTCAATATTAATGTTATCAAATACTTGAACACTATCCCCAATCTTTATAGTTTCTTCTTCATCTACGATGAAACTGTCTGAGTAACTTCCTCTATAGAAATAAATTGCAACATCATCTTCTGGTTTTGGAGCATCTGTAAATACAAATGATGTTCCTCCTTCAAACTGATATGATTCTTTTGGTTGTTGAAGAATTCCATTAATAAAAATTATTAACAAGGAATCCATATCAATGAATTGGGAATCATCATTTGATGTATTTTTTTCGAAACTCAGTAATTGATTATTATAGAACAATGAGAATCTCTTTTGAATCCCATCCTGATACTGTTTTATAGAATCGATGTAATCTAATGTTCCAAATTCCCATGAAGAGAATTGATCTGTAAAGGTATCTAAGACAGTTAATTGGAATTGCTCCAGTGGTTCTGACAACCCATAATCAGTCACAAGACCTACAGCAGTGATAACATCTCCAGGTTTAAATCCATAACCACTTCTAACAACGCTAAATTCGCTTACCTGGAACAATGTTGAACCAATGCCTGTAGTTTGACTTGCTCCAATTTCAATATTCAACAACAATCCGGTTCCAGTTTCTGTTGTTGTTCCAATACCAAGTCTAGAAACTCCAATAACTGATAAATTTTCATAAGATGGAGAAGGTAATTCAACTATTGTCGTAGATTCATCATATCCGCTTCCACCATTAGAAACATTAAATGATAGTGTTCCACCTGCTCCAACAATAACACTAATATCTGCTCCTGAACCACCACTAGAATCTGTAATTGCAATAGAAACGGGTTCTCTATATCCAGATCCCCAATTTCCAGTTGTACCGATACCAATAGAAGTAATTGATCCTCCGGAAATTATAGCCGTTACAGAAGCTCCTACAAGAGGTGCATAACCCAAACCAGGAGTAGAACCAAGAGAGACAATCATGCCACCTCTAGGAAGTTGATTCTGGTTGACATCAGACTCAGAAATTATTTTAGAGCCATCTGTTGAAGTTATTCCTGAGAATACAATAGAACTAATACCGGCAACGGTATCTTCTTCTATTAAGAAATTATTTGATGGATTATTTTCTGTTGTTGGAGATTGGAAAATACCATTAATTAATACAATTCCACTTCCTCCCGTAGAACCCAATCCAGTTGTATTAATTCCACCAACTGTCAGTTGATATGTTTGTCCAATTCCAGTAAAGTTTTCTGAAATATTGTCATAAATTTTATTTGTAGTATAATCTTGTTTTAAGAAGACTCTGCCTCCAAAAGAAGATCTTGCATCTGGAAGATTATTATCATCTTCTTCAGATCTATTTTCCAAAACTCCAGTAGGAGGTGCTGTAAAGTGAATTTTGTTTCCTGCAATATTAAACGCACCTCTATACAGAGAAACCGTTGTTGCGTCAGAATATGTTGAGGCAGAAGTACCAACAAACTCTCTCTCAACTTGAACAAGTGGGAAAGTTCCTCCAAATGATATTGGTCCTGAGATTGAGGTTCCAAAACCAACATTAGATACTTTCATGTACTCATCACCAATTTTTAAAACGTCATTAGGAACAATTGATGAAATTCCACTCAGAGGAATAATATTGGTAGTAAATCCAATATTATTACCATTATTATCTACATTGTATTGTAACAATGAATATGATAATGGAGGTTGAACAACATTGTCAATAGAAATAATTACTTTTTCATTTTTCTTTACCATTTCAAACTCATGAGCATTGCCCTCACCAGGAGAAACAAAAGTAACCGCTGTTCCTGCTCTTTCTGTTGAGATGCTAAATGTATTATTGTTGGATTTAATAGCAAATACTCTTGATGGCAATGACCCTATTCCAGTTGCAGATTCATACTGCATAGGTGTTGAACCTACACCAACAAAAGTTGATTTTGGTCTATAAATCAATTCTTCATTTGTTTGGAAGAAATGATTCGGTATATTAAACTCTCCTGTAGACAAATTCAATTGAGAAGCATTGTTTGGATCAAAGGATTTTGTAAAGATTGGAGTATTTTGATAATTTAAATCAAAAATAGTTCTATCCAAACCCGAAAGGTATTGATTTACATTGACAGACTCTGCATTATTATTGTATTGTAATGTGTTTGGAACATTTATCTGATCTATTTCTGAATAAAATAGTTCGTTATATGTTAAAATTTCAAGATTTCCAGAAAATTCTGGATCTGGATAAAACTTTAGAGATACTACTGATCCAGTTATATCTCCACCGAATGTCCCTATTCCGCTTGTGCTTCCTATTGATAAAAATGGGTGTTGGATAGTAACAACATTGGTTCTATCCGAAATTAACATCACTTGGTGTAATGCACTTGTAGTTCCAACACCAACCTTTACGGTTGATTTGAGGGAGGTAAATGTATTTACATCAAATGATTTAATTGTAGAGGCAGCGGAAATATTTGAATATAATGCATCATAGATAACTGTTTTTTCAGACTCATCTGGTTGACCAGTAGATTTGAATCTATATGTACCAATTCCAGATGCCGTAGTTCCGAATCCAACATTTCTAGATCTAACTATGATTGAGTTGTCAGTTGTATTTGTATATTCAATACTTAAAATTCCACCACTTATTGAAGCTCCAAAAGAACCAATAAAGTTGGAACTTAATTCATCTTCATTAGTATCAAAATAAAGTTCGGAAATATTAGTATTTGTACCATCATGATCAACAAACAATTCAACATAATTCATATTATTGTTTGTGTTATCAATAATATGAATTTGTGAATGTATTGATTCAATTTTAGAAGTTGAAATTCCAATTAATGTGGAGGTATTTCCAGATCCAACAATCTTTGCCGAAGATGTTAAATCAATAAATCCAAATGACTCTGTTCCGATACCAGAAGAAAAACTTGTAAAATATGAATTCAAATATTTAATATTATAATCAGTGCTGTAAGGATTATTTGGACTAAATTTTAAAACTTTTATGTCATTCTTATCTTCAATAGAAATATCACCTATTTTAGTGTGATCCGATGTTGTTAATCCAACATTAGATATAGAACCTTTTTCAAAGGTAAATGTATTTCCATCATCATCATTTAGGACAATAATTTCATCAAATTGAACTTCAGAGTAATCATCACTAGTAATTTGAATTAAATATCTATTATACTTTCTTGATGTTTGTAAGTCATCAACCGCTGAAGATAATTCCTGTGACTGTTCACTATTTGCAAATAAGTTACTTATATCATCAATTTGTAAAACTCTATTTGTTTTGCAATATATGTAATCGGATAGTCTCTTATTTTTAAATTTTAAATATCTAGATCCACCAGTAATGGTGTCTACATCATAAACAAAATCAAAATTATTGATAGTATCTACTCTATTTTGATTTATCAAATCAACTAATGTTATTGAAGCACTTACGGAGGTTGTTATTCCACTCTCAACGTTTTTAATTATCTCAGTATCCGCAAAATTCTTAAGACCACTAGTATGGAGAAGTTTATTTACTGGACTTACAATATCTTCCCATTTTTGTCTACTCTTTACAGTATAGGATAGATTTTGATAGTAATCATTATTTGGAATGACTTGAGTATCTTGATTTAATTTTCCAATATCATCAGACCATCCAATATCTTGTCTGGTAAAATAATCAACTTCAAATCTACCAACAGACTCTTTAATGGTATTAATTGTTGCTGTAGTATAAGATTCTCTTCCTCTTATAATATCATCTTTCTTAATTTTGTAATCTCCACTGACTTTGATGGAGTTTTTATTAGATTCGGAAACTCTCAAATCCACTTCAACAAACCCAACATTAGTTTTAACTTCTAAAGATTCGCCAATAATAAATTGAGCATAGTCTAAGGAAACATTGAACTTGGGATAATTATTAAAGTTTACTATCGAAGCATATACATTTTGTACGGTTTGCCCTATACCTGGATTTGTTGTTAAACCTGAAATATCAAACTCAAGTTCTGCATTTACTCCAACTCCGCTATTAGTATAGGAAGAAACTGTAAAGAAATTATATCCATAATCTGAGGAATTAAATCCATCACCATCAGAACTGCTCTTTTCAAGACCTTCTACAAATATTTTGTCTCCGGTAGAGAATGGTTCTTCACCAAAACCAGTAGCTGGAGTCGTAAGAATACAAGTTACAATACCAGAAGATGATGCATAGAAAGTATTAATTCCAATACCATTTGTATTATTGATTGCTCTAACAATAGTATTTGAAGTTAATCCCTTTGATGAAACAACATTCGAAACTGATATTATTGAGTTTCCTGAAAGATTTGCACGCAATAACCCAGAATCATTAACTTTACCAGTATCTCCATCAATAACAATTAAATCTGGAGTTGATAAGTAATTTTTACCTCCATTAGTTACATTAATAGAACTGATAGTATATGAATTATCTAATGTTATTAACTTATCAATAGACGCTTCTGGTCTTAAAGTTTTATCAGAAGAATATTCAAATCCCTGATTAATAATTTTTACTTGATTTACCTTTCCTATAGTATCTGATTTGACAACAACATATGCTTCTGTTCCTGACTGAGATTCAATATTAACAAAATCGGGAATCTTTTTATAATTCAATCCTGGTGATATAGTTCTGATGTCAGAAACACTTCCTGAAGCAGATGATGAATTTGTAGTGTACTTTAATACATCACACTCTGTTTTTGCATATGAAACTTTTTCTGGTTCCTTATCTAATACAATATTAAAGGTTGTTGTTCCAGATCCGGAAATATTATATGTTCCAGAATAAACACTATCAACAAATAGTATTTCATTATAATTTTTTATTTCTTTATCAGCAGTGCTAATGTATCCAGATTTCTCTAAGTTATAATAAAGTTTAGTAGGAATATTCTCATCATGATAAACTGTTAAAGCAGACCCTACACTTCCTGGAGTTCCTGATGCAATTACATTGAAAGTATCTGTTGAACCGGTAGAAATAAATTCATCTTTAAATTCATTATCATAAAAAACCTTTAAGTTATATCCAGACAAACTAGAGTCTGAAGTATCAAAAACTAAATTATTTCCTTTTATTACTTCTATTTGGGGAGATATTAAACGGAAATTACTTGTAGAATCACCACTACTAGTTAATGAACTAACTATTGGGGGATTTTTGGTAGAATCTAAGTAGGTTTCGCATAGTTTAAATGTGTTATCATCAATTTTGTAAATATAGTAAGATCCAATATTAGTATCAACAATACTTCCGCCGGTTGTATAAGAATAATATACTTTATCACCAGTTTTATATCCATGCGAAGATATTGTTATTTCATCATTACTAGTATCAACACTAACACCTGGATTAAAATAAGTTCTTATGCTGGGTAAGTTATGTGTAACATCTAAAGTTATTGCAACAGATGTGCTAGTCCCAATACCAACATTAAGATTTGGTTGAACACTTAGATTAATAGAGTCTCCATTTGTAAGACCATGTGAGGTTGAAACAGAAACTTGAGATCTAATTCTTTTTATATCCGCAGTTATTTGAGTAAAATTAGATTCTAAAGAATATTTGTAGTTATTATCTCCATTATTAATAAAGAATAACCCATTAGTAGTTGTAGTTAAACCAACTTCAGTAACGATTCCAATATGATCAGGAGATTTTTTTATAATATAAACATTTTGAGAATCTCCATCTGGCAAATCAAATGGAGAACTTGCAGAAGTATTTGCTACAGAAATAGAAGATGATCCTGTAGGCTTTGTTAAAGTTACTTGTTGATTTGTTTTAAATGGATGTCCGGGTAGGAAAATAGATTGAGTAGGTATGGAAATAATATTATTAGTTTGGTTGCCAACATTGTAAGTTACAGCAACTCCAATTCCTGCTGTTGTTCCAACACCAACAGATTGATTAGGGTTGAGATATACTAAGTCGTTTTCTTTTGAATCAAAATATTGTAATGACTTACTAATTGTAAATGAATCTGGAATAAAATTAACTGTTGTAGATGCACTATGAGCAGATCCGACAGATCCTCTATCAACTCTTAAAACACCTTGATTTCTAAAAATATTCAATAACGTAAAAGTATCTGATCCAATTTCAATACTACTTCCAATAGAAACATTATTTGGTATTCTTGAAACGTAAATATCAGTTACTACTCCTGCAGCAGGAATTTCTTTATTGAGAACAGTCGTATAAGATGTTACTCCTATTTGATGTGTTCCTAACAACTCTGTCAAAGTAGTTGAAAATCCAGAAATAGTTACATAGTCTAAATTATCTAAAGAATGTCTTGGAGATACTTTTACCTTTACACTATCTTTATCGTTCCAAACAAAAATTGAATCATTGTATGGTAAAGTCGTTGTTTCAATTGATTCAATTTGTTTTCCACCAATTCTACCTACTTGTGCTATTAAACCGCTACCCCCTGTTTCAGATTCGTTAAATTGAAGAGTATCGCCAACTTTATAATTGTCTCCTGAGTTTATAATATTAAAATTTTCAATAGATCCCTTAGAAACAGATTCTACATTAATATTCTGCTTAACAATTTCGTTTGATTCAATAATAAAATCGTTCTCAGCATTATCGGCAGAAAGTTTATACGGAAATGTATTACGAATTAAATTCGAATTATTAAAATCAAATGATTGACTTAAATCTTTATTTTCACTAACAAAAGATGATCTATATCTATCTCCTATGAAGTATGGAAATACTCCTACATTATCTCCTTCGGCATTTTCCACTGCCGTGGCAAAGTAAGCATATGTTCCATTGGGAAATTCGGGTGTTACACAATATCTACCATTATATTCATCCAAATCACCAATATTTGTAAACTTGTAATCTTCTATAAAAAATCCAACCTCACCAGTAGAAGATTCGGAAGGTCTATTTGGTATATTGCTTAAACTCTTAGAATATCCTGAAACCAAACGTTTAGTATCTGATTTAATATCTTTTGGATTGGAATATCCAAACGCACCATAAATTGGATTACCGTCATAAGCCCAACCAATAATTGGAGAATGAACTGGAGAAGCGTCTGTTCCCACATCTCCGAGTTCATTTTTTATGACATCTCCATATCCGCAAATAGAATACTGAAGTTTATTGTAAGAAGAAGATATAATCTCATTTGCTTCAGCATCTGTACTTGTAACGTCATTATAAAAAATATTATTATTTACATTTAATGAACGAATATTAGCATCAAGTAATGCTCCACTACCTGCAGATTTTGCCTGAATTATTGTATTTGATGTTGAATAACCTATACCACTATTAACAACAATAATACTATCAATTTTATTATTGACCAATACTGGTTTTAACTCAGCTCCGGTTCCATTTCCACTGACAATAATGTCTGGTACTGAATAATATTCTCTACCTTTACTTTGAATAGCTACTCTTTCTATACCGCCATTGGAGATAATGGGAATAAATTGAGAATCTTTTCCATTTTTTATTTCAATTGTTGGTTTTTTATTATAATTTAAAATAGTAGATCCATAATCAGATCCTTGATCATATACTAATGCAGAAACAATTTTTCCTCTTACGATAGGTGTAGCACTGATTGAACCTCTAAATTGCGTGCTACCTAATCCAACCGCTCCATAATTTACTTGAAGACTAATATCTGGATAATTAAAAATTTGATATCCGCTTGCTCCAGATTCTAATCGGACATATTTTTGTCTATCATAATTTGTTTTTATGGTTCCACCTATTCCAGCATCAGATACTTTAAAAGTATCATCGTCAATTTTAGTTACATAATATTGATTTGCCGAAGAAAGACCAGTAACAGCAGATGTTTCATATGTATATGATACTAACTCTCCACTATTAAATCCATGATTTTTAAAAGTTATTGAATTTTTTCTATTTTTTGGACTAATATTTGATGGATCGACATAAATTTTTCTATTTTCATATCCCTCTCCACCATTAATAACTCTAATTTCTGATAATGTATTTTTTACTTGAGTTCCAAACTTTTGTATACCCAAAGTACCAGTAGAAGTAAATCCTACAGTATTAATACCAGACTTATAATCACCTAATGATTTGTAAAGTTGAATAGTATTATCACTTATAAACTTAGTGTAATAAGTTACATTATTGCTAAGGGTTTCTCCAGTACTATCATTCGAACCATTAAAAGTTCCTATACCTAAAGCAGAAACTCCAGTTCTAGCAAGATAAGTAATTGGCTCTCCATCAACTAAACCATGAGGTTTTGTAAATGTTATAGTTTCGTTTGTAACATCAACACCTCCGCCATTAGATAATTGTGCTGCATTAAACTCTATTTCCCTACGTTTTTTTCTAATAACAGGTTCAAAAGATGCACCTTTACCATTACCACCTGTTAAAACAACCGAGACTATGACATCAATATCAAAATCTTGTGGTTCTACTAATATTTTTTCTACAGACCCTCTTATTGCAGGTTGGACAAGAGCAGTACCAGAATCGACGGAAAGAAGTGGAGGATTAATAACATCGTATCCAGATCCACCAGATAAAACATTAACAGACTCTAAAGGACCATAATAAATTTTGTTATCGGTCTTATAGCTTGTAATTTCGACTCCATTGACTAACATTCCAATAGAACCTGGAGTTATTAAATCAGATTTTCCATCGCCCATATTGACCGATAATGGAAACTTCCTTAATATTTTTTGAGCTGATATAACTTTTTCTTTTTGAGATTTGAGAACAAAATTATGAGTTCCTGGGGGCAATATACCAAAATATTTGTATCCAGAAGTTCCTAATGTGGATCTAGACTCGTGCAATCTTATTGAAAGATTGTCGGATAAAACCTCAACAAAATACGATCTTTCTGACAATCCAGAAATTACGTTTCCAGTTGCAGAGTAATAGACTTCCGATCCAGTTTTGAATGAAACTTTTGACGAAAAAGTAATCGTTGAATAAAGATCAGTATTTGTATTTTTTCCACCAACTCCTGATGCATTATAACTAAAAATATTTTTACTTATTTCATATGATGGTAATGAATTTGATGCAACATACATAAACTCATCATTTTCATTATAAACATTTTGAATATCAGATACTATAGAATTAAATTCTAAATTAACATTTCTCGATGAAGAGGACTTTAATTTTCTTCTAATATCATACTTAAAACCATTTTTAAGTACAAATGACTTTGATAAAGAAATTGTTCTTCCTGCAATCGATGTGATTTCTAAATCAGTTTCTTCTTTATTTTGAGAATTTCTTGAAAGTATATCTACTACATCACCTACCTTTAAACTTGATTTGTCAATATCACTACTTAAAGTTACTTGAGATGTTTCTCCAGATGAAAAACTATTGATTTCATACCTGGAACTTGTATTATAAATCCAACTATTTGCAAATATCTCTTTATAAGTTTTATTATCTATTGGATTTTCAATTATTTCTCCAAGATTTTTTACCTTTAATTTTTCATTAACTGATACTGATGACTCTTCTTTTCCTGAATTATACTCAGATATAACGCCAGTTAATCTTAACTCTACTTTTTTTGAATGTCTCCATTTTAATACCCATAATATGTTTCATTAGAACGAACTATAGATGCAGTAGGAACATATTCTGTAATGTTTGAACATCCAAAAAATTGATTTATAGACTTACTTGTATAAGTTATTTGATTATTTCCTGCATAAAGTGTTCCGGACTCTGGAAAACCAATGGTGCTATCTACCGTAATGACAGTATCTGTAGTCAGGATATCGTTTATATTTCTGCTACTACCTGTAATATTAAATGTGCCAGTAGTTGTTGGAAATGCATCATCAAAACCGACAAAAAGAAAAAGTTTATAGTAAGTTTTTCCTTTTCTATTAATTATTTCAACTTCAGACACTGGTGCTGTACTGCCAGAATCTGTTGTTTTAATAATAGTTTGCCCAGCAAGATTTAAGGGATTTCCTGATATTGCTTCCGCAACTACTACATCTCTTCTGATGTATGTAGATGAAGATGGTTTATTTAAAAACTTTTCTAGATCAACTACCTTTGGAGTTTCTCCATAAAGAACATTAAACAATATTCTAAAGGACTCTTCTGTTCCTTTAGACTCATAAAAAGTTCTAGCTTCTTTAATAAAGTTGCCAACGTTTAAATTTTCAGTGAAATTTAAATTTTCTAGTCCCGGTGTTAAAGAATATTTAATTTTTTTATAAAATTCCTTCAAAAATAAGGAACTTAAATTCTGAACAGGAGAATTTGCATCATGAGACGACGCAGATGATGTTGAAAATATGAGGTCTTCTTGATTTAATTCTTGATGATAATTGGTAATTCCACTAAAACCACGAACACAACCAGTAAAAGTTGTTGTAGTTGATCCAGTGTAAGTAATGATCTCGTCATCAATTTTTATGAGACCATATTTTGATGGAAATCCTTTTGTGCTACTAACACTAATCGTACTGTCATCTACAAGAACCGCTTGTGATGTTGTAGAACTATCTACTATAACCTCTGGTTTGAACTTATCAAGTTTTAAATATTGATCAAGATTGTCAATAATATCGACAACGCCACCCTGATATTCTTGAGAGATATAGTACTGCTTTAAAAATTCGGCAGTTTTTGGACTTTCATCTATAATAAATTCTGGGAGTTGATTGTCAACTATTTGCTGAATCTTTATTCTAGATTCAAAACCAGCTTCGATCATGTTATATCCTCTTTAATTCCCCGTTTGAATAGCTTGATCTATAATAATCAGTTCTTGAAAATACTGTTCCTGATATATCATCACCAGATGCAATAACATCTTTTACCATATTTATATTGCTTTTGCCAATGCTGAAGGACAAATACAAATCGTTTAAACCAATGATATCATTTGATTCTGGGAATGCTTGTATCTCCACAATATCACCAGTTAAAGATGTAGATGTAATGGTTACGGCTCCTATTAGTATTTCTCCCGTAACATAGTTCACAGTACCCGCTGACTGGACCACAACTGGTATTGAGGAAGATATAGTACCATCTGCATTAGAGATTGTTTCTACGTCCTTTACGATAGAAATTGTGCCTGTTCGGAGGTCTTCATTTGGAGTATCAGTAAAGTATACTGTACTGGTTTCTCCTAAAACTTTAAATCCGGTAGATTTAATATTTTTTCCGGCAGGATTTGCATGAAATTTATTTCCAAAACAAATTTCATATTGCGTTGGAGAATTGACTTTAACCTTCAAATCCCTTCGAATTCTTACTTTCGTAATATTTGATGTTATAGCAGCATCTGTTGCATCTATGGTTCTAAGGACTTTACTATATCTAAATCTTCCACCAAATGAATTTAATTCCGATGATCTTGAATATGCGGTCAATGAATTAATAACTCTAGATTTTAGATCTTCGACACTACCTACCTGAGAAGAGTTATAATATATTGATGAATCTAATTCGACATAAAGTATTTTTGCATCGATGATATCCGCATCAATGCCGGAAACCGAATATAATTTAAGTTTATTTTTTATTTGCTGCTTATTAAAATCTGAAACATAAGTACCACCTTTTGGTTTAATACTTATAATTACCTTTCCAAATTGAGGTGGATCTAATTCCTCTCCACCAACTACGGATACGGATTCTGCGTTTGGAAATATTTTTGATTTAATAATTGTCTCATAGTCTCCAGGAGTTACTGCTCTATATTGAGAAGCATACAAACGAGGAGCAAAATTGCGAATAGAATCTATAGATTCAATATCAGAACCATTTTGTGAACTCTGAATAGTTGTTATAGCACTGACTGTTGCAGTATTACCATCAGTGAATGCTCCGGCAAAAGAAAATGATGATGCACCATTACCTTCTTTTCCATTTGTCACAATATAAGTGACGGTAATTACCGAATCATTTTCTAATTTTTTACCAAAATATCCATCACCAAAAAGAAGTTCATATTTTTCGTCTTGAACTTCTTGAATTAAAAATGTTTCTGATGTTGAATTAACTTGGAAAATATTTTCAATTAATTCATACTTATTCCCATTTCCACTATCATTCGGACCCTTTACATAAACAACAATTGTTGAGGTGTCTATAAATGAATTATCTAATACAAATCTTTGATCTAGAGATCCATCAACTGTAAAAGTTTTCTTTAAAAACGTTCCTTCTTTGATTTTAACATTATTAAATGTTGCAACCCCATTGGATACTGTTGCCGTAATATTTTCAGGAACAGAAAAAACGTAAGAACTTTCTCTAAGATTACCTATACAAACTAGACCTGCTTGTATAGTTAATGTATCAGTTCCACTTGTTGTTGCCGTAAATGATACGGTTGCCTCGGATGAAGTTCTTGATGAAGGAACATATCCAATATTCCTTGCAAGAGATACTACATTCTCTCGAACTGTTGCCGAATCTAAAAATGATTCATTGACGACCAAATTCGAATTAAATGCAGTAATGTAAGTATTATATGCTAACGTATCGATCAGAACAGAAAAGTTTGAACCCTCAAAATCAAAATCCGTGAAAGTAGAATTTGCACGGAGATAATCTTTTATTGAAGTCTTTATCTGATCAAAATCTAGATTTGTAAACTTTGTAAAAGGCATTTTATCTTGTTGCCTCTAATATGAACGTAAACTGTTGTGTTGGAATCTCTTGTCCAATAATATTAAAAACTATTGTAACCTCAAATTCATTTGAATCTGGAAGTACTTCCACAGAAACATCAACATCTTCAACTCTTGGTTCATAATTTGATATTGCATTTAAAATTTGATCCCGAATGATAGACCCGGTTCCAAAATCGGCAAATTCGAACAAACTTGAACGAACTTCTGATCCTAAATCTGGATTAAAAAATCTTTCATTCGGGATTGTTTCTACAATATTGCGAATTGAGCGACTAATTGCTCTTTCATTTTTCAGAATTGGCAAGTCTTTCGTAATAGGATGAGGTTCAAAGGACAAACTAATGTCCTTAAACGCTCTTGATATGCGAGTTATTGCCATCAGACAAGGGATTTTTCTTTATTTATAGCTATTCGTGCCATCTTTCAACAAAATCATCAAACCC
>Ga0070749_10001537_pt1 | contig 15639 bp, 24 predicted proteins | sample VirMetDEL_Nov_18_FD_75180 | JGI IMG/M metagenome (GOLD analysis project Ga0070749, IMG submission 75180) | Aqueous microbial communities from the Delaware River and Bay under freshwater to marine salinity gradient to study organic matter... | ecosystem: Environmental > Aquatic > Marine >...
AGCGCCGCGTTGCCGTCACGGAAAACATCACCAATGCCATGACCACCGCAGCGCGCACCTACGGCACGCTGCAGGGTTGGGAATTGTGCGTCTATCGCCGGGGCACGCAATTGATTTTGAATGTGCCAACAGCCGAGTTTTCCATGTCCGAGCAATACGTGATGAATACGCTCACAGGCGCGTGGTGCCGGTTTACCGGCATGGACGCAAATTGTTGGGTTGTGTTCAACGATGACTTGTATTTCGGTGGCAATGACGGGGCGGTCTATCAGGCCGATTATGGGCGTGCCGATGTCTCGACACAGATCACGGCCACGGGTCAAACGAGCTACACGCCATTCGGATCGGCCAAGTCAAAGCGCTACACGGCTTTACAGTCGCTTGTCACGGCCTCAGATGTCAACCGGCCATCGCTCGGCATCTCAACGGACTTTCAAGAGACTTCGAGCCTCTCGACGCCAACGGTCGTCGAGGCCGGCGCGTCTGGCGTGTGGGATGTTTCGGATTGGGATTCTGGCGTGTGGTCGGCCACAACCGAGCAATATAACGACTGGGTGAGCATTCCAGCGGTAGGCAAGTTTGCCTCGATAAAATTCCAGGCTGCAACGGGCACCTCAACGGAAAGCGGAGATGAAGCTTACTGGGGGATCAGTTCATGGGGCGACAACTGGACGGATAACGTGTTTTCTTCTGACGAAATCGTCCGCATCAACGGGTTCATCGTGACCTATGAAAGCGGTGAGTTCTACTGATGCTCGTCTTCGGTCACGACGAAACCTGCCTGGCCTGGCTTGAGCAGCGCTGGCCGGTCGGCCGCAGGCCGGACATCGTGCCTGGCATCGTCGATCAAGACGGCGTGTTGCGCGGGGCGTTGCCGCTCTGGCAAGAAAACCTGTGGACCTGGGAGGCGGGCGCCTATTCAGAAGGGGCGATTACAACGCGCGTTGCGCGGCAATTCTTCTCTTGCGTGTTCGTCGAGCTGGCAGCAGATCGCCTGCAACTCAAAACGCAACGGTCAAACAAAATCATGCGCAAGCTGCTCCCCAAAATGGGCTTTACCTTCGAGTGCACCGCCAAATCGTATTACGGTGATGGAGATGACGCCTTGTGCTTTGCGATGACGCCAACAACTTGCAGATGGATCAAGAGACATGAAATCAGCACCCAAAGCACCTGACGCCAAAAAAACCGCAGCCATACAAGATCAATACAACCAAAAGGCAGAGCAGCGCGCGCTCGCCTATAACCGTGTTGACCAGCTCGATCCGTTCGGCAACTCGCTCAACTGGATTCAAACCGGCACGGATGCCAAGGGCAATCCGACGTTCGGCGCTGCCCAGGGACTCGGTCAGCTCGGCATGGGGTATGCTGGCGGATTGGCGGGATTAGGCGGCCAGTATTTCGACATGGCCAAGAACTACCTGCAACAACCGTTCGATCTGAACAGCCAAGGCGCATTCGACCAAGCCTACGGCTATGCCACGGCGAACTTGGAGCCACGGTTCGAGCAATCCCGCGCTGCAGCCGAAAACCGTCTGCGCAACCAGGGCCTCGATCCGACTTCGGAAGCCTATCGCAGCCAGATGAACGATCTCGCGTTGCAGCAGAACGAGGCGCGCAACAACCTTGTGACGGGCCTGCAGGGGCAGTTGTTCAATCAGGGTCTGCAAGGCCGGCAGCAGCAGATCGGCGAACTGGCGCAGCTTGCCTCGCCGGGCATTTCGTTCGGCAACAACGTCTTGAATCCCTCCTATGCGCAGGTGCCTGGCGTTGGAACGAGCGCGCCGGATTATCAGGGCGCCCGCATGCAGCAGTATCAAGGTGATCTCAACTCTTACAATAACTCCATGGCGGGCCTTGGCGGTCTTGCCAAGATTGGAACAAGTCTAGCCTTGGCGCCTATGTCTGGTGGCGGAAGTCTGGTCGGGTCATTCTTCTGATGGCAAAGCTGACACGCATCAGCATCGGCGGCGTTCCCATCACGGTCAACGCCAACTATGCCCCGCAGTTCCAGGGTCTTCTTTCTGACCTGGCGGCGTCAGGCTACGACATCGGCAAGGATTCAGGCGGGTATAACTACCGCACGATTGCAGGCACCAACAAGCTCTCAAACCACGCCTTCGGCAATGCGATTGATGTCAACTGGAACCGCAACGCGCGCGGCACACGCGGCGACATCCCGGCAGAACTCGCGCGGTCCCTGGCGAAAAAACATGGCCTGACCTGGGGCGGGGATTGGAAAAACCCGGACCCGATGCACTTTGAAGTTGCCGGCGGATCGGCATCCCACACACATGGAGCTGACATGCCCACCTATAAAGATGTTGGCGGCCAGGTGCCGCAGATGGCACCGGGATCATCTCCGGCCGATGTCGCACGCGCACAGCAGATGGCAAAGTTTCTCATGAGCCAGGGCCAGGGCACGCCAAAGCATTGGGCCGAGGCGCTGGGCAATGCGATGTCTACGCTGGTGGGCGGCCTGTGGGCGGAACAGGGGTCGCGCGGTGAGAAGGCTGGTGAACAAAGCGCCAATGCGGCTTTGGCTCAAGCGCTCATGGGCGGCGGAACGCCTGACTATGGCGCGCTGATGCAGAACCCGCGCACGCGCGACATCGGCGTCAAGATGGCGCTGGCAGAACGCGAGATCGCCCGCAAGCAGGCAGATCCGCTCTATCGGGCACGGATCGAAGAGGCGCAGGCCAATGCAGCCTTGGCAAGGTCTGGAGCAGGGGCGCAGGCTGAATTGATGGGAGCAGGCCAAGGCATGCCGCCGCAGGCGCCTGTTGCACCACAACCCCCGCAAGCTGCTGTTCCGCCGCCGACGGAAGGCGCAGGACGCTTTGCAAATGCCAACATCCTACCGCCTGTCACGGTTGAGCAGCCTTTGATGGTCGAATACGCAGGCCAGAAGTTCCCATTGCAAAAAGCACAACGCCTGCAGGCAGCATTGGCGGCAACAAAACCGAAAGTTGCAGAAGCCTTGGGCAAGGAAATTGCCAAGGTCACGCGCCTGCGCGACATGGAAAAGCTCGGCTTGGACCCGGAAAGCGCAGAGGGCCAAGTTTATCTCATGACAGGAAAGGTGCCCACCAAAGCCTATGAGAAGATGGCCAACGAGTCCAAGAAAGCAGAGCGCGGTCGCAACATCGTTGCCGGTCTTGAAGACATCAACAAAATGACCACCACCTATGATGATGCGTCATTCGAGAACGCTTTGGGACCATATCAAGGTGCAGAGCCTGATAGCCTTGCAGGGGCGGTTCCCATCAACATCGCGCGCGGTGTTGGTCAAGTTATGAACTTCTTCGAAGGCGGAAAGAATACGCCAAGCGAAGTGCGGGCCTCAATTGCAGGCGCTACAGAAGCGCTGGCCGCAGCAATCAAGCCATTTATTCGCGCCCCCGGAGAAGGGCCATGGACGGATGCAGATCAGGCCCGACTGGTTGCTGTCGTCGGAAACCTTCCGCAAGCCTCGACAAAGGAAGAGTTCAAGAGACGCTTGAACGGTGTGCGTGACCGCGTTTCAGCAAACTTCGGCATTGATCTGCCGTTCGATGCGTTCGCAGGCGGAAAAGATACCAAAGACACAACCAAGAATGAGGGATGGCGCACGGTCGGCGGGCGCCGCATCAGGGAGGTCCGCTAGATGGGGCGCCTGTTCCAAGTCCAAGGCAAGAGCGGCAAGACCTTCGAGGTTGAAGCCGACAGCATGGCGGATGCCCTGAAGACGGTTGCCGATGCAGAAAAGCTGAATTGGTCTGATGTGCCGGCAGAAGCTTTGCGCAACACGCCAGAAAGCGCGGTGCGATTGGCCGAGAACGTTGCCTATCCGTTCACGCATCCCGTCGAGTTTTTCACAGCCTTGAAGGATCTCGGTGTCGGCCTTGGCTCCAAGGCGCTCGACGCCATCGGCGTAGATCAAGCGCCTGAAGACAAGGCACGCAGGCAGGCGGCTGCCGATGCCGTTGGCCAGTTCATCAAGGACCGTTATGGGTCTATGGACGCCTTCAAGCAGACGCTTGCAACCGATCCGGTCGGTGTTCTGGCCGATGCGTCCATGGTCCTGACGGGCGGCGGCGCTGCCGCAGCGCGCGCGCCTGGAACGATTGGAAAGGTGGCAGGGGCGGCACGCAGTGCGGGACAAGCCATCGATCCCTTGATGCTTGCAGGGCGCGGCGTCAAGAAGGGCGCCCAGGTTGCGGGCGGCACGGCATCGCGCACGCTCGGCATCACGACAGGAACGGGACACGTCCCCTATGAGCAGGCATTCCGGGCCGGACGTGAGGGCGGTTCAAGCGGTCAGGCATTCCGCGAAAACATGCGCGCAGGCCCAGAGCAGATGGGCGGCGCTGTCAAGATGGCACGGCGTGCCTTGGGTGGTCTGAAAAAAGAGCGCTCGGACGCCTACAACGCCGGAATGGCAAACACGCGCGCTGCGCAATCCTATATGCCAACAGCGCCGATCAACGGCGTTATCAACAGGGCCATGCAGACCGTCGTCAGCAATGGATTCGTGAAAGATCCCGAGGCCGTCACTGTTCTGAGAAACGCGAAAAAGACATTTGACGATCTGGTCAAGATGCGCGGCGGACTTCTGACGGCATCGGATTTGGATGACTTCAAGCAGGCGCTCTACAATACCAGTGGCATGGATAGCCTTGGCGAGAATGCACGCCGCGTCTTGATGAACACCGCCAACGAGGTCAAGGCGCAAATCGAGAAGGTCGCACCAGATTACGCATCAACGATGAAAGACTACTCGACCGCGTCAAGCCTGATCAAGGACATGGAAAAGACCCTGTCGCTTGGGCGCAAGGCAACAGAAGACACGGCTTTAAGAAAGCTCCAATCGACACAGCGCGATAACGTCAGCACGAATTGGGGCTCACGGCGCAAACTTGTCGATGAACTGGCCAAGTTCGAACCTGATCTTCCATCGACACTCGCGGGACAGGCGTTAAGCGAATGGGCACCGCGCGGACTGGCGCGCGTTGGAAGTGGTTTGTCAGCCATCTATGGCGCTGCGAACCTTGATCCGACTGTTGCACTGTGGGCGCCGTTCCTGATGCCGCGTGCCATGGGTGAGGCGGCGCATGCAGCGGGTCGCGGGTTCGGGGCGATTGAGCAGCCCTTCAACAACGCCATGCGGATGACGGGCATGGATAGAATCCCGCCAACGGCAATCCCTGCGGCTGCACGCGCCGCACGTGTTGCAGGAGAAGTGAGTCAGGCCCCCTTGCGCGGCTCTGTCGGTCCAGGCGATCAACCGCTGACCGAGGAAGAAAAACGCATGATATTGCAGCAGTTGTCGCGTTAATCCAAAGATAAGGAAACCGCAATGGCCCGCAACGGCTCCGGCACGATGTCGATCACGAACTCATTCACGGCCAACACGACGATTGAATCGTCGGCCATGAATGCCAACTTCACCGATGTGGCGTCTGAAATCACCAACAGCCTTCCGCGCGATGGTCAGGCCGCCATGACGGGCGTCTTGAAGATCGCAGCGGGAACGGCTGCCGCACCTGGCCTTTCCATCTCGACGGACACAGATAGCGGCATTTACCGCATCGGCGCCAATAACCTCGGCATGGCGGCCGGCGGGTCGATGGTCGCGCAATGGGATTCGACTGGGCTCAAGGACGCAACCGGCGAGAATTACGATGCGTTCGATGCCGGCACGTCGATGCTGTTCTACCAGGCGTCCGCCCCGACAGGGTGGACCGATGCCGGATTGACGGGAGATTATGGACTCCGCGTCGTCCCATCTGGTGGCACTGGAGGAACAGGGACAGCTGGATCGCCTTGGTCAACGACGCTCACGTCGCGCACGATTGCGCAAGCCAACTTGCCAAGCGTAAATTTCACTGTCACGGCGACAGCAGCTAGTGACGGCGCGCACCAGCATTACCAATACAACACAACGAGCACCGGAAGTGCCTCAAATATCGCTGCGTCAACATATCCGATTTTTCACTATACAACAGGCGAAGATGGGTATCTGACCAAGGGCACTGCCACTGCCGCCACGCTCGGTCTGACATCAAGCAATGGTGCACACACGCATAGTGTGAGCGGCACGGCTGCCTCGGGCGGGTCTGGGACGGCGCTTGATTTTGCAGTGTCATATTATGACGTGATCATAGCAACGAAAGACTGATGATGCAGGTGCCGCGCGGTCCAAAGGGCTACACATGCCCCTTGCATAAAAAGGACATGTCGAAAGTCTGTCACGAATGCCCGTGGTGGACCATGATTCGCGGATCAAACCCTCAGACCGGAGATCCGGCCGACAAATGGGATTGCGCCATTGCGCTGCTGCCCATGCTGGCCATAGAGACAACCAAAACAGTGCGCGGCGTTCAGGCCGCGACAGAGTCCAGCCGAAACGAAATCGTCAAGCGTATGGATCGGCCCATCATTCCGCAACTTATGCTTGAGGCAGAGACATGAGCAGATCATCTGGCACCTACACCGCGCCCAGCAACGGGTTCAATCCGGCGGTCCAGGGCGAGTCAATGGACCCGGATGACTGGAACACAACGCTGCAGGATGTCGAGGATGCGCTGACGGAAAGCGTCTATACGGCCGGCCTCGGGTCAACCGACAACATCATCGCACGCACCGATGGAACGGACACCAAGAAGCTGCAGGGCTCTGGCGTTACGCTGAACGACACCGCACAAATGAGCGGAGTTTTGACGGTCACGCTGACGCCCACTGCTCTTGCCAGCCTACCAACGCCAGCCGAAGGCATGATTGCTTACGGGTCAGACGTGCGCAAGAACGGAGAAGGCGCAGGGCTTGGCTCTGGGTGTCTCGTGTTCTACGACGGCTCAAACTGGATTGCTGTCGATACGGGCGCAACGGCGGCCACCTGATGCAGTTCGATCCGCGCATACACAAGATCGTGGCCGTCGTCACCGATGGCCCCGACAAGGGCCAGCACATGCATTTGTCGCTCCCGGATCTTGTGGGTGCGGTGGCCGCCCTTCCTGAGTCAAATCTCGACTGGGATGCCGTCAATCAGGAAGTGCAGAAGTCCACACAAGTGGCCGTGGCAGCCTTCGATGAGCTGGCCCGCCAGTATGAAGACCTGCGGGCTAAGTACGAGCGTCTGGAACGGATCGTCGAGGCGATCTTGGACACCCCCATCATCACAGACATCTCGGATGCAGCATGAACGTCTCCCAGAACGGCCTTGATCTGATCAAGGACTTCGAAGGCTATCACCGCAAGCTCGCGGACGGGCGGTGCACCACCTATTACTGCCCCGCCGGCGTTCTCACAATTGGGTATGGCTGCACGGAAGGCATCAAGGCAGGCGAGATCTGGACCCATGACGAGGCCATACGGGCACTCAAAAAAGAGATCGCCAAGTTTGAGGCTGCTGTGATGAAGGCCGTCACGGCCGACATGAACCAGAACGAGTTCGATGCCATGGTCAGCCTCGCCTATAACATCGGCGCGGCCGGCTTCAGGCGGTCATCGGTGCTGCGGTATTTCAACAAGGGCGACAAGGCGCGGGCGGCCAAAAGTTTCGAGTTGTGGGTCAACGGCGGCGGGCGGTTTCTGCCGGGTCTGCTGATCCGGCGCAAGCGCGAGGCGGCGCTGTTCCTGACACCTGACGTGCCACTGCCAGAGCGCGCGCCCGACATGCCGCAGAAGGTCGAGGAAGCGCCCAACAACGCCCCCGTGGTCGAGGCCGTGCAAACCTCGCGCACCCTCACAGGCGCGCTCGTGGCAGGCGCTGGCACCATCGTGACCTATGCCGATGATGTGGCGCAAACGCTTGTTGATGCCGCTGCCCAGACGGCGGCATGGTCGCCAATACAGACCTTCCTGCATCAGGCCGGCGTCAACATCAAGGGTGTCGGTGTGGCGCTCGCTGCCGGCGGGCTTGCCATGGTTGTCGGGCGTCGCGTCTCTGCAGCACGGGAAGGGAAGATAGGCTAAATGATCTGGCTCCGCACCCTCGTAGGCACCGGCAACGGCTGGCTGATCGGTATCCTGGCATCGTTAGTTGCGTTTGTGGCGTGGACATACACACAACGGGCGATAGGCCGCGCGCAGGGTTCTGCGTCTGTTGTGTCTCAGATCAACACACAGACGGACAAGATCAATGCCAAAGCTCGCAAAGCTCGTGCTGTTGCTCGCGCTCCCGGCAGCGTTGACAGGGTGCGCAAAAACTATTGCCGCGATTGCTAGCTGCGAAATCGGCAATCCCGTCAGCGTCTCAAAGAATGACGTTCTGACGGAGAAGACCGCTTCCGATATTGAGGCCAACAACGAAAGCCGGCGGGCTGCGGGGTGCGATCATGGCTGACACGTATCGCGGGCCGCCGCGCCCGCATCCGACCGGATACGCCTATCCGCAGCCGCAAGAGCCAGATCCGCTGCGCTATGACCGGCGTGCGTTTAACTTCGACGTTGTCAAAACGGTTGGCGCGATCATGGTTGCTGGTGTGGGCATGGTCTGGTGGGGCTCCGACCAATTCTCCGAGGTCAAGTTCTCGTTGCGCGAGGTCAATGCGCGGCTCACATCCATGTCCACAGAGTTCGGGGAGCGGTTTGCGCGTTCAGAAACAGAAGCGCGGGCGCGGTCAATGCAACGCTTCACCAGGGCGGACCATCAATTGTTTTGTGCCCGCACGGAACAGCTCAACCCGAATTGGAAATGCGGTACGATTGATGATGTGCCCACATTGAACGGGTCAGCCATTGACCGTTTTGGGTTTGCGTCACCGACAACTGGATGGGATTTCAAGAAATGACGTATATCGCGCCCTTCCGCAATGTGATCTCCGTGCCAAACAGCTCCACAACAGCCCTGGCGTCGTCTGCAACCTTCACCGGCGCCTGGGAGGACGTGACAGATTTTTCTGATGTCGTGATTGCCTTGGCGTCCGATCAGCCGTGCACCTACACCATTCAGTTCAGCCCCGACGGCGTCAACCAGGACTCGACTCTGACGCGCTATCTCAAATTGGGCAAGATCAGCGCGCCGCATCGGTTCACGGTGACGCGAAAATATTGTCGCGTCACGGTCACCAACACGGGCGCCAGTGCGCAGACCTATATGCGGTTGCAGACGACGTTCGGACATCGTCACCCGCTCAACGTGCCTCTCGATGGCACGGTGGCCCAGGACTATGACGCAACATGCACACGACCCACAAATTTCAATTATGAGGCCGCACTGGGTAAGTGGCAGGGCACGCGGACGTTTTCCAAATTTGGGTACAACACCGACGTGGACATTGCGACATCACCGGAGGTGATTTGGTCGGTCGGTGGTGCCTACACCGTCCCCACCACGGCTGAAACGCTCGACATCGTGTCCACCGATGCCGCCGATGACGGCGATCCGGCCGGCACGGGCGCGCATAACGTCTATATCTATGGCATTGACGAAAATCGCAAATATCAAACAGAAACCGTTACATTAAACGGCACAACAACGGTCGTGACCACCAACCAGTGGCTTGGCATCAATCGCATGGTGGTCGGCAGCGCTGGGTCTGGTCAAGCCAACGCGGGCGCTATTACAGCAACCGGCACGAGTTCGTCCAACGTCTTCGGGCGGATCGTGGCGGGCGAATCCGTCACGCAGCAATGCATCTATCACACGCAGTTGCAAAGCCAGGTCTTGGCCGACTGGCTGCTCATCAATTGCCTGAAAATCGGCGTTGGCTCAACGCCCACCGTGACCATCAAGGGCTGGATCTATTCGCCGGTCTCCAACTGCAAATATGAGGTCTTCCGCCATTTGCTCGACACGTCAGTCGAGAACACGGTCGAGATCCGGCCGTCGCAGCCGTTCATTTTCAACCCGGGCGATGTGTTCTATCTGACGGCCACGACTGACGTGGACAACACGACCATCTCGGCGCGGTTCAGTCTAATCGAGTTCGAAAACAACATTTATGATCCCAATAGTTAAATGACCCAGCCACGGGGGTGGCTGGGTCTGTCCCGTTTAGCGATTTAACCGTATGCTCTCAGACGGTCCCTTATGTTGTTGATCCTCATGGTTCACGCACACGCTAATCATCATCGCTTGACCACGTTAGATCTGCGTCTTGATCTGGCGTGAGTTCATTCCTCAGTGCTTTGCGTGCTACAGCATGAGCAACGCAACAATCGTGGTCCATGCAAGCTGTTGCCGCCCGCTTCAAAGCCGCCCGGAGCCGTTCGATCTCGTCTGCAGCCTCGTCAGTTACTTCCGCAGCATTAGGCCCGCCAAGGCGAAGCCGCTCCACGATGTCAATCATGTCTCCCCCAGTGCTTTGCGTGCTACAGCATGAGCAACGCAACAATCGTGGTTCATGCAAGCTGTTGCCGCCCGCTTCAAAGCCGCCCGGAGACGGTCGATCTCCGCACGTTGAGTGTCGTGCAACGCCTCAAGCTCCGCCACTCTGTTGCGTCCGTCGCTCATCCTCATCCCCTTCAATCTTGATGCCGCACACGGTCCTGACCATGTCGCGCAGTTCATCCTTGGCCATCTTTTCCATCATCTGAGCCTCTTCAAGCTTTTCAAGCATCTCGGCGCGCTGCTCGTCTATCCTGGCCAGTTCTGCCTCACACACAACGCGGTAATTCGTGCACTTCGTGATCGCGTCCGCCATCTTGTCGAGGCTCTTCATCGGTTTGACTTCTGCGCTTGGCGTTGTCGTCTCAATCCTCTGCAACAGAGTCCTGATGCTGGCCATGTTCAACGCTGCCCCCATTTATATCGATAGCCGTATGGCTTCCAGAATCCTTTCGGCCTGATGACGCCGGTGTGCTTGTCCCTCAGACGCTTGGCTTTTGCATTGGCCGTAATGTCGTTAGCCGTCTTTGGACGATGGCACGCCGCGTGAGCCGGGAAGACGTTCTCAGGCGCATCGGAGCCGCCCAAAGTGCGCGGGACGATGTGTTCTGCGTCCCATTTCTCCCGAACAGGGTCGATCCGTTCTTGACATAGATGACACACCAGGTGCTCGCCTTGGTCGTCGGTCTTTTTGTGATGCTCATAGCAATCCTTCCTGTATCCCATCAGGCCATTTCCTTGTGGCGCAGTAGCTCGTCTGGCTCTACGCCCAGTTCCGTCTTCAGCACGTCCTCGATCTCCTGCCGCAGCGTCGAGAACGTCTTTTGCGGCATCTTGTCGAACCGCATTGAGATCGGCTGCACTTTATAAAGAATGTCGCCCTGCATGCCGCCATGCGTGTGCTCGTCTTTCATGACAGAGAGAACGAGCATCCGCGTTTCGCTGTCCAACCCGCCAAGATCGAACGTGGTGACGCGGCGAAAATCAGGGCCGGCCTTGCAGATCAGCCAAGAGCGCAAATGCTCGGCGTTGACCGGCTGGAAGACGTTATTGTGCGGCCATTGATCGAAGGCGGACGAGATCAAAGAAAACAGCCGCCTGTGATCGGGATGCGACCGCCCCTTGAGGGGCTGGCCGCAGGTTTTGCAAACGCGCTCAGTCATCATAGACCTCTGCAAAGCCATCACCGAACGCGCGGCGCTCGCGCTCTTCGTCCATCTTCATTTCCAAATACTGCGAGTAGGCGCCGTCCGATTCCCAATCGAGCGCATCCTCGCGAAAGCAGAACGGCCCTGCCATCTCTTCGTTGCCGTCCTCGTCTTCTCGGATGGCGTACCACCCAGGTGACGGCTCTGCGCACGTGGTTTCGCTCCAACTGACAAAATAGGCCATTGGTCCCTCCTAGGCTGATTTGGCTATGGCTTCGAGAAGACGTTTTTGCACGCCAGCTTTCTGCGTCTCGCGTGAGCGCGGAACGCTCGCCACACGCAACAGCGCGGCGCAATCGGCGAGCAGTAGATCGATGTTCATGTCGTGGGCCAGGCGCTCGGCCTTTGCCTGTTCTTCATCAAGCAGGCGTTGCCATTTATCGATGTTTGCCTGCATCCGTGTGAATAGATCGTCCATTGTGAATCTCCTGGGTCTTCACAACGCGCACTGGTATTTCGATCCCGCCCCTCGCGGGTTGATAGAACGTCGCGATCCAGCCGGTGGTGACGATAGCCGCCACCGACCAGACCACGAGCAACGCAACATAACGAAGCATAGTTGGTTCCCCCCAACTAGTCAACAGATCATTCGTCTAGTGTAGGGAAGATGTGGCCGAGGTCTTGGGCGCGCACTTCCCAGTCTTGCTGAATGGTGTCGGCCCAGGCGCGCGGCATGTCGGCCCACGCATTGCCATGCTCATCCATGTGCTGGATTCGGATCTGCATCAGATCCTCGACGGTTTCGCACTCTTTGATGGACACCAGCAACGCATTGAACTTCTTGACGCTGCCGTCGCGCTTACCCTCGGCAGAACTCTTACGCGCAAACGCTTCCGAATGGCCTTCGGTCTGTAGTTCACCGCCCTGGATCTCTTCGGTCATATACAAACCGCCGAGCACGTCAGCCGCGCCATCCCGTGCCGCAAACGCGCGTGCACGCATGGCCAGCATTCGTTGTGGGTATTGCTTCCAAGGTCCAGACTTGCCCCAGAGGCCGGCTGCAGCAGCATCCTTTGACGAGAACTCGCGTGTGATGACTGAGCCGTCAGGGCGCGTCACCTCGCACTTGGCAACTTGATCCCCGTCCATCCATTCGCGAATCTTGAAGCCTCTGCTCCAAAGCAGCGCAGGGATCGCATCGCCCCATAGCGTTGGGCGTCCATTGATGACGGCAATGCGATTGAGCGCCATCATTGGCGGGAGCCCCAATTCCAACCCTGTCAGGATGGCCACAGTGATTGCCTCTGGCGTCCGCATCGTGTTGGGCGCCAGACCTGACTTGGCAATGGCAGACGCCAGACGATAGACATCGTCAAGCGTCTGCGGAACAAGGCCCGTTATAGCTGCATGTCGCCCACGAACAGGAGATAGAGCGCTAAGATTATTGGAAGGCTCGACGCGATCAGGGAGATTAGGAAGGCGAATAACGCCGGCATCAGTTTCTTCAGTGTCATTGGTCTTGCTCATCATGTCTTTGTTTCCTTTCGGGTTCACTCCTAAATATCGCAGAGACTGACGCATCACCCCTCGGGCCAGTACTCGGCTGCAACTTCCAACAACGCGCATTTTGTTACGCCGTCACCATGCACAACATTCATGTGACGGATGACCTGGCGGAGCTGGAACTTGGAGCCCGCCAGATCGGCCTGCATCTGCTGCTCACGCAGAGCTTTGTTTTTCTCTAATACCTCTTCCTTGCTCATCAACTGGACAGCTTTTGAAAAACCGGCCGGCTTGCCGATCCTGATCACGTCACCCATCTTCCCCCTCTTGCGCTGTGAAGAGCGCCCAAATTGCAAAAATCAAAAACACAAGCAACGCAACAAACAACCAGAACATCACTCACCCTCTCTCACGATATAAACCGCTGACCACGGGGGAGCCCCGTTTGCTGCTATGCCCATTTCGCCGCCTGCGGCGCATTCGTCAGCAAATTGCTGCGCGTCGGCTTCGATGGTCGAGGACATGATGCCAACCCATTCGCCTGCATGGGCATCCCAGCGGTAGACCGTCCAGATGCCTGGTTCCGCGTTGATCGGATGGCCTGTCAGGTAGTGCGTAGGCAAAGGTGCCAGAAAATCAGGTGCCATTGTCACCGCTCCCCGTTGTCGCCCCAGCCGCGCGCACGCGGCCCGAGATCGTCTTTGGGATCGGCTTCCGTCAGCCAGTCCCAGAAGGCAACGCCAACGTCTTTGATGAAGTCGAGCGCCTGGTTCATGTCATTCCTTTCCTGTTGCAATACGGGGGGCAGCCTGTCGTTGTCCCTCTACTGCCCCCCGCGTTACCGATCCGGTTGAAGTGCCCCGCACCAGATCGGGAATTAGGGGTCGCGGCGGGGTGGAGAAGACAACGCCTGCTTGGGAGGTTTTTGGCGCTTCGGTTGACTTGGGGAGGCAACCGAAAACCCCGCCGCGATGAAATAAATCTAGTTGGGTTCGTTCCACCGCGCAACTATCAAGTAGGTCTTTTCCAACTCTTTTTGAAAATGATGTTGATTTGTTGCGCAAACGCACCACGCGCCCCTTGCGCGGTCGAAAGTTGCCAACTAATATCGCGGTATGAAAAATACATCGCTTCGTGATCAGCTTCTCGCCGAGATTGACGCCTTTTTGGATAAATCCGGCATGACAGACACCCGCTTCGGGGTCGAATCCCTTAACGACAAGGCATGGTTGCATCGCTTCCGTGCCGGCCTATCGCCCACCATCGACACTGTTGATAAGGTGCGGCGGTTCATGCATTCTTACAAACTAAACCCTAGGCGTCGGGCTGAGGCCCGCGCCGCGTAGCCTGTAGCGTCAGAGTCCGGTCACATCGATGGCCGGGTGCGTGTTTCCTGGCTGCTTACGCTGCCCCTCAGTTGCCGCAGCTTCTCCTGACGCATCCGGCTTTCCATGTGACTGGCAGTTCCGCGTTTGTTGCGTTCCCTGAACCCCGCAAACGAGGACACCTCAGATGCATATGCCTCCCGGTTTATCCCCCTATTTCCGCGCCATCGCCGCACTCGGCTTTGGTGCGATGATCATTGACACGCTGATGAGCGCAGCTTTCGGCCTGACGATTGGCTATGTGCCGATGGTCGGCCTCGCCATCATTTCTCTGGCCTCTGGCCTGTTCCTCGTGGCCGCCGAATTCTTCCGCCGTATCGGATGGACCCAAATCAGCAAGGTGGCCGTTGGTGTTTGGGCCATCGCCTTTGTTTTTAATATTTGGTCGAATATGGGCGTTGCCACATCGACACGCATGGGTGAGGTTCAGCAGGCCACCGTGCAGCAGACCACCTATAAGGAAGCGGAAAAGGCCACTGACGAGGCCAAGGCCCGCCTGGCACTCTTTACCGCCCAGCTTGAAGACCTGACCAAGGCCAACGCCTGGGCGGCCACGGTGAGCGCCTCGGGCCTGCGCTCGCAGGTCGATGCTCTGAAGAGCGCTGAGGTTGCCGAGGCCCGCCTGGGCGGCTGCGGTCGCAAGTGCCGCGCGATCCAGAATCAGATCGTCGAGGTGCAGGGCAAGATCGCGGTTGCCGAGCAGCGCGATGATCTGACCGGGCGCATCGAAGCCACCAAGGCGGTTCTTGCCAAGGCGCGGACCCAGCTCGCCGGAACAAACGCCGGGATCAGCGCAACGGCAAATCAAAGCACGTTGTATGCGAAACTGATCTCATTCAATTTGGCGGACGATCCGGAAGCCGCCATGGTGACGGTGGCCAATGAATCGACCGGCATTGCCATGGCTCTGGTTATCGCTGTGGTGTCGGCATTCCTGACGCTCGTGGGGGCTTTACCCCACCTCGTTGGCGCTTCGCCGGACAGCATTGGACCGGCTCAAAAACCGATAAAAACACCGTCTGCACCGGAAAACGGTTCGGGCGTCAATGAGCAGTTGGAAGCGCTCAAAGCGCAGCTTCATGGGTTGGTTGGCAACAACGCAACACAATCTCTCAATCTGCGCGTTATGCACGAGCCGCTGCGGGATCGCATTGGCCGTCTGGCTGCGGCGTGAGGTATAAAAATGGCCCGAGGGGCGAGAAACCCTCGGGCCAGAAACTTTGGGATGTGAAGACCTACCTGCGTGACAGATCACTACAAATGTCCAACCCACCGAAAGGGAATGAACCAT
>Ga0070749_10001538_pt1 | contig 15633 bp, 20 predicted proteins | sample VirMetDEL_Nov_18_FD_75180 | JGI IMG/M metagenome (GOLD analysis project Ga0070749, IMG submission 75180) | Aqueous microbial communities from the Delaware River and Bay under freshwater to marine salinity gradient to study organic matter... | ecosystem: Environmental > Aquatic > Marine >...
GGTTAGGGTTGTGGGCCCATGATGACGTCATTACAGATAGACAGATAGGGTCAGGGGTGTCAGTGTCATGGTCTCTAATAATCTTTTTTTATTATATAAAGAAGTTGAAAAGGGACCATAACACTCCCCACAGCACTACTCGATAATGACGTCATACCACACACTGTGGGCCGGAAATGAATGGCTGTGGTGCGTTGTCGGAAAATTTGAATGTTCACACACTCCCGCCGTGCAAATACAGCATTTTGAAATTTTCACACCGTTGTGGGCCGAAATGAATGGCTGTGGTGGCTCGGACGGAATTTTTGAATTTTTGGCGAGGAAGCGCTTCCTTGGGGCGGTGGGGGGGTCTGGGAATGGGAAATTCTTGGCGCTAGAGGCACTAGGGACAGCGGGGGCGATTCAGGGGCACTAACAGGGGACCTTTGCTGCTTGCTTTTGCTTGCAGGTGCTTATGGCTACTAGTTCTATGGCTGAGGGAGACATTACTCTCCACGCTGCGAGGGTTTTGATTGCTCGCTACCGTAGACAGAGGGAGAGGGCAGTTTCGCTTGCTGATGAGCGCTATCAGATTCGCATGAGGGGTCTTTGGGAGTCTTTAATTCATCATACCAGTATGAGGGGTCGTGAGAATGAGATTCTTGCCTTGCTTCAGGAGGAGCTGGAGTTTATTCCACTTGCTGAGATAGATATCCGTCCCCCTGCTGTTATTAATGGGGTTCAGATTCAGCAGAATGGTAGGCGCCGTCCTCTTGCCGACATCACTAATACGATCAACAATCGTTCTACTGGTCGCAGGCAATGATGGAGTCGAAGTATGCTGGACTGTCTAAGAAGGAGAGGAGGGCTATTGTTCAGAAGGCTATTAAGGATCATAATAAGGATAGAGTGGCTCATGATCTTGCATCTCAGGCTGTTGCCCGTGGGTTTGATTCCCTCTATGCTTGGCGTGACCGGGCTCTGGCATATGCTGATGTAGAAGCCGCAATGATCCTGAGTAAGATGATCGAGCATAAGCTCAATGCCTCTAAGAAAAACTAAGCGCCTTCGGGCTTTGTCCACTGTGTGGCTGTCTTTCTGGCAGGTTTCCCAGCTCAAGCCGCAAGGCTCATTGATCCATTTCTGGCGCTCTGGTTGCCCTGAGGCAAGGTATGGCTCCTCGGGATATCTGGGACCTGAATCCTCTTTTTCGCCATGAGTGGTGGGGGCATTACATTGAGATGCTAGAGGTGAACTTGGGGTGGAGGGTAGATGATTGGCATCCCATTGAAGAAGAGGTGGAGTTAGATGTTAATGAGGAAGTAGAGCCTGATGTAGAGGATGCTATGGAGGAGGGGTTTGAGTGTGAGGAGGTTCTCTCTGATAGCGATGATGATGAGATTGACTACGAGAGCTGGGTTTTGTACCAGGAGATTGTAGCCGTTATCAATGGTCTTCCCCCGGCTGGTTCAGAGGCCAATCCCTTTGACTTGACTCAGCTGTAGCTTTTTATTGTAAGCTTCTGGTAATATTCACCAAAGAAAAGAGATGTCAATTCTTTCAAATACCAATGACGAATCGCTCGATGCGTTGCTTTTTCCAGCCATGAGTCAACAGATGCACGCATTGAATAACCAAGACGGGTCCCGCAGCAAGGTGCCCCGTCAAGATTTCGTTTGGACCCGCCTCAAGATGGCTGGAACAAGCACCCATGGGCCTCTCATTATCAAGGAGAAGCCCAGTGAGCCCCTGTTCAACATGATGCTGGATATGGAGGGTGACCGCATCGATGGTGCATCTTACCAGCGCATGGAGGCCTATGAGAGGAGCATGAAGCAGGCCAACTGGGTGCGGAATGTGTACTTCGAGCAGAAGGACTTCTCTGAGCACATCAAGTCCTTGGAGGAAGCCAGCGGCTGGAAGTATGAGGGTCAAGTCAAGATTGGAAGGGCCTATACATCATCACCTCTCCCCTACTTCAAGAAGGCCATAGTGAACACCCTCTACAAGTCAACCCATCTGGAAGTGGATATCAAGTCTTCCTATGCGACGATGCTGTGGAATGCCTTCGGTCAAGATGGAGACATGCCTTTCCTGGAGAAGCTGGCTCTGGATCCGGAGGAGCTCTATGGGGACATCTTCGATCAGCATGGAGTTGAGCGTGGAGACTTCAAGACCGCTGTTCTGGCAATGATTGGAGCCTTTCCTTCTGATCCTGCTACCTTTGGTCTTGGAGATGACGAGATGGATACGGTGCGGCGCATTGGAGAACTTCCCTTCATTACTGGATTCCGAGATGACCTCAATACGCTGGCAGTCAAGATGAATGCCAAGTATGCTGGCTTCATGGGAACGATGGCTCATTACGCGGACAAGACTGGAAAGCTGGATCATGTTGGTGGAGTGGCGATGAGCTTATTCGCTGGAGACATGGAGCATGAGGCTATGCGCGTGGTGATCAACGAGCTATGTGGATCCAAGCCTGAGAACATCGTCTGGAAGTTTGATGGAGTCATTGTTCCCCAAGATCTGATATCTGATGATAAGATAGGGGCCGTGGAGCGCAAGGTGTTGGACAAGACTGGGATTCAGCTCAAGCTCGGTGTCAAGTCCCTACATCAGCCTTCCTTCCCAATAAGCCTTGGTCCTCAAGAGGCTTCCGAAGATGGTGCATACAAGGCCTGGAAGAAGAAGCATGAGAAGACCTACTTCTACTGCAACGATCCTCCTGGATTTGTGAGAATCTGTCCAAATGGCACCATTCAGCACCTCAAGCAATGTGACTACAATCTCCAGACAGCTCCTCAGCCTGCTGAGTTCAACAAGAGGTGGATCACGGACCCATCCAGGAGGACCTACGAGAGACTGGATTATGTTCCTCCTCCCCGTGTGTGCCCTCCAGGTATCTTCAACACCTACCATGGAATGGCTGCTGAATCGTTGGATGATGTGCCTGCGGACTACTCCATCGAGCTGTACACCAAGCACGTCTGGCTCCTTTCTGGTGCCAATGATGGGCATGCCAACTACATCCACAAGCTGATTGCACACAAGTTCCAGAATCCGGCTGAGATATGGAGGGTGATGCTTTTCTTCCGGTCTACTCCTGGTGTTGGCAAGGACATCTTCTTCGACTTCTTGGCCGCTGCTATGGGGAAAGAGAACACGGTCAAGGTCGTCAAGCTGAATGAAGTGATGGGGAATCAGACTCATCGTCTTGCAAACAAGCTTCTTGGGTGCATCACTGAGTTCGACTACAAGGATGGCAGCTCTTTTTCTGAGGAACTCAAGGATCGCATCACGAGTCGAGACTTGGTGGTCAAGCAGAAGTATGTCAATGACTATGAGACATCATCTTCTATTTGTCTCATGGGATTCACCAACAACTTCAGCTCTCTCAGCTTCCAGTCTGATGATCGGCGCTTCTTCCCTGTGACCTGTGATGGCCGCTATGCCAACAACCCAGAGTATTTTGGTCCTCTGATCGAGTGGATGAGCAAGCCTGAATCTCAGCGTGCTGTCTACAACTACTACATGGCGATGGACATTACGGGCTTTGATCCAAGTGGCGATCGTCCCATCACCGAGACCTTTAAGTCCATGGCATCTACCAACATCAGCCTTGTTGAGATCGTCATCAAGAACTCCTTCGAGATGTGGATTCAAGATGCTCATGACAAATGCAATGACATCAGTTTCCAAGGGAATCAGAAGAGCCATCTTCGTGTGCCTCCATCGATTCCTCTCGATCTGTTTCAAGAACGTGCCAAGGACATGCAGATGAATGGAGCCGATTCCAAATTCAAGATGGCCCAGTTTCAAGGGAAGCAGATGGAGGAGTTTGCCTCCAAAGTCCGTCGCTTTTCCCATATGGATCGAGATGTGGTTTCCTTATATCGAAGCAATGGGAAGCGCTATCGGGTGTTTGAGATAGAAGCAATTCGTTCTTGGATTGAGTCGATTAAGACTGAGAATGATGTGGAGGACGATGATGTGGAAGAGAATTCCATGCTGATTGTTCCGCAGCGCTAAAGGGGGGGATGTAGAAGGTCTCATAATTTAGGAGTGTCTGAAATGTCCTCCATAAGGAAAAGTCTACTTGGAAGTATACTAGGGCATCAATGAAGTTGTACCTAGTGAATTTACCCGACGCATAAGTCATGTTTCCTACATTAATCAATAAACTAAGTTCCGCGTTACAGTTTTCTTTCTTAAGATGCTTGCACATCCTCTTGTGCATTTCCTGCATCGATACTGGCTCTCCGTCTGGCAATCGGAAACTTGCCCCTGATGTCGTCGTCGACATAGACGTGGTAGTACTTTCTTTCTTGTGTTGATCCATGCTTTCGTTCGTGGAGGAAGCGGCACCATTGCTGATGGTTGGTGATGATGTATCTATACTCATTGGTGAGGTCGTAGATGAAGCGGACACGGCCGCTAACAAGGAGCTCCTTGATCTCTGGATTGAAGATACTGACTGGTCGGAGGTACTTCCCGAGAATGACTTTGCCATCAACGTCAAATAGATGCTTGCGGTATAAAGAACAGCGATCCAGAAAGCGAACAGGATACCGTTGTGAAGGCTCACTTTGTTCTGTTGCGATAGACAAAAGATCTGTTTCACTCATTCTATTAACATAGTTTGATATCGTTCATGCACAGAAAAGGATACATCATGAGCTAGAGCATTAATAATCCACATTGACTTGCTACAACTCTGATCATTAATTAAATAATGATTCTCGGTATGTCGTCTACGGAAAGCCATCTCGCTATACAAGTTGCGCTTTTGGGTATGGGTCATCCGCCGTCCAAACAATCGTTTACAGGCTGTGTTCAGCTTCCCGCCAATCATTGAGGATAACTCTTTGGGGGTTCCATATATATCCCTGACATCTCTAAACCTATCCATTGCTTTATGAAATAGGTCATAGGCACAAAGAAGAGGAATAGTGTATGTTTCAGTGTCCACATCTTCAAATGATCTCTTCTTGAGGATCCCGGAAACATTGGCTTGGAACGGATGAGAAGCTCGGCTATAGTTCAAGGTCATTAATATCTCGTAATTTCGTCGTCCTGATAATATCTGAAGGGCCACCATATTCTTCCAGTAGTCTTTTTCCTCAACCAGTGGATCGTGAAGAACACCAATTGAAGTCTCGATAATATCGATGGCCTGGGCTTCACTCATCTTATATGAGTCAAGTGGCTGCCTCTGGTGAGATTGTGCCTCAATCATACTTAAATGATTTTGATGCATGGCATCAGCCACAATGTCTGGAGGTAGCACAAAGTCATACATATAACTCTTAACTGGCTTCAGATCCTTGAGCTCCCTATCGAGTACTCGGTCTTGTAAAAAGGGTTTCTTCTGAATGCTTATTCGATGTTGAGCCTTGAGTGGCGCATTGTAGAGGACATTGAGCCTGTCATAATCATCTTGGTTGGCCTTTTCCATAATACTCGCAAGACGTTGGTGGTAGTGCTTACTTCGATATCGATCATTAGAACAAATAGCTTGCCGAATAGATGACCAGTACCCATAAATGGCTACAGATTGATTTATGTGGTCATCATAAAACGAGAGGAGAAGCTTGAGTGCGCCATCTGGATCATGATCTTCCATTAACCTGTCAATAATAAGTTGTTGTCGTGGTGAAGCCATATCTAGTGACCAGAAAATTGTTGAAGAGAATGAGCGTCAGGCATGTGAGTAATGGTCTGATATATTTTATCTGCTCGTGCAAGAAGATCGTGAATGTCTTTATAAGTCATTTGAGCAATTTGAAATGCCGCATACATCCATATTCCAGTGCTACATCCACGAACGATTGACTCTGCAAAATTGGGGGGGACCCCTCCCTGCAAACAGGCCCTCATAATAGCAGTTTCATACTCTGTCCCTAAAATACTAATACGACTGGCAATACTATTCGCATATGTGCGTGCCATTTCTGGAAGAACTTTCTGTAACCACTCTTTAGGTGTTGTTTCAATGTCATATTCTCCCAATCCTGCCTCATCTTCGGCTCTCGTGATATCGGCATTTAATGAATTAAACGTCTGCCAAGCTTCATCATCAGTCATAGGCTGCACAGCATCGTGGAAATCTCCGGCATCTGGATCATCAGGTCTCGGTTCATCATCAACTGTGGCATCCGATGAAGCATCATGATATGCAGAATCTGGAGGTTCAGCTCCTGTATCAGCAGCTGCACCAGAATCAGCAGCTGCACCAGAATCAGCAGCTGTACCAGCATCAGCAGCTGCAGTATCAGCTCCACCCTCAACTGCGGCAGCGTCACCACCAGTAGAAATACCAGCGATAATAGTCGCAGGAATAATAATTCCCCAATATACCCATGGATCTTTCTTTTTCTCATCTTTAAGAAACTGTTGAAATGTGGTATGATCGTGTTTCGCCTGAGCACCATACACTCCATATCCTTCATATTGCTTTCCTTGATTGGCATTCGCGCCGCCTGCCATACTTAAGCCTCCCTTCTTTGTTACATTTGGATTTGGTTTTGATGGAGGTTTAGTTTTGGCGGGCGCGGGAGTTGATGTCGGAGGATTCGTATTTTGCGATGGTGCTTGGTTTCCGCTAGTAGGAGGAGGTGAAGGTTGTGGTTTAGTATCAATAGCCGGAGGGGGGGATGGTTGTTGGGGTTCAACTCCTTGATTCGTTATAGTCTTTTCATGATTAATTATGACCGAACCAGACGATGCATTAAGATTCTGAGAAATGTAATCATTTGGATTTCTATGAATAACTACATTTGAATATTTCCCCTTGTGGTCCTTTTTGGAGTCGTGATGGGTGAAGTAAGGGTTATAGACTTCCGCATAAAGATGTTTGCCTTTTGATCTCATATGAGCACTAGCATCCGCAGCCATACGACCCCCCAGAGAATGTCCAGTTACTGCTGTTTTGTATCCATGCTTGGAATACTTATCATGTAATCTCTCAGCTGCTCTCATCGAGTCAGCGTGTCGTTTAGTCTTATGTCCTTGTCCAATCAAAATCATTCCATCTTGATAGATGTCGTGTTTATTACGCCGAGTACCACTGTATGCAAGAATGGCTTCCTTGGTAGAATGATTGACGTAGGTAGTATAATTCTCGTTTGAATTGGAAGCATCAATTGTATATCCTTTCAGGTCACTACCTGAATAGGCAGCATTGGCAAACCTGGCTAATGGCATCTTTGGTGAATATTACTATTTGTTGTCAATAAAAATAGATGCGCTTTTTTCCTGCCTTTATTATCAGCAACTTCGTGCAGTTATCTCATCTGAGAGATCTGGTATCGAATTACGTGGAGCTAAGGATGTCAAGCCAAGAGATGTTGGAGCAAATGAAAGGAGGGAGCCCCCCAAAGAAGATCGAGGACATCTTGGATGGCTTTACCCCTCCGTATCGCACGGTACCAGTTATCTCTTTTGAGAACAAGAAAGAGATTGTATATGCTAAGGTCTCCAATGAAGACTTTTTCAAGGTGCGAAGTATCAGTACTGTCTGGAGGCAAAATCATGGTGGATACGCTATCCATTCCATCAAGGATCCCAAGACGGATAAGGTCAAGACTACTTACATGCATTCATTCATCTCCGGTGGTCGTGCTCATCATATCAATGGAGATCGGCTGGACAATCGTCGGGAGAACTTGTCTCCTTCCAACTACAAGAGAAACAAGAAACCCAAGACTTCCCCAATCAATGACGACGACTTCATCCTCAAGACTCCCCGACTCACTTCATGGACAATTCAGACTTACGAGCATGATGATCCTCTGTTGCCGCTCATCAATGGGTATGCAGTCATCAAATTCGGAAAGAAGACCTACAGTGGAGAGGTCAAGAGTGGAGAACCTTCGGGATATGGAATGATCAGTCAGAACATCAATCCGTATGACATGTGTGGAATTTGGAAGGATGGAAAGTTGATGCATGGTATGATCACGTACTACAAGCCACTTCCACTCACCATGGATAATGACTGTAGACTAGTAACTCCTAGAGAGGTGTGGCGCGTAGAGATCGTGAGTAATGGATATAAGACATGTTCGCCAGAAAATTAGACTCTCTGGTGCGCTTAAGACTGTGATCCCAGAAACCATTCAATAATGCTGCTTTACTGTAATCAAAAGTAATACAATCATCTTTCCACCATCCTTCAGTGTCTCCACTGTGAGCAATTGTCCATGCACATACATTGGAGATGTTTCTTTTATTCAGATAAGCAAGAAATGTTTCTGCCCATAAACGTTCGATGGGAACATCATTCTTCCATCCAACTTCTCCAATAAACCATCTATCTGATGGAATAGAACGTGGCATTGATTTATCCCAATCTTCTTCATTACTCGCCCCTGAAAATATATACTTATGAACCTCTATGAAGATCCGGTTGGCAGGAATACCTTTATACAGAGCTAAATTCATCTTTGAACAGTCTCCTCCCCATTTAGGGCATCCGACGAAATAGATGAACCTTTTTGGGAATAACTTTTCTATATACTGAATCACCTCATTTTGCATTTTAACGAGGTAGGTAATATCTTCTCCTTGATACTCATTAAAGATACCAACACCAATTACGTTAGTTGATGGTGCATACTTTGTGACCATAAACTCCCAAGCCTTGAGGAATTCTTGCCTCGTAATTCCCTCTTCTGGCTGTGGGCCTTGATGAGATGACCATGTTCGATGATAATCTAAAATGACTTGGACGTTCCGTTCTTCACAGTCGGAGATGAAGTTGTCCATGATGTCTAATTTTCCCCACTTGATATAATCATAACTGAATGGCAACCTGATTGTATTGATCGTCATATTAGCTACAAGGGTATCAAGGTAGTAGGTGTGGGGATTTTGCCAGTCACAGACAAGGCCTGCTCGAGGAGTTTCTAGACCATAAAAGTTCATGCACTTCATAATCTCCCCTGCTACTAAGAGCATTGGAGGAATTAGTAAAGGTCCAAGCACTGATTTCATGTTCTGTGGTGAATATTATACATAGGAAACAATAATAATGGTTCAAATCAAGGTCTCGCATACTGCCAAGGTCTTCCGCTCCATATTCGAAGTATTGAAGGACCTCCTCTGTGATGTCAACATTTACTTCAAGAAAACTGGGTTTCACATTCAGTCAATTGATCCCGAGAAGATGTCTATCATTACACTGGACATTGCTGGATGTAAGCTTGTGGACTACAGTTTCGACTCTGAAGAAGAGATGGTTCCATTTGGAATCCACGCTCCTCTCTTCTATAAGATGCTTCGAAGTGTGGGATCAACCGATGTAATGGAATGGGTCTGCAATGGCGAACACATGATTTTGTCTATTCGTGATATCAACTCGTGGGTTTCTCAGACAGTAACTATACCTAATATTATCATTCCAGTGGACGAGTATAAAGTAATGGGAGGAACGGGAGTAGAGTTTGATATCACGGTAAAGGAGTTTCGGAAGGCCCTCAAGGAAACAAACTATCTCACGAAGAAGGCTAAGATCGAGATCAACAACTCTGGACATATCCTACTGATTGCTGATGGGGAGGGACTTGCGCGCAGCCGATATCATTTGAGATGGTCTCTACCGGATCCCACTCATATTGTACCACTTACAAAGGAGTTTTATCACCGCGGCCTTGAGAAGATTTTAAAGCTAGGAATTGCCACCTCAGCAACTGTAACAATGGCACCAGGGACTGATCCCATTCAAGTCAAGCTTCACTTTGATTGTGGACAACTAGAGATGTTTGTTGCAGTTATACAGAACGAATAAACTTATAGCCATGTCGTCTACAGACTTCTTTCCATATCATATCTTGGCTGTACAATTTCTCCTGGCATTTAATTGCAGGAAGCGCCTGTGCTACATGATCCCACCCCTCTAGTTCACAGAACTTCTTAATGAGATAAATATACGACAACATATTCACTCTATTTCCTCTTGATACAGTAAAGGTTTCATGTATTGTACGAAACCTTTCAATGAGCTTGTTGGCATGAACATCACTAAACTCAAAGACTGATCTTCCCGATATAAGACGCATGATATAAAAGGTGTTGTTGTATTGATGCTGGAAGCCGTGGGTTCTTAGAACATATCGAACTTGATCAAAAGACGGGCTTGGTAAATTATAAGACTTAAAAAGCCTTTCAAGTTCTTGAATTTCTTCTTGAGTAATGGATCGAATTGGCTCTCCGCGAAGTCGGGTGATCCAGGTCTTGAAATGGTTGATTCGTTTGTAGAAGCTGTTGGTATGGCTTCTGGGAAGTAATGGAGCAGCTTTCTTGCTATTCAACGGAGGACCATGTGAATCGACAAAAGATGCCTTATTGCTGACATTCTCATCAATCACATGTTTGCATCTCTTGCAGATCTGAATACCTCGATTTACATCAATTACAAAGGTAAAGTCCCAGCACTTTTCGCATTGTTGATGTAGGAGTGGTCTTAAATTACTATTATTTGGGAGTTCAGTGTGAAGGAACTCGTATGAAAAGTCGGAAATAACCCGAGTTGATGAATAAATGCATGGAACATTGCGCTCATGAAGCATATTAAATCTTTTGAGGCGCGAATAAGAAGGCTTAAGCAGTCTTTCCTTGACGTAATTCCAGATGCCCGAGTCAACCACCAACGAGATACCCGACGGAGTCATGTTTGGCTTGATCCGAGACCTGGATAATGATCAGTATTACGTAGGATATAGAGTGGAAAATAAGCCACAAGGGTATGGTGTTTTGCTAACACCCACACAATTATACCAAGGAATGTGGTTCCAAGGCCAGTTTATTACTGGATATGTATATGATTTGAAGGAACAGAAGTTCAGTTTTTGCTTAGCAAAGCCTAATGAGACGACTGAGTCGGAGGCTGAGTCTTCTGCTTCGGGAGATACAAACCCGGCAGAGTAAAAAAAAGGAGCCGTTCTACAGTTTCTATATCGACAAAATCCCCCTCTATGATGCCGGTCATGTATCCCATTTGTTTCGGAAAGATAATCTTACTCGGATTGTCTACATCGAAGATTGGGGATGACCATATGTATCCGCTTTCGAATGTGATCCTCTGTCCATTTACCACTGTTTCCCACTTCATATTGTCGGTATAGGAGTCAACTCGATAAAAATTGGCATTCTCTTGAAGTAAAGACTGATTACTTGTATATGACTCGTGATATACCGTCACCTGGCTAAACGTATCTTCACCTTGTAAAGAATGATCAAACGGCATGAGAAAACTCCGACTGTCTATTACTTCTGTTGTATGTATCTGAAATGGGCTATTTTCTACTTTAACTCGAACTTCACTACTGAGGGGACGAGTGGTACTCCGTGGTGGAATGGAGAATACCAAATGATCGGGTACTCTGGATGCTTTTTCTGGGTACATGGCAATTACGTGTTCCAGTAGAAGCCTGCTTTCGTTAGAAACGAAAAAAGGCGAAATAGATGATCCATAAATGAATCTGGTGCGTCTCATCATTTGCGACTTGGTCTACCGTGGCGGTCTTCGTTCACGCCAAGATAGAAAGAAGGGCCACCCTTGTTGATTTGACGAGTTGATGTACCTGTCCAAGATTGATACGGAAGGCCGTTATAAGTCGGGTGAAGGTTGTCCTCCATGTTACTTACCTCTTTGTAACTAGCATGGACTTGCTGATAGTCAGGAATGGGTCCAGCTTGTTTATGAAAAGGAATTCCAGCTGGTTCTGCAATCAATGGAACCCTACCACTAACAAAGATCTTTTCCAGGTCGTACCCTGGACCAGTAATCTTAATGTTGGTCCTCTCAGACATTGTCTTTGGTGAATATTACCTTAAAATCCCTATAATAATTTATAAGAATCGCTTTATAGGTTTTACTTTGGTACTCAACGCCTTGAAGCGGTTGCGATTATATGCAACCCTCCCAGTGCGCTTTCGCACCTTGAACGTGTTCTTTGTTTTTCCTGGCATTTCTTTGGTGAATATTACATATGTAATCCAATAAAAATTTAGAAGCTAACAGTCGTAGCAATACCAGGACTGATATTAATAAAGGCATCGTACTCGGCCCAGACATCAATGCGACCAGCAGCCACAGTGGATCCAGTAACACCACCAAACTGCATAAAGATGGCGGTGTTCATACCGTTAGTGTTCATACCACAGACCAGATTCTGGCTTCGCCCACTAACAAGCTCAAGATCAAGACCAGCCGCAAACCGACCATGCTCAGTGACACCGCTACCGCACAGTGAAGAAGAAGCAGCCGTACCCTCATCAAGGATGTAAGACCGCCTCGAAATCTGACTGCTGAAGTTAGCCTGGTTAAGAGCATGCCTGGACTTCATCAACTCAAGGTAAGCCTCGTCGTGACCACCGTTAGCAATTGTAAGAGAAGTAGGATTGAGAGACCTAGCCTGAATACCAGTAGTCTGGGGAAGGATAGAAGAGCCGTACTGGAAGTACCAACTGCTAAGATAGTTTCTCTGTCTTTGTCCCAAAACCTTGTAGTACTGAGGGTTATTAGTGGCATAAGTGTCAGCCCTAAAGATCCACAAAATATTAGTAAGGGAAGCGACGTTAAGATTGAGATCGACCTTCTTATTGACAACGCTACCACTGCTACCAGCTGCCATGGTATCCACATAGTTCCGATAAGCCTTCGCTGGAATGACCAAAGGCTTTCCACCAGCACTATTCATAAGCATTGCCTCAGCCTGAGGACCCAGCTCCAGGACCTGGCAGCACATGAAAATATTGGAAAGGGTATAGGATGCGGGCATAGTAGCAGGAGTGGCACCACCAGTACCAGCGGCAATATTAGCACCCATCACAGTGTTAACAGGGTTAAGATACAAAACAATAGTAAACCCATTATGGAGGGGAGCATACTTTGTACTGAGAGTACCAAGGAAACTGAATAGAGGAATAGCAAACTCATAGTAAGCAGTAGCTGTAATATTAGCCTGGGCAAGCTTCTGGCCACTTAGAGAACCATAGCCAGTCAACTTAGTACCAGCAGTAGGAGCAATGGCTCCAATATTATCATCAGCCAAAACACCACCATTACCGGTACCACAAGTCACACCGTAATGGAGACCACACTCAGATGCACTAGTAGAGATATCGAGAAGAGTAGCCAACAGTTGGCCATGACCAGCAGTGCTCTCGAGAAGAGTAGATCCTAGGTAGTCATAAATCTCGATTTTATCAAAGAACCCAAAGGCTCCAGGCGTGTCAAGATAAAGACCATCGGAACTTGCCACGGTAAAGTTAGGAATCTCAAGACGGAATCGCAGGTACGAATCCTTAGTCAAATAGGACCTCTGTAGGCGGGGAATGTTAATTTGAATACTAGCCGAAGAGCCTGACGTATAAGAAGCATTCTGAGACTGCTGCTTAAACATGTACGACCTAGCCTGGGGCATAGTGGGAGGCGCCGAAAGGCGGAGCTCCTTGGGAAGAACCTGAGCAGTAGCCATTGTGTAACTCAAAGTCTTTGGTGAATATTAACCTTAGATATCAATAAAAATTTACATCTTTAGATTGACAGCACAGGTTTATCAGGACCATCAACTGGAGTAATTTCAGCTATAATAGTCAATGCTTCTAGATTGGTGGTAACTGTTGCAGTTCCATTGACTTTGTATAACTCTACTGTAATCTCTGAAGCATAGTGAGGAATCTGAACAAGACACCGAGGAAATTGCTGAGAAAGACCAGCAAATGTCTTACCAGAGACATCTCCAGGACTGAACCAGGCACCAATGACACCAGATCGAAATGGAATAACCTTTGAAGATGCACTAACGCTCAAAGTAACAGCCTCCGCTGTATGTGTTCCGGTTGTATATGAGGTAGAAGTATGCGCTCCCGTCCCACCCGCCGTTACATTCACTGGAACACCGGCTGTAGTGGCAATAGTATAAGAGTCTTTATCTATCCTCGTTACAACATAACTAGTAGCAAGAGAAATGCCGGTAGGTAATGTTCCTGTGGTAGTAAACTGAACTGTAGAACCGGTCCTATAATTATGATCCGTGTCTGTAATTACTGTTGGCGATGCAATTGAAAACACTGGAGCTCCAACAATTGCCGTTGTATTTACTGCTCCTGCTGTGCTTTGGTATTGTGCCGTTTGTGAATAAGCATCATAGATATTAAAAGTATTGGCACCTGTCACCGTCACGTAATAGTTTTCTCCTGGAATTATATTTGCCGGAAGAGATCCTGTGGTGCTAAAGCTAATTCGATCTCCGGTCCGTAGCCCATGACTAGTCCAAGTTACAACTCCAGGATTAGCAGCTGTGATTGTTACAGTTGAAGAGGTAGTGGAATAATCTAGAGGTGTATTGATGTGAGTAACGTTAACTGACTGTGGAAATGAAAGATCTACAAGGTAAGTGCTTAATGCATCAAGATGACTACCAGTCGTCACCTGAGGAATAATATTGATACACTTGAGGTAGCAAGACTTTCCTGCAATGTTCTCGGAAGGAGTAAATTGTTTTCGAAAGGTCCATGAGTTAGAGGTGCTGTTGTAGATTGCCGGGCTCGACAATACAACAACACTAGTAGCCATGGACGTAGGGGCTTGGGCCATTCTTTGGTGAATATTACCAAAGAATGTCAATAAAAATTACTTACTTCATCACACTTGGCTGAGTATGAGGAAGAGGTCTTGAAATAGCAGGCATATTTGGAAGACCAAGTTTTTCAGAAGTAGAGGCCTGCCGAGGATCTCCATGGGTATGAGAATTCTTTCCAACTGAAGATCCGACAATACAACTCTTCTGACCGAAACCAGCTGGAGTAGTTCCGTACTTCTGTAGGGACATCATACTTGTCTGTCTTTGGTGAATATTAGTATAAACTGGCAATAATATTTTACTACCAAAGATACTTCCATGCAAACCACCCGGAAGAAAATTTAAACTGGTCTTCACCTCTATGTCTTATACGATACCTAGCACGTCTGGCACGATCGAGATGATCATGTTTAGAGTAGATACCCAACGCTTTATCTTTATATTGATCGTATCCGATTGCTCCGAAGGAGATGCGTTTCTCCTTCTTCGTTGTCTTATTGAGAAGTATAGCGTCATACTTCTTACCATTGCTGCGCGATTTTTCAAATCGCAGGAACTTGTAGTTTGATGGATTATCTACTTTCATTATCTACGGTAAGTAAATGGGTTCAAAATTGGACGCCCTGCACTAGAATGATAAAGAACGTCTTCCCAGAGAGGATTAGCGGCCCCTGGCAAAACCCCAAGCCGACGCTGGACTAGGTTAGAAGGAACTTTAAAGGCCTTCTTCTTAGGCTTTGCCTTGTTTTTTTTAACCTTCTTATCACTACCAGGACGAATGTGAGTTTTTGCCGCTGGTGGTAGATCTTTCAGTGTAGGTGCTCGAAGCATCTTTGGTGAATATTACTTAGAAATATCTATAAAAATCTTTGAGGAGGCTGTTGGTTCTGTTGGTTTTGGATATTCTGTTGATTCTGGGCTCGTGTGACACGACCACCTCTTGCCCTTCCTCTTCCTCTACCTCTTGGAGCTTGTGGAGGTTGAGGACCTGGCCCAAATCCTAAGAATGTAGGAGCTTGACCTGGATTAACAGGAGGATTAACAGGTTCCACAATATCATCTA
>Ga0070749_10001539_pt1 | contig 15633 bp, 13 predicted proteins | sample VirMetDEL_Nov_18_FD_75180 | JGI IMG/M metagenome (GOLD analysis project Ga0070749, IMG submission 75180) | Aqueous microbial communities from the Delaware River and Bay under freshwater to marine salinity gradient to study organic matter... | ecosystem: Environmental > Aquatic > Marine >...
GGGACATTTTGCTTTGGTGAGCCAGAATGCAAACAATCACAGACAATAACTCCATGACTTCAACTGTAGGGGTTTCCCCATCAATTTTTGAATTTATCGCGTCCAAAATTTTTTCAAACAAAGAAAAGTTAAATTCAGGGTTTTCACTTTTTTTCTTAAATTTCAGTATGTTATCTTTATTTTCTATTTCCACGGTTATCCTCTCTCATTGATTCTTAGGGTATTTGGAATAGCACATACGTGCCAACAACAGTCATCACGGCTTGAACAACGCAAGCAATGATTGTCTCACGATCTTTTGGAACGTCGTCATATCTCAAGCTTAAAAAATTTGAAATGAACCCTACGAAAAAAAGTAGGGTGCTAACTAAAACGTAAGAAAACAAAATCATCCTTTCATCCTTTGATTAAGACTCTCAGTCATCATTTCACAAGCTTCTTTGAAACTGTTTTGTTCCGCATCAAGAATCAAAAAATGTATGTCGTTCACAACGTCTGAAATCATTGTTTCAGGTTTTGACAGATTCATTAGAATGTCACAGATGCGTTTACGTGTGACCTTAGCTTTTTCTTCAAGTTCTTTGCTCATAAAGCTCTCATCTTTTATGTGGATTTGTTGGAAAAAAAGCCCCCGTTTTACGGGGGCAAATCAATCAATCAAAAGGAAAACACAGACATGACCCAGAAGCTATTCAAGGAGAGTGGTCTGTAAACGTATGGTGTACCCGTATTCATTCCTTGTCAACAATATTTTCACATAGATTCAACATAAATTTTGTGCTAAATTTTACAGGTTCATTCATAAGGAGAAGAAAATGGCTGGAAGGCCCCCGAAATATCCCATTGTATTGGTCGAAAAGATACGGTATGAACGTAGAGTGAATCTAAGATCTTTGAAATGGCTGGCAAGAAAATATGATATTCCCATCGATACCATTCGTGACTGGTTGTACAGAGACGCAAGAAAAGACGTTTGAATGCACGAAGTGCAATGCGTTCTTTCTGTTGAATCCGATGCTGGAAATGATTATTTGCGCCGAGAACGGAATTCTTGAATGCGCGGTGTGCCCGGATTGTGTTCTGGAACTGATGTATGACGGTTCGTTGTATGACGGTTCGTTCATGGATTTGGTGCAATGATCGAAACCTTACTTTGCCTAGCCATGAATATATACTTCGAAGCTCGGGATCAGGAAATCTTGGGCCAGATCGCAGTAACGCACGTGGTCCTGAACCGCGTGGAATCGGAAGAATATCCGGAGGAACCGTGTGCCGTGGTCAAAGAAGGCCCAACCTACAACTGGGCACCTCACTTACCGGTACGCCACCGTTGTCAGTATTCTTGGTATTGCGACGGTTTGAGTGACGATCCTAAGAACAAGGAAGCGTGGGGTAATGCCGTGCTTGTTGCGTTTGTGGCTCAGTTTATGGACGACGTTACTGATGGAGCTACGCACTACCATGCCTCTTACGTTTCGCCCGCTTGGGCGCATCACTTGGTGCAGACTGTAACGATCGGAGATCATCAATTTTTTCGGAAAGATCCTTCAAAAGATCATTCAGCAAGCGAAGATCCTCGAAGACTTGTTGCGCGTCGTCTTTTGTCAATTCAAGAATAATCTTGGTCATATCGAAAATACGGTCTCGTCGCCGGTCTTTTCCTCGCCATTTGAGATTTCGGCACGATAGTTTTCGAGTTCTTTTTCTAGGAATTTCTTGTCTTTGTCTGACAGATTAGCGTTTTTCCAAGATTCAAAAATAACGCGCAGTTGGCCGCTGATCGTGCGTCCTTCCACGATGCTGATTACCACTATGTTCTCATAAACGTCCCGCGGGAGCAGAACGCTTTTCCATTTGTTCGTGTCCATCCATGTCACCTCAAAATGTATCGCATAGAATTATATATCCTGTTGAATTTCAACGCAATCTCCCCAAGTTGGTCCTATTTCAATATCGCACCGATTTGGCACCACTAGGGGCACCGCATTGACCATGGTTTCCGCGAGCCGCTTGGCGTGGGCCTCGTCCTCCACTGAGAACGCCAGTTCATCGTGGATCTGGAGCATAGGGATTTCACCATCCTGCAGGAGGTTTACCATCGCCTGTTTGGTCATATCCGCTGCACTGGCCTGTATGAGGCGATTTAAGGCCCGGTAGGTGTATGCCCTGCGTAATCGCGTGGTAGGCCCGTAGAAGCTCAGAGCGTCGTCTAGGGGCATTGCTTTGTTCATCCCGAAGGAATCGGGTTCCCAGAGGTCAAAACGGCATTTACGGCCCTTCAGGGACCGTATGGAGCCCTTGGACATAGGATTGTCTAGATGCTTCTGAACGCCCTGCATCAATTGCTTCACGAAAGGCACCCGGTCGTGATACTGCTGGGTTAGTTCCTTGGCCTCGTCCAGAGAGATGTCCAGTTGCCCGGACAGCTTGTTCACTCCCATGCCATACATCATGGCCAGATTTATCACTTTCGCCTGTTTGCGCGGTATATCGGCCATCTCAGCCACCAGACTATGAAAATCCATCTTAGGGTCTTCGTTGTAGGCGTTAACAAAATTGGTCACGCTGGGCATATCTATCTTGCGGTACTGACTGAAAGCGTGGGCATAGTGGGTCAAGATCCGCGGTTCCTGTTGCGAGAAGTCTATTGCCGCCCACTGCATCCCTTCCTCCGGCAAGAACAAACGGCGGATCATGGGTCCAAGCACCGGGTCGCGGGCCGGGATTTGCTGAAGGTTTGGGTTGTTCATCGAGAATCTGCCCGAGACGGTCCCGCCGTCGTCAGAGCGCACCTGATTGATGTGGCTGTGGACGCGGCCATCTTTGGACACAAACTTCAGGATCGAGTCGATAAACGTGGCTTGCATCTTGTTCAGGTTGCGGGCCTCGACTATTAACTGGGGGAGCTTGTGTGGATGGTTTGCCAGAAACAACTTGGTAAAGCTGGGTGCGCCCTTCTCGGTTCGCTCAAAATCCAGTCCTGCAGACTCAAAAGCTTTCGCTATGCTGGCGGCCGCCCAGATCTCAACGTCAAATCCGGCAAGCTTTTTTATCTCGCGCCGTACTTCTTTTTCGCGTTTGATCAGTTCCTGCTTGGTCCGCTCGGCGTGGTCTAAATCCACGCGGATTCCGCGCCATGTCATTTCTACAAGGCCGGGCAAGAGTGCCGTTTCCATCCTCCAGATATCCCAGAGATCTTCCTGATTCAGCATGGTCTTCTGGTGCGCCCAGAGTTCTAGAGTAATCTCGGCATCGACTTCAGCGTAAGGGCCAACGTACATAGCCGGAAGCTTCCACATCTCTCCCTTCGGGTCTATCCCAAATTCCTGTGCGGCCTCGGTCAGGGTCTTCTCTGATTTAGTCTTCCCAAGATAGTCATAGCAGATCGCGTTCAGGCTGTAGGAGAACCTGTTTTCGTCCAGTAGCGACGCGGTGAGCATGGTGTCTATGATCCGGCCGTTTACCTCAAAGCCCATTGCACGTATCCAGCCGAGGTCGTACTGGGCGTTATGCATGATTTTGTCTGCCGGGCACTCAAACACTTTCTTAAGAAACTTATTGATCACGCGGCTATCCAGATTACCTCCGCCTACGTGTCCAACGGGGAAATAACCCTTCCACCCGGGGACGGCTATAGCGTAACCAACTACTTCGCCGTTCTTCGTAGGCCAGCCGGGACCGTTTACTTTCAGGTCCGGGTCGCGTGTTTCAACGTCTATGGCTATTTCACGTGCGTCTAAGATTTCTTCTGGAAACGGATGCTCGGGAGGAAGCCAATCGGATTTAGGCGGAAACATCGCCATTTGTAGTTTTCCGGATTTATTCACTTTTCCAGACCCTCTCGCGCCCTATGGCCTTGATAAAATTCTTGCATTCGCAATACCAGCCCTGCCGGATATTTTTTTCGGCATTTATTACTTCAGTAGCGGTCTTCCCGCAAGCCGGGCACTTCTTGTAATGTAGGCCATCACCATCAACAAATCTTAATTTCATAAGGGATACGCTCTCTGATAATCTTCGGGATCGACAATAAATAAGCGTTCTCTGGTCCGCGTAACGCCGACATAGAAAACACGGTGTAGGTCATCGGCCTGAGTCTGCAGGGCCGCGGCAGTTAAATCGGTAAATAGAACCACATTGTCCGCCTCACCACCCTTTGTGCCGTGGATCGTGGACAACTTGATTCTGGGATGGGCGTTAAATTTTTCGCCTTTCCGTAACAAAGCTTTTACATACACAATGTCTTGATCGGGGATGAGATCCAACGCATCAAACCAAGCGAGGTCTTTGTCGATAAGAAGCCCGTGGTGTTCTCGGAGTTCTTCTAGCGTGTAGGTATCCGTGCGCTCCCCTTGAATCTTTTTCTTTCCACGAGCAACGTGCTTATTGTTGCCGCTCATAAGACTGTACATCTTCTCTGCCGTTTTCTTGTCTATGGCCCGGCCTTTTCTTAAAGCCTCCCAGCCGTTAACTGCTAACGACAATCGCTCGGAAATGGACCGTTGGCCGTTACGCTCGAACAGGTAGCCAAGATTCTTTAGTTCAGTAGCCAAAGGGCTCAACATATAGTTGGCCTGTGCCATGATCAACCAGCTACCCGTAGCCATATCCAACTCACGGATTTCGCTGATTCTGGATATTGAGCCTACCTCCTGTCTGGGTCGATAGGTCTTAGGGAACCGGCGGCCAATCCGGTTTACTATGCTCTCGGCTAAGGTATGCACACTGGAAGGAATTCGATAAGACTGTTCCAGCACTTCGCTACCGCCGGGCAGGGAAATAAAGTAATCCACATCCGCCCCGTTCCAGCGGAAGATCGCCTGATCGTCGTCCCCGGCGCAGTACATACGCTTAGACTTTTTATCAATCGCGTTTGCTATGTCCCACTGCAGGAGGGATAAATCTTGGGCTTCATCCAGAAATGAAATATCAAAGCTGGGGCAAATCCGGTCCGCCTCTTTTACAAAGAGCACAAGCATATCGGTGTAATCTAAAAGCGCATGAACCTGCTTATACTCAGAGTAACAACGGTCCACAAAATCTACTTCCATCCACTGTATGTTGTGCAAGCCGCTTTGATTGTACTCCCGGCGCAAGTCGGTCTTTTTTAGACGGGCTAGATTTATCAAATTTAAGATCGGATGATCCGCGGTCTGCGTATTGGAATCTTCAAAATCAGACGTTTTAGATGTGGTTAACGGGATACCAATTTTATTCGACAGATCCTTGAAGTTCTCTGCCCGCATCAGGTTACGTTCATTCAGGCCCAGACTACGGTAGGCAAAGCTATGCAGTGTCCTGAAGTGGGGCAGATCTTCCTTCGGATCAAGAGAAAAACGACGAGCGGCACGTTCCCTCGCTTCGCTCGCCGCTTTCCGGGTGAAAGCTAAAAAAGCTATTTTGTTTGACGGCACCCCGTCACCCAAGGCGCGGTCAACCATATCTAGCATTTTAGTGGTTTTGCCAGTGCCCGGAGGTCCAAATATCCGAAACACTAGAATGGAACCTCATCCGAACCCATATCTGGCGTAGGCACCCTGAAGTCGGTGCTATCGTAACTGGGTATAGACCATACGCGGACGGCTTTCCCATTTATCTTCAAAGACACCGCCTCACCGTTTATGTCTCGTAGGCGCTGTGCCACCTTGGCCGATTTGTATTCAAAGAATTTGTTCTTCTTTAAGAAAGCCTCAAAGTCTTTCAGGCGGAAGAAAGTTCGCTGTTTCTCCTCATCGGTCCATGGACGCCGTAACAAGATCTCTTCCCGTTGTTCGGCGCGTTGCATGGTCGTGCAGAATTCTTCTAGGAAGTCGTAGAACTGGCCCGGGATACTGGCGTCGGCAGATACCTCAATGATGTTGCCGTCCGTCTCAGACATCTCGGTAAGCAGTTGATTGATACGGGCTTCCCATACCTGTCGGCCCACACTGCGGGGCATGAAGTTTAACTGTTCCACACAACATCGCTGAAAAAAAGACTGTTGCATCAATCCCTCTGTATCAAGCTCTAAAGGCTGGCCATTTACATCCATAAACCAGATTGGCGGGGTTGAATTGTATTTGCGTAGATTGGCTATCGTAGCTCCCGTAATTGCCGCTTCTATACCAAACTTACGAGTCTTACAAAGTTCAGCATTGCAGTAATCGTTTATCGGAGCGTCCTTGCATTTATATGCGTAGTCTTTTCTCTGCAGTTGTTTCGCTACTACATTCACCTCACTCAGGGGTAATGGCGGATCAAAATACTTTGCATTATAGGTCAGTATCTCGGCCTCCCATGAATCTGGATATGCTTTGCGCAGGTACACTCCAACGTTAAAAAGACCATTGTTGCGCCCGCCTTCGGATATTTTCTGAGAACACAATATCTGCAGACAGGGAGGACCATCCTTTACAATAATTTCACTACTGTCGTCTTCAATGGTTAAAGCGGCAATCTGCTCCGTGGTCTGCGCTTTGTTGTCGTACATCTCAAAGAATTCTTCGAGTGTCGCGCTGGAGCCGTCATCTTTTATTGCGTAACGTAAACCCTCTTCAGCGTCGTAGTACGGGAGATTAAGAAAATTACCGACATCGCCGCGGTCTAATTGCAAACGAATCTGCTTTGGAAATATCTCACAACCGCCATATCCGAGAGCCGCGGCTATATGTTGCAGGACTTCCTGCATATCTTTTGCCGGTATCCAATCCTTGGAAAACAAAAAACAATGAGCCCCGCCAGATTTGCTACGGCAAACCACTAGCGGAAGCTTCATCCGGCGGATTTTCTGTACTAATTCTTTGTGATCTAAAGGGTACTGGTCTATATCTATACAACCCCAGACGCAATTATTGTCCTCGTCTATGGGTATGATGCCTATGCCGGAACCTTTTCCAGATAAATGGCCTTCCCATGTTTCTTTCGTTCTTGGAGTTTTGTGTATTAACGCTTGACCCTGTGCCTTTCCTTTAGAGTTTTTGTTCTTTATCGCGTATGTACCGTATGCTTGTTTTAGCCCGGCAAATATGCGCGAAAACTTCTGTGCGTCTGTCATTTTTTTCACCCAAAAAAGGGGGGCACGGAGCCCCCCTTAATTCACTACCATGGAATGTCTTCGTTTTCCCCTTCGCTGACAACTTCAGCGTTGACGACATTTACGATCTGTGTGGGCGCAGGACCGTTGCTGTCTTCTTCCGTATGACGCACAACAACCTCACCCTTGTTTATACCCTCGGCAAAACTACGGGCCGCACCATACAAGCTCGCATCGTCCACGACGCCTTCCAGTGAAATTTCCCACTGGTGCCATGAACCTTTGGCGTTACTGTCAGCCACAGTTTTGAGGTGGTAGATATGGCTAAAGCGAGGCGGGTTAAAAGGCACCCCGTTGCTGTTAACCATTGATCGTGTCTGCACCATGGAATTCCATTTCCGGCTAATCTTCAAACCCGTCGATTTCAATGAAATCAACGCCGGTTGATAGGTGCCGTCTGAGTTCAACAATAACACAAAGTGCTGGGCTACTTCTTGGATGTAATCCGACTGACCGGGGACATAACGACCGTCCTCGTCCAACACATAATCTATATTATCTTCCTTGCACCGCTCTGTTTTAGGACGCGGTTGAGCCGGGGTGTAAATAGCCTTGGGGGGCTTTTTGTCCTGCCCATCTGAACCACGCTGGCTCCATTCTAAGAACCTGCGCTGATATGCACAAGGAATAACTCGTATACCTTCCTTCCCCTTGTAAACTTCCATAGTGATGGAATTCAATATATCACCACCACGGGCGGTCTCGTGATCATTCAAAAACTCACTATTACCAGCCAATATCTTCAGGAAAGGTAGGGCCAGATCGTCTTGATCCAGATCTTCCTTCATCTTGACCGCATCAGCCTCAAACATATTCATTACGGCTAACGCAGTTTCTTTCTTTTCTGCAACTTCTTTAGTCTTGCTCATTACTTAGCTCTCCTAACAACTGCTCGTTGTCCAACGTATGCGCCAAAAAGTTCCATGGGTAATTCGTCCCCGGTCTCAATGCGCTCTTTTACAAATGCCTTCAAAGTGCCCGGATGTACGTCTTGCTTTTGCTCGGAATGAAATCCCTGCGTTCCGGATATCTCAATCAAACGAGCGGCATCGGCGTCTTCACCGCGTCCAAACTGAAAAGACACTACATTTTTGATAATGTCGTCGTAGCCGTGTTCTCTCAGCCAATCAAAAGCTTGCACTTTGTTATCGGCTTTGATGTGCGCTCCGTAAGTAGGCCGCACTTTGACTTCGCTACCATCATCCAACTTAAACTCAGACACACCAATTTCCTGCAGTAAGGCGGGCAGATCTTCATCTGTCAGCTTCAACAGCTTTTTCTTGGTTTCTTTGAGTTCTTCTTCTAGGTGAGCTAATTTAGCTTCGGTATTCGTTACTTCACGAGCTACCTCTGCTAACGATTTCAAGCCCTCGCCATCGACGGTGTCGATAGAGGAAGCCTTGGCTTGATCGGCTTCCATTTCTTCAAACAAGTTACTCATAGAGAGTCTCCTTTTCGTGATTAAAGGACCTTTTAAGCCCTTGCGAAGGCGCATAATCTCCCATATAATCGTTTATGTCAAGCACAGGATTAATCAATGTACGAATTCAAAACGAAACCTTATGCACATCAAGAAGAAGCATGGAAAGATTCGTGGGCCGCGAGATTCTACGGGCTTTTCATGGAAATGGGTACAGGAAAGTCAAAGGTAGCAATCGATACGTTGGCCGCGCTTTTTGAGCAAAATCAACTAGATACAGCATTAATACTCGCTCCTAAAGGTGTATTCGATAACTGGTACAAGAAAGAGATACCCGCACACCTGCCCGATCGGATTAACTGCAGGATGGTTCGGTGGCAACCAAACTTCACTAAAAAGTTTTCAGAAGAGATCGGAAACATCGCCGTACCAGAACGTCGCGAACCTAACAGCCTGAACATCTTGATAATGAATATCGAGGCGTTATCCACAAAGAAAGGTGCGGCGTCGGCGGCACGATACTTAGAGCTTAATCCAAATAATATGGTGATTGTGGACGAGAGCACTACGATTAAGAACCGTAAGGCGATGCGCACAAAGACCGTTGTCGAACTGGGCCGTAGGGCAAAATACCGTCGTATCCTTACCGGTAGCCCGATTACACAAAGCCCGATGGATCTTTTCAGTCAATGCGATTTCTTGTCTCCCGATGCGTTGAATTTCCGAAGTTACTACGCTTTTCAGGCGCGATACGCTGTGTTGGTGAAACGTAAAAACGGTGTTCGGGCGTTTAATAAGATAGTTGGTTATCGGAAACTAGAAGAACTGACAGAGAAACTAGACAAGTTTAGCCGAAGAGTCCTAAAAAAAGACTGTTTGGATTTGCCGCCTAAAGTATATGTTACGCGGGATGTACCGCTTACCAGCCAACAAGCCAAGCTTTATAACCAGATGAGCCGGTTAGCTTTGGCACAATTTGAGAATGGGGAACTGGCAACAACACAATCCATTCTGACACAGATCATGCGCCTCCATCAGATCACGTGCGGCTTTTTGCGCCCGGATGAAGGCCAAATAGAACCTATCGAAAACAATCGTTTAGCTGGATTGCTGGAGATTGTTGAGGAGGTACAGGGAAAAGCAATAATTTGGGCTACATGGACGTATGATATCCAAAGAATTGCTCATGCCCTGCGCGACCGTTTCGGGAGTGACTCGGTTGCAACATACCACGGGGAAACCCCACAGGAGGAACGCCAAGGAATAGTTGATGCTTTTCAGGATGAATCGTCAGCTTTGCGTTTCTTCGTGGGGCAACCTCGAACTGGAGGTTACGGTATCACGCTTACCGCCGCCAACACTGTCATCTACTACAGCAACAGCTACGACTTGGAAATACGGCTCCAATCTGAAGACCGTGCGCACCGGATCGGTCAAACCCAATCGGTAACGTATATCGACCTGATCTCGCCAAACACTGTAGACGAAAAAATCTTACAGGCTTTACGCAACAAGATTAATTTAGCCAGCACCGTCCTCGGGGAAGATGCTTCCAGCTTCCTCACGACTGCGTTGAACGAATAATGTCGCTAGTCACATCAAACGGATAAAGCTGGGCAAACCGTTGTCTGCTTTCCTGCAGGTTGCCAGTTGGCGGAGGAGGTGGCGCACTAGCAACAGGTGCCGCGGGCGGCGGGGCAGGAGGTGTGGCCACAGGAGCGCGTGGTGGCGTCCTTGGAGACGGGGTGGGTGCCCCTGTGACCACGTTACTGGTATCTTCTTCCGAGCTACGTGAACGTGATGGTTCGTCTAACTCAGCCGTTAGGTAGCGAGCCGCCGTTGTTCCAAATACAGTGTTTAAGGCCCGGTCAAACTTTCGTTTAAACGAACTCCCTGTACTTTCCTTGTAACCTTTACCTTCTAATATGTCAGCCATAAGCTCTGGGTCACTGATGGCTTCATAAAACAATTGTCGCCCTTTGCTTTGCGGCAATTTACTCAACACACGACGGGCATAATTCGAGGCAATAGATGCTTCTTGTATGGTTATACTTTCTCCTAATAACCCACGGAGAAGCGGAATTTTGTCTACCGCGGTCTTTAACAGATTTACACCCAAGAAAGAGGCAACAACATCTTTAAGATAAGACGATTGTTTTAGGAGTTCTGCATCCGCTTCGGACAAAGAACCGGAGGACAGTGTCCTGTCAAAAGCTTTTCCTACTTCGATTAAATCTTTCCACTTTTTGGACTCGCCCTCGGCAAGAAAACCGCGTCTTTGTAGAACCTGCATAACGCTTTCTTTATTTCGTGCTAAAGGAGAAAACAAATAATCTTCTAATCCCGTATAGTCTATCCGGCCATCTTTACCGGTGCTGGATTGGAAGGCAACTTCGTACACCGTGCTTTTAAAACCGTCAGACAAGCCGGGCACATCTTTTTCTGTTTGCTTGACTGACTGCGCCAATTTATCAAAACCGGTAAACGCCGCGGGTTTGTTCAAAGTGCCCTTGCCCGGTATACCAATTATGGCGGACAGGGTTGATCCCGGGTTATCTACTGCATTCAAGAATTTGCCAAAAGCGGTTTGGTTTTTTATGTAAGAAGCTTTAGTCTGGGCCGCTTGATCCGCTACGGCCATAGCGTAGGCCGTCTGCGCGGTAGACAAATCAGATAAATCCTTCTGGAGATCTGGATTACTAGTAATAAAATTTCTGTAATCATAATTAAACTTATCTAATCTGTTAGCTAACGCTTGTGGAGAAAGGTTTGGCGTATCAAATACCTCTCCAAGCTTATAACGAACAAAGGTTTCTACGCCGCCATTGACTTGATTCCGAAGGTCCTGAAAAGTTTGTTCGCGGAAAAGATCTATTTGTGGGCCTTCCGCTTCTTGAGGCGTAGTTGGCCGGAATATAGGAGCATTGGGATCTCCGCCGCCGACTTCTTTTTGTATGAAATCGATCGCTTCATGCATTTGTTGGTAACGGTTGTACGAGGCTAACCCACTGCCCGATAGCATTTTTTCTACAGCAAGTTCCGGTAATATTTGTTGCCTACCTGTTTTGGTGGTAGACAAGAGTTCACCAGAAAAAGCTCTTGTAAACTTATCGTTTAGCGTTCTTGAAAAGTTGAATGCGGTTTGTAAGGCCAGCGCATTTTCCAGTTCTTCTGGGCTAAGAACACTCAGGTCCTTATATTTACCTAAATTCATATCGTTTAAGGCGGCATCTGCCATAATTGAATAAAAACCCGAAGCAATAGAATCGTTGTTAGCCCGAGCTTGCCTTGCTCTAGCCAATATGTTTTTTCTAAACGTAAGCATTTCGCCTAATGTAATTGGTGTTAGGTCGCCCTCTAACGAAGACATGGCTTGCAAAGCTTCTGACTCGAATATCTTAAAATCTTGGGACCTCTTTACATACCGTTGTAGTTTTTTAAGGACTTCTTCGTAATTCTGAAAAAGCTCAGACGTTCCTTCCGCAACTATTCTGTTTTTAGCTTTGCCTACCCTATCCCCAAACATATTTCTTTGTTCTTGATACTCCGTATTAGGAAATACAGCAATGCCATCTTTGTTATACCTTTTTGTCAGGTCTTTAAAATCAATCTGTACAAACTCGTCTTTTAAATCATCGGGCATAGTGCGCAAAGTTTTTAATAAATTTGAAATACTTTTTTTACCTTGACCTTTGGCGGGCATTACGATATTTGCACGAGTTAATAAATCATCCGTAACAGAATCAACAATCTTGTTTATATCTTCAACAGAATAGGCATTCTTTCCGCGTATCGCCCGCAAGTCTTCTTCCATGGTGTATTCACCCCATGCTCTGTTTTTTCTTATTTCTTTTACTTTTTCTTTCAAGAAAACATTCGTAGTGCGGCTAGGTAAAGTGTTGAGAACGTCCGGATCAGTTAAAGAGTCTCGCAGGTCTAGTTCTATTTCATCGAAATCTTTCCGCGCAACTTCTAGTTTAGCGGGCAGATTTAATGCATCCGTGCCTTGTTCTCCTATAATAGGGCCCATAAAAGATTTAGTGAAAGAATCCATATTTGCTAAGTTAGCTAAAGTGCCTCCGGGGGCTTGTAACTGACTTAAAAAAGTGGCACGGACGTTAGATGGAATAACGGGCACATCTTTATTAGGTACACTGTCATAAAGCATACTCTCCATGGCGCGACCACTTTTTAAAGCTGTATCCTCGGCATTGACAAGCATTTCTCCGGCTTTTGAAGCGGTTTCTTCCGAAACCCTTCCACCGTCTACTTTTAATATACGGTCTGCACTTTCTTGTGCTTTTAGTAGAGCTATTTCAACTTCGTGGTCTAGAATTCGTTCTAAGTAAGCTTTTTCTATTTGGGCCGCTCTACTTAATAATTCAGGATCACCCGTGTCAATCATCGACTGGATTACGCGGGAAACCAGTTCATTAGATTTTTCAGCTTCTCTTTTAAGAGTATTAGCCAGATTGGGATTTAGTCTTTTAGCTATGTCTTCTAGATCTTGAATAAATTTTTCGCCGGTTTTCTGGGCGGCAGTAACTTTAACAGGGCCGAGTCCCTCTTTTTCTGCAAACTCTTTAATTTCTGTAATGCCGGGTTTATCGGCTCCGCGTAAGCCCTTGATAACATCATCTATATCTGGACGGATATCTTCTGGAACAGAGTCTAATGTTTTGGTTAGCGCCTCTCGCATCAACTTGCGTTCAGCGTTACCCAAATTACTACCGGCATTTTTGATAGATTCTGCGGCAAACAACGCTACTTCTGCCGGAAAGACGACAAATCCGGCCGCCAGTTCAAATGGTATACGATACTTTTCATCGCCGGGAGCCAATGTTTCTGCTAAAGCTCCCGCACCGGCTATCTTTGTTGCGGTCACGGCTTGACCAGCAAGGCGTCTGCCGGGGCTTTCCGCACCTTTTACTCGGAATTCTGTAAATTTATTTTCTAGATTGTTTAACACGCGGCCCATTTTTCGGAAAAAGGATTGCGCTGTTGCACCTGTTAATAAGCCACCACCAGAAGGAACAAATATTTCTTCACCGTCTATCACGGTCTTGCGTAATTTAGGGGAGGCATTTTCAGCCGCCCTAAACATCAAATCAGAACCTAAATTGGTAGGCGATACTTCTCTGTTAGCTAAACCCAAAGCACGGCCAATTTTAGTGGTTTCCCCAGCTTTCTTTAAGAATCCATCAAGTGCCCCGGTCCGCGAACCGCCCATAAGGAAACCAAAAGTTTCACCCCCGACCCGGCCTATTTCTGCGCCACGACTTAATTGACCTTCTATGCCAAGTGCTTGACGAGTTGCTCTTTCGCCTAGTTCACCGGCGACCGTACCGCCAACCAAACCTAAACCACCACCTACAATCCCGCCTATGATGCCACCAACAGGACCACCAAATGTAGTTCCAACAGTTGCGCCTAAACCGGCACCTGCTCTTAATCCTGTAGTCGCGGCAATACCTTCGCCGGTTGAAAAGGCCGCTTGTTCTAGAAATGCTCTGGCGGGGCCAATGTCGCGGACACCAGCAACGTTATATTGGATTATGTCAAAATCAGTAAGGCCCGCATCTCGGGCCCCGGCATAATCGTAGTCACGTTTGCTGGATACATACTGGGCAATATCTGATTCTGAAAGGCCAGCGTCTCTGGCGGCATCGATATCGTAATCTAGCTTTTCAATAAAGCCGTTGGCCATGAGTTACTGCCTCTGTAGGGAACGGTCAAACATAGCAGGATCTGGTTTAGATCCTTGTAATCTACGTTCAAAGCTGGATAAAGCTGTATCGTAATTATCTAGCAAAGGTTGCAGGTTGCGTAAATCCTGTCTAGCACTCTGGACTTGAGGTGCACTAAACCGCTCCGGAGTTTCCAGCATAGATTGAGCTAGATCCTGAATCTCCAACAATTGATTGCGCATGGAGGTCAGATTGGCTTGAGCCTTTTCCTTTGTCATCATGCCCGGTTCAACAAGTTCCTTCGCAAGCTTTTCAATTTCGTCTTTTAAAGCTCTACCGGCAACGGACTCCCTAACAAAACGCTGAGTGACATTTGCCAAAGATTGTAGTTGTGAAGAACCTACGCTTTCTTCGGCAAAAACAGAAGAAGGACGATCAAGACCAACACCCTCTGCAATGTCTCCCGCATAGGATGTAAGACCACGGAAAGCGTCTTTCACGGGAGAGAACAGACCGACAGATTTACTCACATCAACAGAAGGATCTACGATCCGACCAGATAGCTCGATATCTTCATCCAACTGAGCGGTACGGGAACGATCTCCTGAAGTTAGGTCATCAAACTTTGCCCATGCCTCTGCGTTAGGGTTTCCGCCCTTCTGCATCTTCATAACCGGTCCGCCCCCATAAAACCCAAACGGAGGAGCCAAGCCTGAATCTCTACGGCTATTCAAGGCGGATTGAAGAGCTCTTGGAATAAATCGTGTTTCTTCCATGAAGGCCCCAGTCTGAGGGTTATAACTGTATTTCGGAGTTAGATACTCCGACAAACCGGCTTCTAATGTGGTAAGTAGCTCAGGGGAGGATTGATCTAAAAGTCCTGATCCATAAGCTTGCATGATATTTGGATCAGCAATCAAGGCTTGCGTTCTTTGCGACAAGCCTGTTCCAAACCTACTCTGGTAGTTTTCCTGTAGCTTCATTAGACCCAGCATAAAGTCGGTCTGAGTTTGTCTGTCTCTTAGGGAAAGATTACGATCCTGCAGTGCTCGGTCAGCCTCCGCCATCTGGAAACGTAACATATTGTTAATTTCCGCCTGTCGGGAATCCTGTTGAGCCATAGCCACAGCGTTTTCAAAAGCCGTCTGAGGCTCGCCCCAATTCCAGAATTCCAGAATTGATTCTGCAAAGCCCTGCGGATCACCTGCGGTTGCCTCCAGCTTATCTCGGTTCAACTTTAATTGAGCTAAGAACTGATCGTTACCTTGTTGACGATCCAGCTTGTTTTGAGAACCCTGCCAAGCTTGAATTTGCCTTTGTAAGCCCAAGTTCTGTTCGGCTCGTTCAGCCTGTGTAATTCGGTCTTGCTCGGCTTGTAGACGAATTGAGGCTTCCCGTTGTGCTCCTACTTGGAGAAGCTCATTAAAGCTTTGCGTACCTATAAGTTCTTGCAA
>Ga0070749_10001541_pt1 | contig 15626 bp, 18 predicted proteins | sample VirMetDEL_Nov_18_FD_75180 | JGI IMG/M metagenome (GOLD analysis project Ga0070749, IMG submission 75180) | Aqueous microbial communities from the Delaware River and Bay under freshwater to marine salinity gradient to study organic matter... | ecosystem: Environmental > Aquatic > Marine >...
AGGTCATTGACGGCGCGAAGCTGGAAGTTGCGGATAACGACGAAGGCAATGCCGCGCTGCAGGGCAAACTTGATCGTTTGAAGGACGAACTTTACCAGACGTACCTCATGACGATGCCGGAGCGGAGTATCCGCAAGCAGTTTCTGCACGCCGAAGGTGTGCCGGGGTACACCGAGGACGTGCTGCGCAATTTCAAGACCACTGCGTCAGCGTACGCCAACCAGCTACCAAAGCTTAAATACGGCAGGTTGCTGGACCGCAAGGTTGAAGAAGCCCGAGGACGCATCAAGGAGTGGCCCGATGATGTGCAGGCTACTCTTAACACTGTCATCGACACACTGGCGCATAACGCGTTCACGGCGCTAAATCCCCCGGACCAAAGTAAGGTGGTGACGTTCCTCAACAACTCCGCCTTCCTGTTCCTTCTGTCCAGCGCCGCGACAGCTATGGTCCAGACCACTAGCGTGCCTATGCGCGTGCTTCCGCACTTCGTGGCGAAGTATGGCTATATCAACACCTTCAAAATGCTGGCTAAGTACTCGCAGGTTTGGGGCACTGTGGGGGTAACTGAAGCCAGACCCGACGGTACGATTGAGAGCACTGCGCCTACGTTCGTAAACGCGAAGCTGCAAGGCATGGAGAAAAGGGACGACGGCTTCGACATTGCCAAGGCCTCACGCGATATGCAGGCACGCGATGCGTTCGAAGAGAATTCGGTCCATGCCATGCTGGATAACAGGGCTACGGATACTGGACCTGCTGCGCAAGGCGTACGCCGCGTAACGAGTATTGCTATGAAAGCGCTGACCGTATCCTTCAGCATGGCCGAACGCATGTCACGCGAGATGACCGGCTTGATGGCGTACGAACTGGAATTCAACAAGCTGAAGGGAGAAGGCCTTAGCCCGGAAGCGCGGCACTACAAAGCTGTAAGTAACGCCGTAGCCTCGATCCATAGCACGCTCGGCAACTATAGCGCGTTCGAACGCCCCGCTTACCTAAAGAGCGACCTCGCGCGCTTCGCCATGCTGTTCAAGATGTACGCCATCAATACCAGCATGTTCTTTTACAAGAACAGCACGACCATCATGAGTCGTGACGCGACCATCTCTGCCAAGGAGCGTGTGGAAGCAGCCCATGAGATCGCAGGCGTGTTGCTTATGTCGGCGGTATTCAGCGGCGTGACTGGCATGCCGCTCTATAGCCTCATAACGACACTGATCGACTGGCTGAATAAAGATGACGACGACCCGGAGACCATAGCTGCGCGTATGGCCGACCCACTTGCTGCTAACGACGCGGACTGGAACTTCCGTACCAAATGGCTCCCGCAGCATTTTGGGTCCATAACCATCCCCGGGCTTGGTAAAGACCCAGTGCCGCTGTCCGAAGTGATTGAGCGCGGACCAGTATCGGCGCTCAGCGGGGTGAACCTCGCTTCGCGTACTGCCTACAACGATATGTGGTGGCGTAAAGGGCGGGAAGGCAAGAACTGGGCAGAAACGGTTCAGAACTACCTGTTTGACAATTTCTCACCCGGCCTTTCCACGGGCTTCAATCTTATCGGTGCCGCCGAGGATTGGAGTAATGGCGACATTATTCGTGGGTTCGAGAAAATGTCTCCCGCGTTGGTTAAGGGCGGCTTCACCGCCACGCGGCTTGCATTGGAAGGGTCCAAGACACGCGGCGGGGACTTGATGCTTAGCCCGGACGAGATAGAGGAGTTCCCGCTACTTATGCAGGTGGCTGGATTCCAACCAACTGCCGTACGACGGGCGCAAGACGTCCGCATTGGGCGCAAGGACCGAAACAGGCGCGTCGAAACCGAACGTAACAATATCCTGCAGCGGCTCAATCGCGGGCGATATGAAGACGACACTTCGCAAACGGGTCGTGCGCTCGAAGAGATTGACGAGTTCAACAAGCGGTACCCGGTCCCCGAAGCTGCTATAACGCCGGAGGTTATGGCGGATTCTTGGGATCAGTTTGTCCGTATCAAGCTTGGGACCATAAGGGGTACGGACTATAACGACAGGATGGCTCCCTACTACTAAAAACGCCCCCCACCGATTTCTATCAGCAGGGGGCGCAGTAGCCGTGGAAGGAGCAACTTCCGATGAACAGTATAGCTACATTCGCCATACGCGTAAACCCTGTATGCCGTCTACGATGACGACTTTCGTGAAAACCTTGATTTTGAACTTGCCAACAAAGCCCAATATCTCCCGGCGCGCGAGCTTGGGGTTCAGGCACGGGATAAAGAAAGACGCACCCCGTTTGAACTTCCGCCAGTCGATATCGTAGTCAACCCGTTCTACCCACACGGACGATATCCTGTTCCACGAACTCTGCCATTCCTTCGAACTCTTCGTTAGCGCAGTCCAGCACTAGGGCGTACACGCCGGGGGCGTTGAACCGCATACCTTTGGTCATGCGCTTGTTCTCGCCGCCGAGATAAATCTTTTTGTCCTTCAACTCCTGAATGGTGGTCCGGTAGTTGATCTGCCGTTCTACGCAGTCGTTCTGGAATTCTTTGGCCACGATAAACAGCTTCTTGGTATCCGGCTCATAGCGTATCAGCAGCTCTCTAGATGGTTCCATCACCGGGCGCAGCGGCATATTCGACCGCTTGTCTAAAGCGTCGTTCACCACGAGGACGTTATGAATGTGGCGGTTAATGAAATCGCCGATGATCGCTGCGGCCCCTACAAGGTGGGAAGTCGGAGCGTCGCGCGTAGACTGTACATGCTTACCTATCCAGTTATAGACAGGCTCCAAGGGGAAGTCGATCAACCCCAGCGATTTTGCCATTAGCCCGCCAGCTATGTTAGACGCAACAAGTGCCGACCATACGCGCTCACGTTGGGTGAGCTTGAACTCCGCGTCTATCTTGGCCTGTATCGCCCGCAGCGTTTGCTCGGCTTCCTCTTGGTTCGAGACCAGCCACTTGATGTACTTTTGTCCCGCATGACCGTAGTTCTGCATCAACTGATGGTCGAACTTTTCCTTAGCCAGCGCTATGTCTATAGCGCTCGTGTAGTCTATGGTGTACTCGATAAGGCGCATCATCTCGCCGTCTGGCGTGTTCTTGAACGCCCCCAACTTCTCGTAAAAGGAAGCATTGGACGAGCATAACGCGATGGTGGCCCATGTCGTGTTATTGACCCGCATCTCGTTAGTGCCCGCTTTCATGCGATCCCGACCGCGCCCCTGCGTCGTGTTGTACACAAGCTCAGAAAAATCCTTTACCTCCATGTTGGTGATCTCATCATACGTGACGTGGATATTGTTGTGGATGCCTAGCCGTTGGATTTTGGCGTACGCCGTGTCGATCTTGGCAGCGGTTAACTCCTTCGGGTGCCCGAATACGCTATTAGACATATGCAGCACAGTGGTCTTTCCTGTGCCCGATGATGGGTGGATGACGTTAATCATCCCGCCTCGCTGCCCGGTGAATCGCAAGAGAGGCGCACCAAAAGCCGTCAATGCGGCAAAGGCGTTGGGTTCCAGCCCCTTGCGCCCGTACAGATTGAAGACGTCTTTCCAACCTTCCAGCGAGCCTGCGACGGTCATGTGCTTTGCGATCTCTGCTGTAGCCGAAGACGGCGGGCTATAGAACGTCCCTTCGAGAGTAATCTCGCGATCCCCTACGATGAACTTGGTATTGTTGTCAGCCCAACCGAACTGCGTACGCATGATATCTGCCTTCTGTGCCTTCTGAAACTGGTTAACCGAAAGCTGTATGTATTCGATGATAAGCGCGAACTGGCGCTTGGTGCACGTCACCCCCCGGCTCGACAGGGTCTTTCGTATCTCTCCGTCGTCATTGAGTTGCGATGCCGGGATCGTGATCTTCCGCACCCCGTCTTTAGGTAGGTGCAGGTTCATAAGGATGACGTCTCCGAGTGCCGGGTCGTCCATCCGGTTAGTTATGTACAGGTGGTTGTTGTACACGAAGGTCGATACGCCCTCTTCCCCTTTGGCTCGCTTGTAAATACCGCCCTTGGTGCTCCAGTAGAACGGTTCAGGGTAGTCGGGGGCAAAGGTCGTTGGCGGAGCCCCCATGAAGCCGGGAACTTCCACTTCTAGGTTACGTGCAACGTCCATCTGGATGCCGCCCAGCACGAGCGGGCTCTTTATCTTGTCCTTGTGCGGGCACCCGTCGCACCCGTGCGGGTTAAGCACTTCTATCCGCGCGCACGTTCGCGGGCCGTCAAAAGATGCTGCCTTTTTCTCGGCCTCAAGCTGGTTGTAATCCGGGTGGTCCATGGACACCATGCGGATGCCCTCCACACGGTCTTCGCATTTATTCGCTATGGATAACGCGGCGTGCCACATGTCGTAATTCAGCGTCGCCCTGTTCTCCACCGCGTGCAGCATCTGCGCGCAGCCATCGCCCTCTTTGCTGCGGGCGATAAGCAGTTCAAAACTGCACGCCATGCGATCCCCATCCTCAAGGGCTTGGGCCATAGCAGATAGGGGCTTTTGCTCTGCTGCGGGCGCAGCGGCCTTTAGGGCTTCCACTCCGAGAATGGCGCGAAACTCGTCAAACGGCGTAGGGTCGGCGGATATAAGCACTTCCACGGGAGACGGCGGGCTATCTTTGAAATTCAGCGTCCCCGGGATGCGCAGCACGCGCGCCACTTCGAACACAGCAGGGTCCACTATCAGACCATGTTTGACGCACAACGTTTGCAGGGTGGCTGCGGTATCTTCCCACTGCTCCCGGTCGATCTCCTCGGCCAGCGGCCAATACACATGCAGCCCACGGCCAGAGCTTACCACTACTGGCTTAGGTAGACGGGTCTCTTTAAGGAATGCCTTCAGTGCTATGAGCGCAGCAGATTGGTCTATGTACCCGCTTGCACGCCCCGTTTTGGGGTTCACGACTGCCTTGGACTCACCGCAGTCCATGTCCAGCCACATGGCCTTGAGAGATTTAACATTGTCTTTCAGGCGGTTATCTGGAGTGGCGTACTTGGCTACGCCGAAATAGACGTCCCATCCACTAGCTACTTTTGCCTTCGCAAATTCATCGACCTCGGCACGGTCGGCTAGGAGCCGCTGCTGGATCACACCCTTCTTGATCCCTAGCACAGCGAACCAGCCATCCGACGGCTGTACGCTACGCAGGAGGTCGAACTCCGACATTGCCTACCCCAAGTGTGTAAATGGACCCCTAGTCGGGGTAGCCCAAAGAGGCTAAAAACTCTTCAATCGCTGTGACTGATGCGGCCTGTGGGGATACTTCCCCCCGAAACCAGTCGTATACAGTCTGTCTGCTTACCTTGAGTCGTTCGGCAACAACCGCTACGGGTATATCGTTACGGATGCAGACGTTGCCGAGTTTAACCCCCAGCATGTCGCCATCCGCATTGGCGTTCGTCTGCGCCAACTTTACGCTATACCCGTAGCTCATTGCTTATTCCGCGTCGCCAAACGCCGCAATGGTATCGGCGAGCTTGGTACGCGTAGCAGGGGTAGCTCCCTTGGGGGCAGCACTCCTGCGCTTGGGGCCTTCTTCCGGTTCCTCTCCTACCTGTGCCGTGGGAGGGGTAGTGACCCCATCTCGCGCCGCTACCGTGAGTACGCACGCGAGCTTGGTCTCAGGCTGGGCCTGTACGTCAGCGACGAGATCAATCTCCTCGTCGTCCAGTCCACGAACCGGCGTGAACTGCAGCTCCATCGAGCCCGCATTCAGATTGTAGCTGATCTGTGTAACCACGGAGTCGATGCTTTCCTTGTTAGCAGCAAGGAAACGATGGTAGCTCTCGAAAGGATGCACGTTGCCCACACCCTTGCCGAACAGCGACTTGGCCGGGATGTTGAACTGGTACACGTCCCCCGACATATCTCCCGCAAGCAGGATAGCTACCCTACGCTGGTAGCGGCAAGCGCGCCCCCTGCCCTTGGGCCCCGTCCCGACGATGTTCTTGGGACAATCCGCGCAGTCGGTGAACTGCGGGTCGGGTACCGCAAACTCCGGCCTGTCGCCGAGGTTCGACCAGCAATTCGGGAGGGTCGGCTTGGCATCCGGGTCATACTCATTCTCGTAGTAGATACGAGACACCTTGGACAGCGCGTGCACGATAATCACGTCAATCGAGCCACGCACGGCGTCACCCACCTGTTCGCCGTTAATCAGGCGGCGAAAGGTGCCGTTGGTGTTGGTCTGGATGCGTCGGGTAGTGCTGCCCGCTGCCAGCGCCTTGGCCAGTTCACTGGGCTCACGGCGAGAGACAGTGCTGACAGCACCGCTTTGCGAGAAGATGCTTACTTCTTTAGCCATCGGGTATATCCCCTATTTGGTTGTGGGTTTACGTACTTGGATAACGTACTTCTTGTCAGCCTGAAGGCCCGCAGGTGATGCCGTTGGGTGCTCCTCCAGAAACTGCTTCATGTTGCCGTTGTGGATACGCTGCTCCAGTAGGTAGGGAGCATCGAACTCCTTTATAAGCTCGTACATCGAACTCCAGTCACTAGTCCAATACCGGGAAGTAACCCGGCGAGAAACAGTGCCTGCGGCAGTCTTGATGCTATCTGCGTTGATCGCGTTGCACGCGTCTAGCAAAACAGCACTAACAGCATCCATGCGTTCCTCTAAAACGGCAAGGTCAGCCTTCTGCTGTTCCTTCAACTCGGCTATGGACGTGCGCAAACTTATATACACGCGCGCCAACTCTTCTACCGAGTGTTCTTCTTTTACTTTCGCGAGGTCGTCCATCAGTTGCTCCTTCTGGTACGGTATAGGCGGAAAATAGGCGCTTAAATTGACATTGTCAAGCAGCTATATCCAATTCCTGACGGTACAGGTCGATGATTTTCTGGTGGCCGTCGATGTTAGTTGCGAGCATCCGGTACAGCCGCGCCTCTACCTCACTGCCGCAGATGTGGATGATGTTCATGGCGTTCTTTTGCCCGGGCCGGTTGATGCGGGCGTTAGCCTGCAAGTAAGTCTCGACGCTGGTCACGGGGGCGTACCAGATAATCGTGTTAGCCGCCGTCAACGTCAACCCGTGCGATGCTGCTTGCGTCTGGATGATTAACACGCGCGGGTCTTGCCCGTTCTGGAATTGAGTTACGAGCGCAGTCCGCTTGTTAAGCGGCACGGCACCGTTAATGACGCCACAGCTAATACCGTTCGCTTCCAATGCCTCGCGAAGTAGCTCTATGGTGTGCGTGAACGGCACGAACACCAGTACCTTATGCGACGCTTCTTCGATAGCCTCCCGTACGACATTCAGCCGATTGCGTACATCGAATTCCAGCACTTCCCCATCGTCCGTGTACACAGCACCGCCGCTGATCTGCAGCAGCTTGTTGATCTTGGACGCAGCGTGCACCGCAGTTACGTGCTCTCCGTCTGCCTCAAACAGCATACGGCTGCGTAGCGCCTTGTAGTATTTCATCTGCTGCGAGGTTAGCGGGGCATCCCGGGTAACATGCGTCACATCGGGAAGGTCTAGACACTGATCCCGTTCGAACCGAATAGCGGGCTGGAGCACTTTATGGACGTAGGCATCGGCCCCCGGCTTTGGTAGCCACTTGAAGAGCGTTGCCTTGTACATCGTGTCCGCGCGGAACTGGGTAAAGTATCTCGGGCAATTTGGTGCATCCACCAACCGTGCTAGCCCGTAGGCGTCCAGTGGAGACTGCGCTGCGGGTGTGCCCGTCATCATCCACAGCCACTCCACAGTCTTGGCTACATCACGCAGCACTTTCCAGCGGTTCGTCTGCGGGTTTTTGTAGGCGTTGGCCTCATCTACGATAATGAGATCAAAGCCGCCTTTCATAACGGCATCCTTCACTACGGCTAGTCCGTCAAAATTGATAATGATGAACTCGGAACCTGCCTTTATGATCTTCTCGCGCGATGCGGCATCGCCGTGCGCCACAGAGCAGCTTCGGTGCATGGCGAACTTGAACAAGTCTTCCTGCCACGCCGACTTCATGATGGATAGCGGGCATAGGATAAGCACCCGCTTGATCCTGCCCTGCTTCATAAGGTAATCCGCCGCCCATATGGCTGATGCAGTCTTACCGGTACCCTGCTCGTTGAAGCAGAAAGATTTAGGGTTATCCACGAGAAAGGCAGACGTCACTTTCTGGTGGTAGAACGGCGTTAGCCTGCCGGTCCACTTGTAGTCTTGCATGTAGTTGCTCCTACTTGATCGAGTTATCCGAATTCCGCTTGAACGAGCGGTTGGCGTGCTTGGTCTTAACACGCAGGTTGCTGGTTGCGTTGGTGCCGCCCTTGGAGAGCGGCTTCGTGTGATCTACGTCGTTGCCGTCTCCCTTGTGAACCTTCCCCGCCTTCATAAGCTTTGCTCGTGCAGCGTTGCGCGCGGCACGACGCTTTTTCTGCACCGCAGTGCCTTGGTACTGTTCGTACTCTTTCTTGTACGGGCGGGGCTTATTGATGTACGGCATGAGAGGAGCCTTTCTTTGGTGGAATGACTTCGTAGTCCTTGTGCAAAAAACCGTCCTTGCTACCGTGGACGTACGTAGCACGTACCCACACGGTCTTACTCTCCAACCTGCGTATGTGCCCCCTACGAAGGTGGCTACGACGCCCTGCTCCGGTGCCGCTTGAGACGTAAGGAGTATCCCACGTCTCCCCGCCAATGCGAAGTACATGGTAGTCGTACAACGGGGCCTTGCCATGCTTGGCTCGCTTGGCTTGCAGCTTGGGGGGCGCGGAGACTACGGGTGTTTCGGCGTCGTGGACCTCAAGCAGCTTACAGAGTGTAAGTATCGCATCCGCGTCATTCTGCATATTCAGGGTTAGCAGCTTATTTGTTATTCCCATATGCGATGCGAGAAATTTAACTAATTCTGGTTGGTTATGCCCCGTTAAAGCGTACGCTAGCCCCGGAGTTAAAGACCCGTCGATATTGAAGGACTCGGGACGTAGGCCCAGCTTTACTGTATAGGGTAGCCACCCCCACTCCCCTCCCGCAAATGTCGCACCCCATAGGTACATGTCCCCCTCATGAGTCCGATGTTCAGCGGGCACTTCTGACGCAAGAGAGATTTTCCATATAGGGCGCGTAGTCCCATCAGGCACGACCGTAATATCCTCACTGAGAACCATTACGCACCTGTACGGTAGTCGCGCGGGCTCACGTATCGGCCCTTCAGGCAGGACTACAGCGGCTGCGCCCGGTACGTAAAAACGCATGGCGTGCCGCGCCATCGTTCTGATAACTTGCCATGTCTCGAAGACTTCTTTCGGTGTGTCGGGAAATGGCACATAGCTGGGGCCTAGATATCTGTCTAGAACTGCTAGAGCGTCGTTGAACTTCCCCCAATGCCCGTGGGCGTATTGCTCCTTCATCGGTATTTGCTCCTACCTAAGATGGTTTAAGCCGGGCGGCTACGATCTAAGCCTGTGATGTTCGCACTTATCTACAGGGCACCATCCACACAGACCCGACGGCTTGGCATTCCACACGCCGGTATCGTGTGCGATTTGTAGTTGATCGAGGGCGTTATCGAATACACCTAGGTACGTATCCAGATGCTCGATGTGGTGAATCTTTCTGATTAAGTCACCGGTTGCGACGAAAGCCAGCGAAGACTTGACCTTGACGACATTCGGGAAGTGCAGGAAGGTTGCTCCCGCCAGAAGGTCTAGCTGCTTTACGTCTGCGTAGCGTGCGCTCTTGCCGGTCTTCCAGTCGTTGACGAACGCTTGCTCGCCTTGATCGACCACCAAATCGGCGATGCCCCGCCACCACGCATCGGGATCATCGAAAGAACACGCCTGAAACCCTTGTTCGTTCTTCCGTATACCCATCTTCAACTCGGCGTGTTTCTCGCCATCGAACGCAGAAAATGCCGCAACGGCTTCCTCCATGAACTTGAACTTATCCGGCATGGGGGAGCCGTCGCGGATATATTCTTCAGCAGCAAGGTGCGCCTCTACGCCGAATGTCGCAGCGTCGCCCGCTACGTCTACTACGTCTTTCAGTACCCGCGTGTGGTGGTATTTACGCGGGCACTGTTCGAACGTTTTAATGCTGCTGTAGGACCACGCCATCAGGACTTCTGGAACCTCCCCTTGGGGTCGCGAGGAGGAAGTGCGTGATCTTCCCCCTCGGCAAAGCCGCTTCTGTACCCCTTACGGAGGCCAAACAGATAGCCTGCCGCAAAGCCGAGCAGCCCCCCAAACAGGATGAAACCTCCGATCTCCACGTAAGTCAGCGTCATGATCCCCCTCCTATCTGGGTGCTTTGCCGACAAGCCGGTCTGCCACGAGCGTAGCATAACCAGCAATATCCAGCCAGCTATCCAGATGGTTGGGGTCGCCGTTAGCGATGCGCGCCAGCTTCATGGAGATCATCTGCAGCGCCGCCGCCATATCATGCTGCACCGGCACTCCGCGCTCCGCAATCCGCTCGCCGATCAAGGCCAAGATCGCCTGCGACGTTTCCGCCACGTCCACGAACTTGCCGTACGCAGCCGCGCGGGTGTTGAGCGTGTCGTCAACAGAAACGGCAGGTGCAGCAGTTGTCGTGATCTCCATATCAGGGGTCAGATCAAGTACCCCCTGCGCTGCTACTCCCTGCGCTGCTACCTCTACACTCGCCGCTCGTGCTGCTTCCGCTGCTTTCTTGGCCCGCACTTCCTTACGGACCGTGTAGGACAGGGACTCAGCACACTTGAAAAGCTTCGCCGCCGCATACGCATTTGCGTCGGGGTTACGCTCGTAATATGCCCGCAGACGCGCAGACATTGACCCCGGTAGTCTAGTTCCCTTTTGCACTTGTCGCTCCTACTTCAGGTTACCGCCAGCTTTGATAATGTCGCCCGTGTAGACATACGCGCCTACATGGTCGAGTTTAATGAAGGGATTGGCGTAGACTTTCCCTCCATGTTTCCGGAAGGTCTCACAGAAGTGATAATCCTCCGAAAGGAGTGTGCCGCTAGCGTCTATGCTAGTAGCGAAAAACTCGTGAGTTAACGGCTTGGCATATTCGCCAGTCACCGGGTCTTTGAAAGACGAAATACGGTAGGTCGGCACATAGGGCTTAAGAAACTCGAATACCTCCCGCTTTATCAGCATGAAGCCCGTGCCTGCATGCCGCACTTCGATCATACCATCTGCGTCTGTCTCGGCGACCTCGCCGGTCATGTTGAACACAAAAGCCCCCGCGTGCTGCTGCAGATTGGTCTCACCTGCCGCCGCTGCGGCATTGACCTTATCCCAGTCGATTTCCTTCTTTGGGTAGATGCCGCACGCTATGTCTCGATCAGCAGCCATAAGCTGCGCAACGGCGTCGCCGTCGAACGAAATATCCGCGTCTATGAACATCAGGTAATCGAACCCACGCTCCAGAAAGATACGCGCCAATTCGTTTCGGGCTCTAGGGATCAAGCTCTCGTTCATCATCTGCCCCCAAAAGGTATTCACCCCCAACTCGCGCATTTTGGCGACGGTGTACAGTAACCCTTGGACGTAGTGCCCCGTACACATACCACCGTACATGGGAGTAGCGATCATCAGCGTCGGGCGGGGTGCTTCTTCTTGTGGCTTAGTCTCGTCGGTCATCATCCTACTTTCTTAACTACGTACTGGTACCCTGAGTGCATTGTGTGCGCCTCTTCAGCAAACAGATTAACGAACGCGTCTATAGCGAGCTTGGGCCTATGGAGAGTGTCGCGCCGGTCCCCCCATAAGTAATCATCAAACACCATGATGCCGCCTTCCTTGAGCATACCCCATGCTATGCAAGCATCAGTAAGCACATCGCGTGCTATGTGGGAGCCGTCGATGTAAACAAAATCAAACTCCGCGTCTGGCTGTGTCGCTAACACGGTTAGCATCTGATAGGATGTACCCTTGGCTTTCCGGATTTCACGCAACGGAAAGCGCGACTTTACTACCCCGATATTGTAGTCGAATGCTTGCTCCGACCGGGATACGTCGAGGTCGCCATGTTCTTCACCCCCTTCCCACGTGTCGATGCAGGTTATGGACCCGCCGTCACTCAGCATGTGCTCGATGGCCCATACCGTGCTCCTACCCTCGTAGGAGCCTACTTCGAGAAAGTTCTGCCTAGCTGGCAACCCCGGAATGAGTTGCATCCATATCTCTGGAGCCCAGTGGAACCAGTCCTGTGTGAATTTGTACCCACTCACTTGCGCTTCCCTCCGACTGTACGCACATGCGATAGCATGCGGAACGATTTATGCTCGTCGGCTGGTTTGGCAGAGAAAAAAGGCTCCCGGTTTTTGTCCCGCGCGGATCGAACGCGGATAAGTAACGTGAACTCGCGCTCTCCCGTTCGTTTCTGCGCCATGTCGATCAACCCCGCATCCCACTGCACCCTCGCTTCTCTGGGGGTAAAGGGCGCATCTCGCACTGTCTCCCATGACCCGTAATCGTCGCGTAGTGCTATAGCGACCCAGCTAGTTTTCTCATCCATTAATTCGGTTCCTCATTGTCCGGTGGATATTGGCGACTACATTTTTTACATCGCGGCTTTTAAACGTGATTTTGCCATACGGCAGTATCCCTATTAGCTTGCCATCCAGTCGTATCTGGTAGTGGCGTTTTCCCTTCTGTATGTGCCAAGGAAGGTCTGTATCGTCTAAAGCTTCCCTGATCGCAGGATCAAGTTTGAGAGCCAGTTTCGTCATTCCGCAGGGTTCCCCCAATCCTTGATGCTATTCAACATGCTCGAAGAGTAACCCGTGCGAAACGACGACTGCATCGCCTGTGCCTGATCCATCTGCGCTTGGCTAATAAGAGCCTGTAGCGAGGAAGATGCTGAATGCACACTCTGTGCGTCGGCATAGCCAAGCACGTGTGTACCCGCGCCGCTGGTGAGACGACGCATAATTTCCGTATGCAGCCAATCCAAATGCGCTTTGCGGATATGCTCCTGAAAGACACGCGCCTCTTCCGGTGAGAAGAACTTCTCGTACGTAGATATCAAAGATTTCCACCTGTTCCCGCCTACGAACTCTTCTGGATGGCTCTCCATACGGGCGATAAGCAACTGCACCGCAGGGTGCAGCACCAACTCGTTCGCTTCGTTCGCTTCGTTCGCTTCCATCAGCATGCTCCATATGACGGGCCAAACCCCGACTCACAATTGAGAGGCAACCCAAGCGCCCAAGAAGGACGGATGCGCATACAAAGCTCCACGAACTCTTGAGCGCGTTCTGCCTCATCCTTTGGTACTACGGCTACGATGCTATCGTGTACCGTCATGGCTACCCGGTATTTCCGACTGACCTTGAGCATTTGCTCGCCGATAATGACGCGCGCGAGCGCCTGCGTTACGTTCTCGACCAGCTTGCCGCCGTAGAGCTTCGTAGCAACCGTGGAACGCCCCCTCCGGTTGTCGTACAGATGCTCGTTATACCCGGTGTCAGGATCGCGCTCGGTACGTAGGCCGGGGTACCGCAAACGCAGGCCATTAGGCAGGAGGATGCCGTCAAAGCCTTCAACCGACAGGACACCTTCCCGCCCTAGTACTCCACCAAACCCATCGCGCATGTCGATGATTGCGTCGTCGGCTTGCCGCCATAGAGCAGGTATCTTCGAGTACGTCGCCCTGTACGTATCTATAATGGCTTTCGCCTCGTCGTAAGAGATTACTACGGGGATTGCACCCGTTTTTAGAGTACCCATAAGCTTCGTAGGGCCGATGCCATACCCGGCACCAAGAATTACGGTTTTGCCAATATGCCGCTCCAATTTCGAAATCTTCGACGGCTCCTTACCGTAGATACGGCTAGCCATGTCCACGTAAACATCATCCCCTCGCTCGAACGCAGCTACTAGGTCGTCCTGTTCGGCAAGCCATGCCAAGGTTCTCGCTTCGATCTGGCTGCTGTCAGCGTTCAACAGGAAGCAACCAGACGGGGCTCGGATGGCCAACTTTATGGTGGACCCCCGACCCAAGTTCTGCATGTTGATCTTGTCGTCGCCGCCCCATCTGCCAGTATGTGCTGCATAGTAGCGTAGTGGTACTGGTAGGAGCCCTCGCTCAGCTATGGAGATTAAACGCTCGGTTCTCGTCTCTTCCATAGTGGAGCGTAATCCCAAGCGTGCCGCTACTAGCGCCTGCACGACAAGTGAAGGATGTTCCTTCAAAGCGATGAACTCTTCGTCAGTCTTGCTGAACGCCCATGTCTCTTTCCCGGTGGTTCGGCTAATCTTCGTCGGGGGTTGCACACCACACGCGGCTAGAGCGTTCGCAAACTGCTGATTGCTCATAAGCACAGACGTATCCACGCTGATTTCCTCCATCAACGCCTCCTTCGTCTGGCGAACACCTTGCAGGTGCAGTTGGAGCGTACCCGTATCAAGGGGTAAAACCGGTTCGGTGAACATGCGGGTCGTAAGGTCGATTAACTGCAGCTCCGAGACAGGATACCCCTGCCCTAGTCGCTGGAAGAGTTCGTAGGTGAGGTTAACGTCGTTACAGCAGTACGCCCCATAGGCGGCTAGTTCGTCGTCGCTGAAATCCTCCCGGCGTTTACCAAGGGCGCGGATGACCTCATCCCCCTTTCGCCCCAAGCGGTAATACTCCGTAAGAGCCTTCAGACTACCCCCGACTTCGGAACCGTGCAGGGCTCTCGCCATTGCAAGCGTATCGAGTATCCGCTTGGGCCTGATACCGTAGTGCCAGTTGAGAATAGCCATATCGAACATGGCGTTATGGGCAAGCGCAACACTACCAGCCCAGTTGAAACTATCAAGGAAGGCCTCGACCTCCTTACGCGGCCCGCTGCACCATGTAGCGGGCTGGTCGTTGACAGCTACAGCTACGCCGATAGTCTGGTATTCCTCCGAGCGCAGGTACTCTTCCGTAGTCAGCTTGGAAAGGCTGTACGTCTGAGAGTAGTACGTCTCGAAATCTACGGTAAGTATGTCCATCAGGGGTAGTCAATGTCTGGTAGCGAGGGGGTGTACACCGAAGTGATGCCGCTTACACTGCCTGCGCCGCCTGTACTGGTTGAAGTGGGGCTGGCGGTAAGCTTGTACGGCGTCGAATTGAGGGAGACCGCGCTAACCGCGTTAGACAAGGAAAACTTATACGTCCCATCTTCGTCTTCTGGAGCGAGGAGTGCTCGCATAACCGAGTTAGTAAACCCTTCGTCCTGTAGGGACATTAGCTTAGTGTATACCGTGATAATGTCTTCGTCGGGGATGAAGGGGAGCAGAGTGCTGACAGGAGCGGGCTTATCCATCTGGTTGCCCGTCAAAACAGCCCCCCGCTCTATAATCGGTCTAAGCACGGTAGCCCATTTACCGTCATACCATTGATTAGCAAGGTCGCTAAGGTAGAACTCGGATGGGTGGGTATCCATACGTACCAGTAGGATTTCTAGGCCGTGGTTCATTTATTCGCCTCTCAAGAATTTTATCGTGCCAGAAACTAGCGGGATGTTACGCTCATTGATGACCAATGTTACGCCATTAGCGCTACGTATCTTTTCCATCTCTCGCTCTTGTAGCACGGTAGGTTTGCGTTCACCGGACTTGCACTCGATGGCAAGAAACTTTCCACCTACGCAGCAAATCAGATCAGGTACACCGCTACGCCCCATGCCTTGCATCGCAGGGAAAAAGTAATAGACGTTCTCGGCCTTGAGAACTGTCACGA
>Ga0070749_10001543_pt1 | contig 15623 bp, 22 predicted proteins | sample VirMetDEL_Nov_18_FD_75180 | JGI IMG/M metagenome (GOLD analysis project Ga0070749, IMG submission 75180) | Aqueous microbial communities from the Delaware River and Bay under freshwater to marine salinity gradient to study organic matter... | ecosystem: Environmental > Aquatic > Marine >...
CAACTCGGCGAGGTTGTGGATCACTTTGTGGCGAGCGGTTCGAGCCGCCGAGAAGCGGAGAATTTCTTCAACTACTACGAGTCGGTTGGATGGATGGTCGGGAGAGCCGGGAAGTAGATGAAGAAATGGAAGTCAGCCGCCGCCCGGTGGATCAATAACGAATCCGACTTCAAACCCGCCGGGAAGCAGGGCATGACGTTTGCCGAGATGAAACTCCACGCCATCCAGAACCGCCGGACGGTCGTGGCTGATTACAGACAACAAGACGGGAAATGGTTTGCAGCATGAGTGAGCAAGTGTACACGCCGACATTCGGCTTCGACCCAGATCGAAAGGTCTGGCAGATCCATGGGGCTGATATTGATGCAGACAACATTATCCAGTTAGCTGCGATGATTCAGGCAGAGCGGCAGGAGCGGGTGATCGGTCGTGGATTTTCTAAGTTCAGCAGGATTGCCTCCGCTGTCGCTGCCGCCACGGACGTGAGCGTTGAGGAAATGATCGGTCCACATCGAATCATGTTGCCAACAATCGCACGGCACATTGCAATCCATTTGTGCCGGGCCATGACCGGGGAATCGCTTTCCGCAATCGGTAAGTTTTTCGGGCGGGATCACTCGACTATGATCTATGCCATACGCCGAATCGATGACCTGCTCGAAGTTAAGGACCGCGACCTGATGGCGTACTACAATGACGCTTTGGATATATTAAACAGAACGGACGGTGACGATGATAAACAAACAGCACTTCCTCTATCTATACTGGATTGATGACACAAAGTGGGGAGGAGGCCATTTCAAAATCGGTTATAGCATGAGGCCATATAGCAGGTATAAAGTAGAGTCTCCATCTTCTCACCCAATACGAACAATCCCACTTGGGTATCTGGATGCCTCCCGCGCAAGAATAGAGGAAAACCGACTAAAGATGTTTATGCAGAGGATGGTTGAGGGATGGTCCGAGCAGGACGGGTTTGACATTCGTGATGTAATGATAACGAAAGAGCGATTTAGGATTCCCGGAAACAGGCAAATGCAAACCATCAGAATTTTCAACGAACTGGCAGATAAGCGCCGTGAATTGAGTAAATCCAGATGACACATAAACATGGTCCAAAACTGGACTGGACCGAGGAATCGATTTCGGGTCCGGTCACGACGAAGGAGCAGAAACAGGTTAAGGCAACGATCCTGCGACTCATCGAATCAATCAAACGGAAGGTGATCAAATGACGCTATACGAACAGCAGGTGTTTTCCGAGGTCGGACTTGCACTCGAAAACTGCACCCAAAAGGAGAAGCTGCAAGTCGCAACGTGGATCGTCCTGTCGTGCCTGAATGAGCCGCAGGAGGGAATGACCCGAGCCGACTCATATCTTGACGTTGTGACCCGGCATTGCGGAGACATCCTCACGCAAGCGCGTGGGAGACTTGGGCGATACGGAAACGATGGATACCCGAGGCGATGAACCAGAAAGAACACAGAGAGCAGGTGGCACTTTTCCGGCTGCTCAAAATCCACGAGCGAAGTAACCCGCTGTTCGCCAACATCTTCGCCATCCCAAACGGCGGTCAGCGTCACATCAAGGTGGCGGCCAAGCTGAAAGCCGAAGGCGTGAAGGCCGGAGTACCAGACATCTTCGTGGCGGTCCCGAATAGCTATTCGGCAGGGCTGTTCGTGGAGATGAAGGTCAAGCCAAACAAGCCGAGCAAGTTGCAGCAGGACTGGATCACCAGACTGCAAGCCGCCGGGTACGATTGCGAGGTCTGCTATTCGGCGGAGGAAGCATACCGGGTGATCGTGAACCACATCAAGGACAACGCCACGCTGACCGCCTGACGCGCCCTGTGCCGCACGATCTCCCTGCGCGGGTGTATATACCAAAAAAGATATATCGCTCGTTGTGGGCGATCCTGCGAAGCGTCAAAGCGTCAAAGCGTCTCCATCGTCTGAAAGACAACGCGCTCCTGCGCGGCATCCCAAGTGAAGCGCAGCCACCAACCGCCGAGCGGCTTCGGAGGTGCGCCACGCTCAACGTGCCACCCGCCCTTCGTATTGTACTCCTGCTTGTACGTCGAGACGCAGAGATGCACCTGCGGACGAAGCGTGAGCGTCCCATAGTCTGACATGGACTCCTTCACCAGTTCAACCCGCCACCGTTCGTGGATGTGTCCTGTAACCACGATGTCGGCATCGTAGTACATCCGGCGGTTCGTCCCGATGACTCCTTTCGTAACCACACCGCCGCCGCCGCCCGAGCCGTGGAAGTATCGCAGCCAGATTGACTTCCGTTTCTTTTCTCCGGGCAGGACGAAGCGCAGCTTGACGTAGCCACCATAGCCGCCGACCTGTACGCTGCTCCCCGTCTCGGCGTTCAGGCGGTAGGCAAACCGGGCAAGGATGTCCGTTTGGTGGTGCTTGATGATCGATGTCTCATGATTGCCGTAGCCAAGGACAGCGAATTGATGAGCATACGGACGAAAAAAGTCAACAGCGGTGTTAGGCACATCGTCGAAGTATTCCTCCCCACGGTGGATGGGACGAAGCGCGTCCGATGACTTGCGCTTGTCGTACTTGCCCTGCATGAGGCAGAAGAAGTCCCCGACATCTATCACCGGGGCGTTGCGCTCCACGGCGAGGTCGAGATGCTTCTTTTGCAGAGACCAGTCGGAATGTTGGTTGTCCCAATGGCGGTCCCCGGTCAGGAGCAGCCACCGTTCCCATCCCGGCTCCTGATAGTTCCCTTCGAATTGAATCTGGTGAGCGTCAGGTCCGAGCCGTGATGTTTCCCACATGGTTCCGTGGTTTTGTTAGGGCCAGAGATTACTCGCCGCCACGTCATACTGCCCCGCCTGTTCGTCGGTGAGCGCGGCAATTTCGGCTTCGATCGCGTCAGATGCAACACGTATCGCCTTGATCGCGGTCCACGCTGCGTTCATGGCGTTCCATTCGTCATCGCCAACCTCTCCGGCTGCGAGCTTTTCTACCGCTCGTGCCGTGTAGTTGCGCTGCTTCCATTCGGGAAGGATGGCGAGGATGCGGCGGTTTGCCTCGGCTTTTGTTTCGGAAACAAGCGATTTTTTTTGTGCATCAACGAGAAATGCAGAAATATCAGGGGCTGGGCCAATCCATTCTGGCTGATCGCCAACGATTCGGATAAGCTGGTCGTAGACTCCTGCTGCCTTAGCCGCATCTTCAATATAAAGTGCTTTATTTTTTTTCATGACAGCTCAATAAGTGTTATTGTTGACCTTCCATAATTGCTGTAAATCTGTCCATAGGTTTTCTTTACCTGCGTTTTGTATGTATAAGTGCCAGCAGACAAGGATGAGTCAAGCCATGTTGCACTTACGGTATTTACGTCAGAATAAGAATCGTCGTCATTAAATATAGCAAACTCTTGCATTTCGTAGATTTGTGTTGCGCCTCTTAAAATTCTCCAATCTCCCCACGATAGTGCGCCGGCATAGATATTTTGCATTGCAATAATGAGAACATCAGAACCGGCAGAAACCGTAATAGATGCCGATAGGTTTGTATCGCCATATGTTGAGGCGTGAGTCACAGTAGTGTCATACGAGGAATGTACTACCTGTGACACCGTAAGCCCACCGCCGCCACCGCCACCCGTTGTCTCGGTCCATACCGCCGCCGTTGCCGTGTTGTCGAGGCAAACATATTCTTTGTCGTTGGTCGTGTCGATCCATCGAGAGCCGACCACGTAGCCACTTCCCGAATCATCGCTCGTAGTTGGGGCGGCAGAAGCGGAGAAGTTAGACTTTAGGTTGCTCGTGCTGCCACCCGCAATGCGGACGAGGCCATCATAAGCAGAAACGTCAGCCTCCAAGCCGCCGCGCTCATGCGTTACGGTAGACAGGGCAGAAGTTGCGCCTCCGCTGATCTGCACAATGCCATCATAAGCAGAAACGTCACCCTCCAAACCTCCCTTCTCATGCGGGATCGTCGGAAGATTAGACGTTGCCACCGTCCCGGTGATCTTCGCCGCAGGGACTTCCGCGCCGGACCCCTTTAATAGGTTGGCAATCTGGACGCCCTCGTCGTTTGTCCCATCTGTGATATAGAGGCGGTCCGTTCCATCGGGAGCCGTGTTTTCTGAAAGGTCAAAGATTGTTGCCATTGTCTGCCTATCTTGTGATTCTACGTCCAAGCATCCGGGTGTACGAAGGATTGAACGTGTTTGCGTAACTATTTGTGGCCTTTGCCCATTCGATCTTCACTTCGCCGCCGCCCGTGTCCCCAACAGCGACGAATCGAAATACCGACAAAATGGGATCCGAGGTAGTTGTACCAATGCGACCGAAAACCGTTTGTGATGATGTTGTGTAAATCGGAACCGATTGAGCGTAGCTATCGGCAAGGTCTCCGCTCTTGGTCAAATAAAAACCCCGAACAACAATTCCAGAATCAACAGATATTCGATAATTGAGACTATCGGATGGACTTGCCGTTCCAAAGTCCTGAATCGCTATTTGGCACTCAAACAAGAAAACGTCTCCTTCAGATATTGTTCTTGAGTGCAGCGTTGTATATGTCGCATCTTGCTTTAGTACACCCTGTATCGATGTATATTTTAATTTGGAACCATCATATGATTCGTTATCGAAGTGCGAGGTCGTTAGCGGATCTTCCAGTCCACGATCGACCGCCGTCTTCAGAGACGTAAAGAGTGCGGTCGTTGCCGTCTGGTCCTGTATCGGGAAGATCGTCGTTGCCATATTATCCCAAGATGCGCCGAGCGATTAGAACTGAATCCTGATTTAAAACAGTATTTCCGGCATATGCAACATTCTGCGCCCATTGAAGCGTTACCGTGCCGGAGCCGGAGGCAGAAATAAATGATTTAATAAAGGCACCGGCGTTTAGTGTTGTACCCGAAAAATCCCAGACAACAGACGAAGTTGATATTTCTACCGTAAAAGATGCACTCGCACCAGATGCTCTTGTCGCTTGAAGAAAGTTTCTTTGCGTAATGGTTGCGCCACCTGATCCAGTCCATTGCAATTTCATGTCTGCTGATCCATCTGGGCAGTCTGCCGACAGGAAAAGATCGATCTCCCATTGTTCGCCGTCCGATACGGCGAAGGTGAAGTCATCGTCATCTTGGAGCGCTGATGAGTTGTTAACGGTTTCGTCCGCCGCCTTGCGTATATACACATACTGACTATTCGCTATGTTGTAGTCATGCGATACCGCCGTAACGCCCGACCCGTCCGTGACGGCTGTTCCAAGCAGCAATTCCGATCCGGGGTTCGTTCCGGTCGTGTTGCTTGACAACGTACCATCTGCGTTGAGCCAGATGTAATTCGTCTGCGATGCCGCAACCGATACTGCCTGCGTTGCATCCGAGTTAACATAGTAGCCATTTACCATGCACGTTCCTGCGGCTACGTTTGCGTTGAGTCCGGTCCCTGCTGAAAGGGTATACCCAGACACCCGGTAGCGTTCGGCAACGGTCAGCGCCTCGTTAAGACCCGTCCATGATGATTCGGTGATTTGATCACCAGACTGCGGAAATACAGTAGTACTCATGCGTCAGCGAAGGTGAGGGTCCATGTGATGTTGATGCTCTTCGTGGCATCCTTTGCGATGGTAGACGCGAGGACGGAACGGCAGAACATCGTGCCGCCGGATGCTTGGTCGAACATACCGACCTCGGCAATCGTGTTGCCGTTCGCTTCGCTCTTTCCGAAGAACGCCTTGAACGTGGCAACGGCTCCCGAAGCAAAGTCCGTGATAATCGCGTTGCGTTCCACCTCTGCCACGAGTGCCGTGTCGGTCGTAGCCGCTGCCGTAGCGTCCGTGCCGATGGCAATATGGGACGGGAAGGCCGAGGAGTCCTGTGCGATGAGCGCAGCAATACGGGACACGCCGTTGTTCACCACAACGTTGTCCTGCTCCAACACGGTTGTACCATTGTCCGTGATGACCTCGACGGTCACGCGGCCCTTCGGTCGTATGTTATCCGACATGGAATCCATCGATGTAGGTGTCTGCTCCGTTGACGGTGTATGCTCCCGTGTATAGCGTGGTGCTGACGGCATCGTTTGCCGTGGCGTTGTCTTGTTGGCTGTTTAACAACCGAAGCACCTCATTGTCCCGCACGACGAATTTACGGTCTTGCCGGGTCTTTTGCTTCCAGTAGGACCATCCGGCAACGGTCTGGGTTGCGGCGGCGGTAACGTCAAAAGATAGCTGTCCGTCATGGCGAAGCGATGCACCGATCCTTTCGATCAGGAAGTTTGCGTCGATGCCATGCTCCGGTAGGTTGATATACTGCGTCTGTCCGGCTTCAAGGTTGACTTGATCGGTCGTGTAGCGACAGGTGATTCGTGGCTGCGAGTACTGCGCGAGGATCGACTGCGCTTTTAGTTCTGCGGCATTTTCGTTGTCCACATCCGTGGCGTCCACAACGGAGACATATTGACCCGGACCGGATTCTGCGGCGGCTCTTTCGGCGATGCTTTCGTCGGAAATAGCGTTCACAATAATCGGGAATCGCGCCTTGTAGGTGATACGGACTTTATCCGTCGATGACAAAACTGTGCCGCCCGGATCTTGAGTTATCACCGGGGAGCCGCTGTTGTAGTACCAATCGCTGACAGTTCCGATTCCGTTCACACCAACCGTCTGTGTTGAGTACCCGCTTCCGGTATCAACCTCAATGGTTGGCGTTGTCCCTATCTCTGCTCCGACAATAAATGTTCTTTTGTCACCATCTCCGCGCTGAACCTCTACGGTGTCTGTTGTATTAGTACTTGTCCCTGCGCGCAGATATACAACGTTTCTAAAACTGCCGCGAACGGTAGAAAACTCTATCGATTTATACGGTCTGTTTGATGACGTGATTGCAAAAGGTGCAGGAGCGGCTTCAACGGATCGGAAGTTTAGTTTTTTATCCTTGTCGATATTCCAAAAGAAGCCGCTGATCTCTGCCAGTTCATCGAAGGCCAGTTCGTATGTAACGTAGTTCCACGGCATATAGTCGATATACGCGCCATCGTCAATATCTCCTGCCGTGACCCCGTATGCGGAAAGACCGGGAGCCGCAGCGGAAGCAGAAATCCACGCCCCTGCTGTTTGCGCGGCGGTCGCGGTTGCTATTATTTGCCGCCCTGCAATTTCCGAGAAGTCGATGCAGCGATAGGTGAAGCGGATCGTCGTGGTCTCGCCAACGGTGACATCCGTTTCGGAAATGCTTTCGACCGTGCCGCCCCAATACGTTGTTTCCTGCGATAGCTCAAGCGTCCCGCCGCCGGACAGTTCCAGACTGCCGCCTCCTGCTAACTGCAAAGGTGCGCCGCCATCATCATAGACGAATACGTCCTCGCCCCACGCGCAGGAGGGACTGCTTCCGATCTCCTGAAAGGAAAGCGTCCCGCGCTGCGTTACGGCATCCTCGAAACGGAAGGACTCCTTGACAAAATCGACATCCGTTCCCGCTTGGTTTTTGATTGCAATAGCCATCAGCGGTTCGTTCCGTAGATTTCCAGTTCCTGCGACCAGTACGGCATCGTTGCTTGTGCGATGGTCTGCCCGTCGAGGTTGACGTTAATGGTCTGCCCTCCGCTCGTCATGCCCATTCCGACAGCAGGTGCGCCGCCTATGTAGCCCTGCAATCCGGACAGCCAAGACGGAGTGCCGCCCGTACCGCCAATGAGTGAGGTAAGGCCCGCGCCACCGCCCGTCAATGCCTGAACATAAGCGGCGTTTGCCCCTGATTCTATGTTCATCTGCATCCATTCCGCGCGGGTCATTCCAAGCTGAACCCACGGATCTTGAATCCTTGAGTTTTGGATCAACTGGTTAATGCCCGCACCGATGATTGCCGCACCACCTGCCCATGTCATCCCGGTTAACAGACCCGCCATCGCACCGCCGCCTGCCGCTGTACCTGCCCCGCCGCCCGGAATAGTAATGCCGGGATCGCCACCCGTGAAGTCTGGGACTCCAGTTCCCGCGCCGGTAGATGGGATGCCAATGGCAACGGTACGCGCCCCGTTTTCTGTTGCGCTTCCGGCGATACCAATAAGACCACCAAGGCCCCTGACAATACCCGTGATGGTATCGAAGAAGTTGATCCACGTTTCGGCTTTGAGCAGTTCGATCAATGACTTCATTCCTTCAAGGAATATCGTGGTCTGTTCTGCTCCATAACGCAGGCCCTCGACGAACCTAAAGAAAGCCGAATCCTCATCAACTTTGAGCAGCTTCAGCGTATCCTCAACATTCCCGAAGTGATGGGCAAGATTTGCTGATTGCCCTGCGGCGTCCTCTACATCTATTCCGAGAAGCCGCAAACCTTCGGAATATCTGCTGATATTTTCGACCTGCTCATCGGTTGGTGTCAGATTTTTAATGAGGTCCTTGTATTGATCGGGGTCCAACTCCTTCGGAGCCATCATCGCAAACAGGGCTGCGATCTCCTCCACCTTCTCGGGGTCGGTCTTTATCTTGGCAAGCTCCTCGGGACTAAGCGACTTCAACATCTGTTGCGTATAATCATGCGCCAGTTTCGCCTCGTCCTTAACCTCCGTAATGGGGCTTTTCAGATTGCCGAACGAGGGCTTCAGAAGCGCCAAGCCGTCAACGGTATTCTTTATGTTACCGACAGCATCTGCGGCATCCCCGGCGGTATTTACAACGGAATCCACGTCGTTGACGAGCGGGTCCTTGACGCCCGTCGCGAACTCGTCAAATTTCAGGATAGCGTTGTCGATTGCCGATTTAATCGCATCGACAAACGACACGGGCTGGTCTTCGCCCATTGCCGCTTTCCCGGCATTTTTTCCTGTGTTGGGGTCGATCTTCGCGGTTATGTCGGTGTCGATGGTCTCGAAGAATTTCTTAACCGCTTCGAGGTTGTTCCACGGCGCATCCTGAAGCCGCTTCCATGTCTCGTACCACGTACCACCTTCTGCCTTCAGCGTACCCGCCTCCAAAACGGCAGTTGCCTGAGATAGGGATGTGTCAATCGTGGACCCGATCAGGGCGATAGATGCCGCAAGTGTATTGATGCCGTTGGCAACACCGGATGAAATAAGCCCGGCGAGCGTTCCGTTCTCACCAAGCGCGGCCTCTGTTACCACTTCGGCAGCGTCCCATGCGGCTTTAAAAACATCAGCAATGGCCCCGAGCGCACCGCCGATAGACAAGATAAGACCACCGAAGGTTGTGGATAGCGTTGTCTTTACGGTTTCCCCGTTCGTGTCCCACCATCCGACGAATTGCCCATAGACCTCTGTGACCTTCGCCTTGAGCGTGTCCCATGCCGGAGCAAAAGAATTTTTTATCTCCGTCCCGAATTGCTTGAACGCTGCCTGTACGTTATCGGAGCCACGATATAGGCCGACAAGAATTGCCGAGACAGCGGCCAATCCTGCCACGTACGGGTTGAACAATCCCATCGTCAGCGTGACCGCGCGCATGATTGCCGAGAATCCAGAGGCCATGCCGCCGAGCGTAAAGATCAACGGACCTGCCGCCGCCGCCACACCCGCGATGATGATGCCGAGCTTCTTGGTCTCCGGATTCAGATTCTGGACATAATCCACCATTCCCTGAAGCCGACCGACCAACTGGTTGGCATAGGGAAGAAGCAATTCGCCGATGGTAACGCCGAGGTCGTAGGTGGCGTTTTTAAGCCGCAGGAACTGGTTGGCGAAGGAATCTGATGTGCGGATCGCATCGCCCTGTGCATCCGTGGTCCCCTGCATGAGCAAGTTAAGACGGGCCTGTACCTTCGCTTGGTTGAGCTGTGCGCCCGTGAGCTTGTCCGCTCCCATCCGCATCAACTCCTGCTTCAATGACGCTTCGTTGATGACAACTCCAAACGCGAGGGCGTTTTCGTGCGAACCGACAAGCGTACCGCGTAGGCGAGCGAGGGCCTCGTCCATCGGCATATTGTTAAAGGAGCCGAGGTCAACGGCGAGCTTTGAAACCTGAACCGATAGATTGCCTGCCTCTTGCTCTGTATACCCAAGCGGCTTGAATATATCTCCAAGCTGCGCCGCCATTCCCTGCAACTCGTAGCGGCTCCTGCCGGATGCGCGAGCGAAGGCGTCAAGCTGCTTCGTCACATCGCCGCCCACCGTCTTGAATACGGTGTTGAATTTCGACTTCATTTCCTCGGCATCCGAGGCGGCTTTTACGGCAGCCGCTCCAATGCCAAGAATTGGAAGCGTGATGGCCGTGGACAACTGACGCCCGGTGTTGCGAAGATTGGACCCAACCTGTGCCAGTTGGTTTTGCATCTTCGCCATGCCCTGTTGGAACGACTGAATGTCTGCTCCAATTCTGACGTCAAGTTGTGCGACCGTAGCCATCTTCGAGTATTGCTTTTGCCCTTGACCGCAGTTGCTGATATTCAGCGAGCCGCATCGTGGGCGTTTCCTGTTTCTTGATCTGGCGGTACATATGGTCGAGCGGCTTCTGCCGCTTGCCCGCCCGGAACAGCATCAGGTTCTCAAGTTGCTGCGCTATCGCAAGGGTCCGCTGCCACTCGAAGTCCTCCTGCTGTTTGATGCGCTCCATGACGCCTGCGAGCATCACATTCACATCCCGGAACGAACACTCATCGACCTGCGATGGAGTCATCCCGAGATACGCGGCGCACATCTTGTCGATGGCTACCAAGTCAGGAAAGGGAGCCGAGGGATTTACTCCCCCGGCTTCCCGTTTCCCTCATCAGTTTCTCCCACGGAAGCAAGGCCATCCGTCATGCGGCGAAGGGCGCGACCTACGGATGCGAGGATTGCTCCCTCGTCCGAGTTCGCCATGCCGATCAGAAACTTCTCCTCCTTCAAGTTCGGCGTATCAACCAGACAGCCGACATACGCGATACGTGCAAGGTCGGCGAGCGTTGGGTTGCTCATCTGCTCGAACGTGAAGGTGACGTTGTGTTTGATTTCCGCAATCCGAAAAGCGGCGGGTCCGAGTTTGAGAGTATACTCGTTTCCGTCGACTTCAATGGTTACGGCTTCAGGATGGTTGCTTTTCATGGTCACTCAAGATTAGCTGGACGTTCCGGTTGCCTCCGTCAACGTGCCAGAAACCTGAATGGTCGTGGAGAACGTGGACGGAGATTCATCGCTAAAGGTAAGCGACAAATCGGTAATGACGCCACTACCATGCCACTCCGTATCACCCGTGTTGGTCGAGGTGAGCAGGAAGTAGACCGTGCCGTTGGCCGCTTCGTAAGCGTCCGACAGCTTCGTGTATCCGGCATCCTCGGTGTGGTCGAAGATACCCGACATGGAGACGGTCTGGTTGCGGCGTCCTGCGATGAACGCAGAATCATCACCGTTGTCCTTCGTCGATACGTCGATTGCGCCACGGGAGCGCGACAGCGAGTGTTCCGTTGCCAGACCTACGAGAGCATAGGCGGCATCGTTGGCTTCGGCTGCGGCTGTCGGTGCGGAGGTCGCAACGTAAAGCCAGTAATCCCGTGCGGATTTATTCTTTGCCATTGTCCTGTTGTTTTAGTTTATCCCGTAGGTCGGGAAACGTGTTTTCGAAAACAAACGAGTCCACGGGATAAACGCGGCCCGTTGCTTCTGCCAGTTGCTCGACGGTCCACATATTCGTGCCCGTCTTTATATCCACCAAGTCGGCGGCTCGCTCGTGGCAGTTTGCGATATACTTAAACTTGCAAGGGTATGCTTTGGTTTGCAGTCGGTTGGTATACGCTCGGTCGAGGTTTCTGTTTAGCCCAGAATCCCACGGCTTCCAATTAACGCGATCCAATACCTCTGCACGTGCGACCATCCCGGCTCCCGGATGATGACGCTCCCCGTAGTATGCCTCGCCCGTTTCTGTGTCGTAATAGAACAAGTCCTCCAGTCCCACCACATCGGCTCCGGCCTTGATCTCGTCAAGGCACAACTCAACGGCTCGCTGCGCCATGATGTCATCCGAACCGATGATGAGAACGGCATCAACGCGACCCGCAAGCCGCTGCATCCCGGCGTTCCACTTATCCGAGAGCGGCAGGTTTTCATGCTCCACGTACTCCCATCCTGCGGCCGCGGCGATCGTGCGGCTCTTGTCTCCCTCGCTACCTACCGCCAAGCGAACACAATCCACGCCGGGAATGTCCCATGCCGCAACGTGATCCAGTACGAGGGCGGTCAGGGTGTGGCGTTTCCAGATGGCGGTCAGTATGCCGAGCCGCCGGACCGTCATGCTGTCTGCTGCAAGATGAGCCGGATGCGGTACGGCACTCCCCAATAGACGGCGTTCGGCCTCATGTCATCGCGCAGGATTGGACCGCCGAAGTCCGGGTATACGTCTGACACCTCCCATCCGGTAACGGTCCACGTAACGTCACGGTCAGTCAGGGCGGCAAGGCCCGTCGAGGCGTTCGCCTGTGCCGTGTTGGGGTCCGTTGCCCACGATACGCAGGTGTGCGTCACCTCGGCTCCCTCGCTCGACTTTGTTGTGAGCGGTCCCGGAATGAATGTCGCGTCCCCAAAAACCGTATACGGAGGGTTGACTCCTTCGGGTGGGTTGACGTAGGCCGTGACGCTTGCTCCATTGAGCAGGGTCCAGATGGCGTCCTGTACTGCTTTGCGAGGGTCGTTCATTTCTTTTTCAGGGCTGCGCTCATGCGGCGGCGGTGATCTTCGCGGTTGGCCTCGGCAGCAGGGACCATGAAGGGCTGCGCCTTATTTCCACGGGTCAGGACGAAGGAGTCCGTGGCCTCGTTGTAGTAGACCCACGGCGTTGTTCGATGACCGCCTTTCGGGTTCTGCCCGTAAATACCCGTTCCGAACTCGACGAACTCTGAATACTTGGCCTTGCTGACAACGTATGCTTCGTAGTTGCGGGTCGGCTCGGCAACGATCATGCGGCGAAGCGAACCGCCACGCGCACCCATGCCGCTGCCGTTCTGCTTGTTGACCGGGGCATTTTGGATGGCATCGTTTCTGACGAGCTGCTTCGTCGTATTGATCTCCTGAATGACCCGCGCCTTCACATCCTCCGTGTAGCTTTCAATGTCACGCAGGGCTTTCTCGAGCCCCTTGACTTCGACCTTTACCATCTACGTCTGCCGCTCCGTTTTGACAATCATCATGTTGTCGCGGAAGTCTACGTTCTCCACCGAACGGATGTCGTACTGGTCCCCACGAAACAAAAGGCGGTACTTATTGAGCATCTGCGTATCGGCATTGCCCAGATCGTCGCGGTATCGCATGACGAACTCGTGCGTGTACACACCCTCGGGCTTGCTCGCATCCTCGGCTTCACGTCCAGATAGCGTCCGCACAGATGCGTAAACCGTCTCAATGGTTGCCCACGAGTTGGTGATGACGCCGAAGCTATTGGATGGCGTATTGGCCTGCACCGCCACCCGATGCCGCATTTCTCCGATCATTAGAATCCGAAGGTTCTATGGTGGGCGATTTCTTCGAGTATCTTGTACTCCCGCTCGGTCACGAAGTCGCGGCCCTCATCCCCGCGCCGCTCAAACCAGAGGCCGAGCAACTTAAAGACGGCGATCAAGATGTCAGCAGGAATATCGGTAGATGCGTTGCCATATCCGGCAACGTATACCAACGTACCTGCGCGGTCCATGCGGTTAACTTCCCAACCATCGTTGCGGTGCTTTAGGTAGGATGCCTCGACCAGTTGCCAGTTCTCGGCGGCTTCGGTGTAGGATATTTCCACTCCCGCGCTGTTCTCGTCGTAGATCGTGAGCGATGTCACGGACTGCACCGGAGGGCGCGGAATCTCGATGCGGTCCCGCATATCGTCCCCGTTCATCTCCCACGAATACGTGCGGGTGATGAGCGAGCGGCGCAGGTATTCCTCGACCCGGACCCGGGCGGCTTTGATGAGGATGGCGAGGACGGCATCTTGGCTCGTGTCGGACGAGTCGATGCGGAGCCATTCCTTTGCTTCTGCCGTGGTTACTGGCTCGACAGACGGTGCAGATGTAACGGTGAGCGACATTGGCAGATGGTTTGAATGTAGGAGCCGGGGCGGGAATCGAACCCGCTCTGCCCGGTGGGAGGGAGTGCGCCTTTACACTACCCGGCTCGCCCCAACTTAGGTGTTGGAAACGCGTCCGTATACGATGGCCTCCGGCTGAAGGATCTCGTAGTCTACGCGGTAGGAGTAGAACAGGTTGACCTGTCCCGTGGCAGCGTCTCCGTAGGGATCGCGGAGGACTTTCATGGTCGGAGCCATGTAGTAGCCCATCTGCGACCAGTCACCGAAGAATACGGGCTTGTTGCCACCCGTACCGTCAGCGTCTACTTTCGCGGAGAAGAACACGGGGTAGCCAAGCAACGAAGGCCGGTTGGCGTACTGACCGAAGGTCGAACGGATGCCCTGCTCGGCGTACAGACGCTCGTTGCCCGTGAGAGCAGCGATGTTGCCGTAGGTCGAGCCACGGGTCAGCCATGCAACGTTCGGGCTGTCAAGGTAAAACTGCACCGTGTCGTTGAAGGCGATGTCCTCGATCTCACCTGCGGCGATGCCTGCGGCGGTCGTGATTTTCGCCTGAGTACCAGAGGCGGCGGCCTCGGCAACGATCAGGGCGTTGTTCGTCTTGGCCATGCCGCGAGCGACGAAGTTCTCAATGAAGTTGAGCAGGTTGCTCGTTTCATCTTCAAGGACTTCTTCGGACAGCTGCACCTTCTTGGTGTACTTGACGAGCGTGAATGCCTGCTGACCGAGGGCCGGAGCATCGCGGTCGTAGGCACTTGCTTCGTTCGTGCTGACAAACTCGCCATCGGCTTCGTTGTCAAACGGTACGTTGACGGTCGTGCCGACACCCGGGATGCGGGTCAGGCCGAGGATGTCCGTGAGGTCGGCTTCGGACTTCTTGGCGAAGATGCCTTCGAAGTGACCAGTCGGGACCACGTTTCCACCATCGGCAGCCGTGCCAATGTTCATGTCCGTGTCGTTGGATGCTTTGATCTCAACTTCGCGGCCATCGACATCGTAACCTTTGGCTCCACGCAGGGCGGCGGCGTCACCGTCACGAACCCATGCGGCGTATGCTTTGGCTTCGGAATCGCCCGTGGTTTTGATAAATGCCGGAGCGGATTTCGCTTCGGTCGGTACTTCGACGATAGCGGGAGCTGCTTTCGCGGCTTCCATCGCGTCGAGTCGTGCGTTCTGGGCAGCGATCATTCCTTCGATGCTTTTCAGAACGTCCATGTTCTGTTCAGACATTTTGGTGTCCTCTTGTTCTGTGTGCGGAGTTGCTTCTTCTGCACCCATGTCGGGTGCTTCTTCGATTGCTTCCGATTTGGCTTCTGCCGCAGATGGCGCAGGGTGATCGGTCCCCGCCTCTGCCGTCTCTGCCTCTGGCTCCGCTACATCAGATGCAATATCATTCGTCGGGACAAACGCCTCGACGTATTCCTTAATTGACATGACGTGGTTGCGCGGCTCTGCCGGGTTGAGAACCAGAGACGCTTCGCCGAGCGGCCATGTCGTGATTTCCTGCGACCCGTTGGGTGCTTCCTTGCGGCTTACAAGATGACCGACCGCGCCGGATGAGTAGCCGAGCTTACCCATGTCGACCAGTTCGTTTACCATCTTCTCGTATTCGTCGCGCTTCTCAAGCTGCGCCTCGAACCAGAGTCCGG
>Ga0070749_10001544_pt1 | contig 15619 bp, 9 predicted proteins | sample VirMetDEL_Nov_18_FD_75180 | JGI IMG/M metagenome (GOLD analysis project Ga0070749, IMG submission 75180) | Aqueous microbial communities from the Delaware River and Bay under freshwater to marine salinity gradient to study organic matter... | ecosystem: Environmental > Aquatic > Marine > Coastal...
CAACAGCAAACGCAGTTGCTGGCGCTAATGTTTCTGGTGCTGTTGCATACGCAACTACTGCTAACTCAGTAGCAGGTGCTAATGTCTCAGGACAAGTAGGAAATGCACTAGTAGCAGGTACTGTTTATACTAACGCACAACCTAACATTACAAGTGTTGGTACACTAACATCTGTAACTACTTCGGGTGAAGCAAAAGCAATATCTTTTGGTACACAACGTTCAAACATTGCTGTATCTACAAACACAGTAGTTGATGAGTTTAATCCTAGTGATTTTAGAACAGCAAAATATGTGTTCTCAGCATCAGGTGATGACGGTTATCAATCAGTTGAAGTATTGCTAGTACATGACGGTACAGATTCATATATCACAATTTATGGCTCTGTGTGTTCTAACACATCAGCAGACATTGTTGAGTTTTCAAGTAACGTAGACGGAGTATCTGGCAACGTAACAGTATATGCATCAACAAATAGTTCAAATACTAATTTGAACACAGTAGTAGATTATATCTCTACTTAATAAAAACTAGAACGAGTGTAGTCTTCGGACTACACTCATATTTTTAAGTCATTTAATGACATTGGGGAAAATGGAACCATGGCGTATAAAGACTTTAGAGTAAAGAATGGGCTAACAACACCCACTCTTACTGTTGAAGGTACATCAAATTTAGGGGCAATTGGTAACTTAACTGTTACCGGTGGTGCTTCTGGCCAGGTTGTTACTACAAACGGTGATGGCACATTATCGTTTAGTGATCAATCAAGTTCTATCTCTCCCATGCCAACATTAATTGAATCGGGCACTGATGAAATAGTACCCGCAAATTACCAAGGATTGTTTGGTTATCCTATTACTATTGAAGGATCATTAACAGTAGACGGTGTATTAGTCGATGTTAGTGGTGACGGACCTGTAGTAGGCGGTTCTGTAAATCAGATACAGTTTAACAATGGATCTGATGATGTATTGGGAGCAAGTGCAGACTTAACTTTCAGCACAGACACTAAAATCTTACACGCCAATGGTATAATGCAAACAGGACAATATGCAAATAATGCTTTACCTGATAGTGTTTTAGGTGGCATTATTTTCATAACTAACGGTATCAATAAACCAGCATACGGTGATGGTACTAGTTGGTATTATTTTGATACTAATGAACAAGTATCTTAGGAAAAACATAAATACAACATATGCATTGCATAGTGACATTATAATATAGGGTAGATAAAATGTTAATATTAAAACAAAATGCGGCGAACACAGTACCAACGCCGGCCGCTGGAAAAGGTACTATTTTCTTAAGTGACAGTGATGTACTGTCAGTAAAAAACAGTTCAGGAAACGTTGAAGCGTTTCCTACAATTGGTGGTGCAAATACTCAAGTCATCTTTAACGATGACGCCGCGCTGGGTGGTAGTGCAAATTATACGTTTGATAAAACTACTAACGTTCTTACAGTAACAGGTAATATCGGTGCAACTAGAGTTCTTACTGACAACTTATTATATGCAAACGGAGTCGCTTGGGACTTAACACAACCAGCTGGGTCAAACACAGAAATCCAATATAATGATGGTGCTGGTGGTTTTGGTGCGAGTTCTAATTTTACTTTTGATGACGCTACCAACATATTAAACGTAACTGGAGAAGTATCTGCAACTACCCTGACAGGTACTTTATCTACAGCCACTCAAACTAATATTACAAGTGTCGGTACCCTAACTTCACTTACAGTAAATGGCAATGCAGGCGTTACAAATATATCAGCAACAGGTGAAGTTGCAGGTGATACCCTATCTATAACTTCAGATGCAGTAATTGGTGGAAATTTAAATGTCAATGGTAACTTAACGTATGTTAACGTTGAATCATTTGCTGTTGAAGATCCAATTATTTCAATGGGAGGTGGTCCTAATGGAGCCGCCCCAACATCAAATGACGGCAAAGATCGTGGTACACAATTACAATATTACACATCAGAAGCATTACAAGCGTTTATGGGTTGGGACAGTTCTGCTGGTCACTTTGCTTTTGGTAGTGATGTATCATTAGCAAACGAAGTCGTTACGTTTAACACATATGGTGATGTTAAAGCAGAATCGTTTATTGGTAACGGTGCATCTTTATCTGACATAACTGGCGCAAACGTCACTGGCGAAGTATCATATGCCGCAACTGCTAACGCAGTAGCAGGTGCTAATGTTTCTGGTGAAGTATCATATGCCGCAACTGCTAACGCAGTAGCAGGTGCTAATGTTTCAGGCGAAGTTTCATACGCCGCAACTGCAAATGCAGTAGCAGGCGCAAATGTTTCTGGACAAGTAGGAAACGCATTAGTAGCCGGAACAGTTTATACAAATGCACAACCAAATATCACAAGCGTTGGAACACTTTCAACATTATTCGTAGCAGACGGAGCATCAGGTGACTATAGTTCTGCAAAAATGGTTGTTGGACACGGCGACTCAGGAGTTACATCAGGTGATTGGGCAGCCATTGTCGGTGAAGCGATCGGTAATAGTTCTAACTCGTCAGCAGAAGGTACAGGTATTATAGGTTCAGCCTCAACAAATGGCGGGACTAAAGGTACAGGTGTTAAAGGTATTGCAACTGTAAGTGATACATCTGATACTGGTGCCGCAGTAGGTGTAAGAGGTCTTTCTACTAGTACTCATGCTAGTGGTTATAATATAGGTCTGTTTGGTGCAGCCTCAGGTTCAAGTATTAATAACTATGCATTATACTTAAAAGACGGTGGCATTGCTTCTATAGAAGCAAATGTTGCATGGGATTTATATGATAATTCAAACGCCGCATTAACTTTTTCTTCTACAGGAAAAGGTAATATCTTCTTAATCGAAACAACAGATAACGCAGAAGGTATCGCAACATCAGGTTACTTAAACGTAACAGGTAATGCTACAGTCGGTGGAATTAAAACAGACAATTATTATTATGCTAATGGAGCACCATTAGATTTTCAACAGCCTGCAGGCTCAAATACTCAAGTTATCTATAACGATAACGGCGATTTTGGTGCTAGTGCTAACTTTACATTCAATTCTAGCACTAACACGTTAGCAGTTAATAATGTTAATGCAACATCATTGACAGGCACTTTAACTACAGCGGCTCAACCAAATATTACATCAGTAGGTACACTAACATCATTGACTTCTAGCGGTGCTATACAAGGTACTTCACTATCAGACGGTACTGGATCAATCAGTTCAGGTATATTTACAGGCGTCGGAGTTAACCTAAGTTCTACTGCATTTGCAGCCGCATTTAGTGCAACTGGTGGCGGTGTTTATACTAACGATATTAACGAAAAAACATCAGAATCTGGCGTTACGATTGATAGCGTTCTTATTAAAGACAACACTGTTAACGCAACAGGTGGTATATTCACATATGTATCAGGTGACGGTGCAAACTTATCAGCAATCGCCGGCGCAAACGTAACTGGAGAAGTTGCATTCGCCGACACAGCAAACGCAGTTGCAGGCGCTAACGTATCTGGTGAAGTATCATTCGCAGCCACAGCAAACGCAGTTGCAGGTGCAAATGTCTCAGGTGAAGTATCATTCGCAGCCACAGCAAACGCAGTTGCAGGCGCTAACGTATCTGGTACTGTTAGTGATGCAACTACAGCGGGTACAGTAACGACAGCCGCACAACCAAATATTACTTCAGTAGGCACACTTACTGGCTTAGGAGTTAATGGAGATATCACTGCTACAAATATCACTGCTAACACAGGTGTGTTTACAGGTGATGCAGGTGGATTATCAAACGTAGTAGGTGCGAATGTAACTGGTGAAGTATCATATGCCGCAACTGCAAATGCAGTAGCAGGCGCTAATGTTTCAGGTACTGTTAGTGATGCAACTACAGCAGGTACAGTAACAACAGCCGCTCAACCAAATATTACAAGCGTTGGTACATTAACAAGTTTATCAGTTACTGGTAATGCTTCAGCAGGTAACGTCAGCGGTACAGGTGGTGTATTCACATACGTATCAGGTGATGGTGCTAACTTAACATCAATCACTGGTCAAAACGTAACAGGTGAAGTAGATTTTGCACAAGTTGCTAACTCAGTAGCAGGTGCTAATGTATCTGGTACAGTTTCTTCTGCAACAACAGCAGGTACTGTAACAACATCTGCACAGCCAAATATCACTTCAGTAGGTACACTATCTTCAGTGACAGTATCAGGTAATGCTACAGTTCAAGGCAACGTAGTAACTGACAAAGTACTAGGAAGAACAAACGCTAACTTATCAATTACAGCGTTCTCTGGCAACAACTCTATCTTACTTGCTCCTACAGGAACAGGTGTAGTTGATGTTGGTGCAAAACGTGTTGTTAACGGTGCTGACCCAACAGCCGCTAAAGATTTAGCAACAAAAGAATACGTAGATACTATCGCATCAGCATCTTTACACTATCACGCACCATGTCGTGTTGAATCACCAACAGCATTGAATGCTTCTTATAACAACGGTTCTTCGGGTGTTGGCGCTACATTGACTAACGCAGGCTCTAATGCCGCACTAGTTGTCGATGGTATCACATTATCTACTAATGATCGTGTACTTGTATATAATCAAGCAAATGCGGTGCAGAACGGTGTATATGATGTAACAACAGTAGGTGACGGCTCAACTGCTTGGGTACTAACACGTTCTAGTGACGCTGACACATACAGTCCAAGTGATCCAGATGCATTTGGTGCAGGTGACGCTTTCTATATCCAAGAAGGTGACACTGGTGCTGGTGAACTTTATGTGATGAACACTGAAGGTACGATCACTTTTGGTACTACAAATATTACATTCGTTCAGATTTCATCTGCTCAGATTTATTCAGCAGGTACAGGTTTAGACTTAACAGGTGTTCAATTCTCACTTGCAGATACAGCGGTATCTCCAGCATCATATGGTGATTCAGGAAACGTATCAACATTCACAGTTGATCAGCAAGGTAGATTAACAGCAGCCGGCGAGCAGGCAATTCAAGCACCTGCTTCAGGTATCACAGGCTCTACACTATCTTCTAACGTAACAACATCAAGTTTAACAAGTGTTGGTACATTAGGTACATTAAGTGTAACTGGTAATGCTAACGTAGGTAACATCGGTGCTACAAACTTTGTAGGATCTGGTGCTTCACTAACATCATTAAACGCATCTAACTTGTCATCTGGTACTGTACCAAGCGGTAGACTAAGTGGCACATATACAATTACAGTTTCTGGTTCCGCAACAACAGCAGGTACGGTAACTACTGCGGCACAACCCAACATTACATCAGTAGGTACACTATCATCACTAAGCGTAACAGGTAATGCTAACGTAGGTAACGTAGGTGCTACAAACTTTGTAGGATCTGGTGCTTCATTGACATCGTTAAACGGTTCTAATATCACTACAGGCACGATTGCAGCCGCTAGGGTTGCAACACTTAACCAAAACACAACTGGTTATGCGGCTACAGTATCAACTGCGGCTCAGCCAAATATCACTTCAGTAGGTACTCTAACTGGATTGACGATTGCCGCTAACGGTGACATCACAATGTCAGGCACTGGTTCGCAAATCAGTGGTGTAGCATTAGTAAGTTCTACATTGTTCGCAGGTAGTGGTGCTAACTTAACTAACTTGAACGGTTCTAACATTTCTTCTGGTACAATCGCAGCCGCAAGAGTTGCTACTCTTAACCAGAACACAACTGGTTATGCCGCAACTGTTTCAAGTGCCGCACAGCCTAACATCACAAGTGTTGGAACTTTATCATCATTAAGTGTGACAGGTAATGCTAACATTGGTAACGTTGGAGCAACTAACTTTGTTGGTTCAGGTGCATCACTGACATCATTGAATGGTAGCCAGATTACATCTGGTACGATTGCGGCGGCACGTGTTGCTACATTGAACCAGAACACAACGGGTTATGCGGCTACAGTATCGTCTGCGGCTCAACCAAACATTACAAGTGTTGGTACTCTTACTTCATTGTCTGTTTCAGGTACTGCAACAGCAGGAACATTGCAATCAACAACTTGGACTACAGGTTCAAACTCAACAGCAGGTACTGTAACAGGTGACTTTACTCTAACAGCAGGTTCTACATGGAACGCAACATACGCTGACTTAGCGGAGAAATACACTGCTGATCGACAATACGAGCCAGGAACAGTTGTCGTGTTCGGTGGTGATGCAGAACTTTCTATTACAGGTATAAGGGGACATCATGCAGTAGCAGGTGTCATTACTACTAACCCTGCCCAAGTTTATAACAACGCACTTGAAGCAGGAGAAGGAGAGTTTGTAGTTCAACTAGCACTTATCGGACGTGTACCAGTTAGAGTTATCGGACCAGTTCATAAAGGTGATTTGATCATCGCATCAGAAAACGCAGGTTTTGGATGTTCCGCTAACTTAGAAACAGACACGCTACTCCCAGGAGCAGTTATCGGTAAAGCAATATCTTCTTATAATGGTGATACCCCAGAAGGTGTCGTAGAAGTATTAGTCGGTAAGAACTAATAAATATTAAAAACTTTAAAGAGCGGCTTCGGTCGCTCTTTTTTTTGGCTAAATTATACTCGGCTTCTATATCTAAGATAAGTAGTAATATGAATCTATTTCTTAATTATACCTTTGAACAAAGGTTACGTTCCTGGCACGATTTAAGAGAGTCTTTGAAAGAAGAATCACTAGAAAATATATGTATTAAAGTAGATGAGTTTTGGCAACCTTGCCCATTAAACACATATTACTTACACCCCCATGATATTCCAGATTGGCCCGGGCCATGGGAACTACTCAACGACAACAATTATTGCTATTTTGCAAGAGCATTGGGTATGATTTATACTTTGCTATTATTGGGTATAAAAGACATTGACTTAGTTGAAGCAAAAGATTATAATAACGTTGATGTGGTATTGGTAATTGTAGACAACGCAAAGTATGTGTTGAATTACTGGCCGAACTCAGTAGTAAATACATCACTATCTGAGTTCCACGATATTAAACGACACAATATAACTCCGTTGTATGACAAAATAGGACAAGCATGAACATTAAAGTAACAAAAAGATCAGGGAAAATTGAAGACTTGGCACTAGAAAAGTGGCAAGCACAAATTGCTAAAGTGTGTGAGGGAGTATCAGATGTATCTCAATCTATGATCGAAATTACGTCACAGCCGCACTTTTACGACGGCATCACAACAAGAGAGATTGATGAATTAACTTTACGTGCTATCGTTGATCTTATTGACGTAGAAACTAATCCAGAAACAGGCCACACAAACTATCAGTATGTAGCAGGTAACAACGTGTTTCTATGTTGCGTAAAGATGTTTATGGACAATATCAACCTCCCCATCTTTATCAAATTGTTAAAACAAATGTTAAAACTGGGTTGTACACACCAGAATTATTAGAATGGTATAGTGAAGATGATTGGAAAAAGATGGATAATATTATCGACCACGAGAAAGATGAGAATTATTCCTTTGCCGCTATCGAACAACTTATTGGAAAGTATCTAGTTAAAAATCGTTCTACTAATAAGATTTATGAAACACCGCAAGTACGTTATATGATTGCGGCAGCCACAGTATTTCATGCAGAAAACGAAAAAGATAGACTTAAGTTTATTAAGGAGTATTACAATGCGGCATCTGACGGTTTGTTTACTCTTGCTACTCCTGTCCTTGCTGGTCTTGGAACCCCAACTAAACAATTCAGTTCTTGTGTTCTCATTCGTAGTGACGATGACCTTGATAGTATTTTTGCTTCAGGAGAAATGATGGCAAAATACGCAAGTAAACGAGCCGGCATAGGTCTTGAAATAGGGCGTTTAAGACCCCTAGGATCGCCTATAAGAGGCGGAGAGATCATGCATACGGGAATGATACCCTTCTTAAAGAAATGGTTTGGAGATTTGCGTTCTTGTTCGCAAGGGGGAATTAGAAATGCAAGTGCTACTGTATTTTATCCTATTTGGCATCATCAGTTTGATGATCTTATTGTGCTTAAAAATAATCAAGGAACTGACGAAACTAGAGTACGTCATATGGACTACGGTGTCGTCTTGTCAGCATTCTTTTGGAGACGATTTAAAAACAAAGAAAATATAACATTCTTTGATCCAAACGAAGTGCCCGATCTTTATGAAGCATTTTACTCAGATACAGCAAAGTTTGAAGAATTATATGTAAAATACGAAAGGTCCCGTACCCTACGTAAAAAGACCATGTCTGCTGAAGAAGTATTCAAAAGCGGCATACTCAAAGAACGTACGGATACGGGTAGAATCTATTTAGTATTCATTGATAATGTGATGAATCAAGGACCGTTTGACGCAGAACATCATCCAATTTATCAAAGTAATCTATGTTGCGAAATCTTGCTACCTACAAAGCCCTTCAAGCGCCTAGATGACGAAGAAGGTAGAATTGCACTATGTACATTAGGATCGATTAACTGGGGAGCGTTTAGACACCCTGAAGATATGCGTAGAGCATGTCGTATACTACAACGCAGTCTATGCAATATCTTAGATTACCAAGATTTCCTATCTGTGCAAAGCCGATTAAGCAATGACGAGATTCAACCATTGGGAATCGGAGTTACTAATTTAGCATATTGGCATGCTAAAAGAGACTTAAGATATGGAGACAAAGAATCTCTACAAGAAGTTAAATCGTGGATAGAACATCAAGCATTTTATTTAACTGAAGCAACTGTAGAACTTGCTAAAGAAAGGGGCAAGTGCAAAGATAGCGATAAAACTTGGTATGGTCAGGGTGTGTTTCCTTGGGAACGCAGAGCAAAAGGTGTTAACAAGTTAGCAAACTTTAAGCCTGAACTAGACTGGGAGCCACTCAGAAAAGAGATGAAAGAACATGGTGTGAGGAATGCTACTCTTATGGCAATTGCCCCCGTTGAAAGTTCTTCAGTTGTGATCAACTCTACAAACGGTATTGAGTTACCCATGCATTTAATTTCTGTCAAAGAAAGTAAAGCAGGTTCACTAACACAAGTAGTGCCAGATTATCATATCAAACGTGTTAGAAACTCTTATCAATTAATGTGGGACCAAACAGACTGTGTAGACTATTTAAAAACTGCATCTATTCTAGCGGCCTACGTAGATCAAAGTATTTCGACTAATACTTTTTATAACCATGCTCATTATGCTAATAACAAAATTCCAACTACCTTGATTGCTAAAAACTTAATGCAAGCACATCAATGGGGACTAAAGACTTTTTACTACAGTCTAATAAATAAAGCAGGGGTCAAAACTCAACAAGCAGTAGAAATCGCCAAAGCATATATTGATGAACCACAATTCGTAGAAGAAGACGACTGCGAAGCATGTAAACTATAGGGATAATAATGAGCAAAGAACAATACGACTTAACAAAATCAACCGACTATCTAAACAGAAAAATGTTTTTAGACCCTGCAGGTCCGGTTACTATTCAACGTTTTGAAGAAGTAAAATATAATAAAGTAGCCAACTATGAGCAAACTGCTCGGGGTTTCTTTTGGATACCTGAAGAAATTAGTTTGACTAAAGATTCGTCTGATTTTAAAGATGCTAGTGATGCAGTAAAACATATCTTTACTAGTAACCTACTTAGACAAACTGCATTAGATAGTTTACAAGGTCGTGGTCCTGCACAAGTGTTTACACCTGTTGTTGGTTTGCCTGAACTTGAAGCATTGATGTACAATTGGTCGTTCTTTGAAACTAATATTCATTCACGTTCTTACAGTCACATTATAAGAAATATATATAATGTACCTAAAGAAGTATTCAACACTATCCACGATACACAAGAAATTGCTGATATGGCTTCAAGTGTTGGTAACTACTATGATAAACTGCATCAAATTAATTGCAAAAAAGAATTAGGTCAAAAAGTTGATGAACATGAGCATTTGACTGCTATTTGGTTAGCATTACATGCTAGTTATGCACTAGAAGCATTAAGATTTATGGTTAGTTTTGCAACATCACTTGCTATGGTAGAAAATAGAATCTTTATTGGTAATGGTAATATTATCTCATTGATTTTACAAGACGAATTACTACACAAAGAATGGACCGCGTTTATTATTAACCAAGTAGTAAAAGAAGATGACAGATTTGTTCAGATTGAAAAAGAGTGTGCAGATGAAGTTTATGCTCTTTATATGGATGTTATTAGAGAAGAAAAAGAATGGGCAGATTACTTGTTTAAAAAGGGTCCAGTTATTGGATTAAACTCTAACATTCTTAAAGAATTTGTAGATTATACTGCTGTTGATGCACTTAAACAAATTGGTATAAAATATCAACACCCTGCTCCTAAAGTTACTCCGATTCCGTGGTTTAACAAGCACAGCGATACAAGCAAAAAACAGACTGCGTTACAAGAAAACGAATCTACTAACTATGTTATTGGAGTTATGTCTGATTCATTAGATTATGATGAATTGCCTGCACTGTGATAAATGTTGGTGTTTATGGGGATAGTTTCGGCGCGCCGACCCTTGGTGCTCCGGTGTCTGTTGCCGCTCAGGGCTTTAAACATCATTGGTTAACGAAACTATCAGAAATTTTAAATTGGAATATTACAAATCACAGTGCAAGTGGCTCTAGTGTCTATGAAGCATATCGCAACTTTTTAATATATAATGAAAATTATGATTTAAATATTGTTATCATTACTATTTCAGGTAGACATAATAACACAATTGATTTGTCATTTGAAAAAAACTTTCGTATTACAAGTGAGCATCACCTACGAGATTATATTGAACGAAACGCACATCAAGTATTTACTAGAGAGGACACAGAACTGCTCAGGGACTTGGAAGGTTGGTACAGAATAAATCAAAACGATTATCAATATAATATTAGTATGACAAAACTAATGCATAATGATATGAAACACCTTAGACCAGATACATTGTTTCTTAGAGTAAACGCTGAACTAGAATCAATAGATAATTATCCATTGTTTCAAGTATATGCCGATCAATCCAAACTGTTGGGGAAAAGATATGATGACTCTTTCCTGAAAGCAGAAAACCCATTGTTAATTTCTGGACATTTTACTCCAGAAATACACGAACTAGTAGCAGATTATGTATTAGACAGAATCAATACCGGTGTTTGGCCAGAATGGAACTTACCTGACGATATTAAATTTAACCATTCACCTGAAGAATACTACAATAACTATTAGGAGAATTCCTACTTTAAATTTTCAGTGACTATAAAATCGAATTAAATACTACTATTAGGAGAATTAAATGAAAGCAATTGTATGGAGTAAAGACCTGTGTTCGTATTGTGATCAAGCAAAAAAACTGCTTGAAACAAAAGGCATTGAGTTTGAAGAAAGAAAAATTGGATCGGGCTGGACTGTCCAGCAATTACATGAAGCAGTACCGACAGCAAAGTCTGTCCCTCAAATCTTTGTAGATGATGAGTACGTAGGTGGATTTACAGAATTAAGAACCAAGTTAGGTGCGGCATAATGAGTAATATTAAAACAGGAAATGTGTATACGTTTAAATTAAACAGCGGGGAAGAATTAATAGCAAAAGTTAATGCAGTCGAAGAATCAGCGTTTGTAATAGAAGATCCTGTTTCTGTTGCACCGGGTCCAAAAGGCATGGGTTTAGTGCCCAGTCTATTCACCGCAAATCCCAAGGCCTTAGTAAGACTAAATACTACTAGTGTTTCTCTTGTTGCAGATACAGATGATGCTGTGCGTGACAAATATAGAGAAGCGACTACTGGAATCTCAGTTCCGGAGAAAAAGATATTAGTAGGATAGTTTTATGGCTAAACTAAGTCGTAAGGGTGATAAAAACACGACAGGTGGAAAAATTAAGTTAGGTGCTAGTACTGTTTTTTGTAACGGTAAACCTGTGGGCTTACATGTAAGCGATATAACCCCACATAACCCTAAACCCGGAAAAAATCCCCATAAAGCAGCCAAAACTACGCAAGGTAGTCCCACAGTATTTTGCGAAGGTAAACCTGTACTCAGAGTTGGTTCAGGTAATACATGCGGGCACAAAATAGTAGAAGGCAGTGAAAACGTCTTCTGTCCATAAAGGTAAAACATGGCTGACACAGGTAAACAAAGTCCCTTAGGTGTTAACGTATTAGGAGGAATCCTCAAGAACGATTGCCTACAAATCAATGTTAATGCGGCGAGTTTTATGGGAGCAAGCAAAAATAATGCCTTGTACCTCCCTGGAAGATTAGTTAACGATACTGTTTTACGATTAATTACTTGGTCTATTAATTGGGGATGGCATTGTGGCAGAGGCGGCGCCGAAACAAGACTAACGAATACCACATACAATAATCAAATTAGCATTGGGAAATCAGTTATTCCAGCATTAGGTAATGCCGCACCTGATACATGGTATCCAATAGATCCTCAAGGAGTATGGGCCGGCATTACAAAAGGTGGTAGTTACGGGCCTACAGGAGAACTTGCTAAGTCTATTCAATGGGCTAATACTAATGAATCTAGTGGTTTACCAGGTCCCGCAACTGCAGGATATTCAATATACAGTGATTTAGATTCAGGTCAATTTGCAACTTGGTACCCTTATAATACCAATAATCCTAATCACGGTATTACCCAATGGGGATGGGTTCGTTGTCTAGCACTTCAAGCCTGGAATGAATTTAATTATCACGGCAGAGAACCTACACAATCTGAACCAAAATATGAAGATTTTTGTAGTTCTTTTATGACAGCAGATGCTTTTATTTCTTCTGAAAATTCAGTAATTTCTGCCGGCGTAAATGCAAAAGACTATGCCGACGGCACTTTTAGTAATATTACTGATACGATTACTGCTGATATTGCAGGAGTAACAAGAGCAACAGAAGTTTTTGGAGAAGAACTAGATCGCCTAGGCAATTTATTTGATCCTCGTAAACTAGATCGTTTTGGATTCCCTTCAACGTTGTTACAAATTTTATACGAAAACGGGGCAATAGTTTCAGATTTAAATTTAGCCTTAGGAGCCGCTGGACTTTCTGGAGCTGAAATATCTAAGATTTCTAGTGGAACAATAGATTATGTCACTAATAGACAAGAAAGAGCCATTTACACTGCATTTTTAACAATCAGAGGACAAAATCTCTTAAACACATTAGCATCATGTAGAGTAAAAACCTATATAGGTGGTAATACTTTATCTGATAGAGTACAGGGTTTGACATCCGCATCTACAGTGGGTACTTATACTGGAAATAAAAGATATCATTTCAGAACATTAGCAGATGCATTAGATCCTCAATTTTTATTTCCGGCCTCTGCACCTAGTTTAACTGTGCCGATATATAACAATGAACCAAATCAATTAACAGGAAGTAAATTCTATTATTTAATATATAATGGAAGTCCAAGTACGTCAACGATTTATCCAGTAAATAGTGCATTAAATACCGCTACAATCAAAAATAGAATAGGTACTTTGTTTTCTGAAGGGACTCCCCCTTCTTATATTGATGCTACAGACAGAAACAATGATGCATATGATACAAGTGGTCAAGGCACAGGCACGTATGCCGCACCAAAAGGATTTGATTCTTATTTAGGAGGAACTAATATAGTTCTACCTGCTAAAGTAGGATTAGCCGCCGGAGCATTCAGATATTCAATGTTACAGGTTAATAATATTACAAATATTACTCCTGGGCATTTAGGTCAATGTATTAGTCATTTAGAATCTATTGCGCCAGCGGATTCTGCTTTACTGACTACACCGCCGACGACGGGTAGAGCGGCTCACGGAGCAATACCAGTTAACACTACTTTACAATCTGAAATACCAGCAAAAATAGGTATCGGTAGTGGCCCAGATGGCAGATATACACACTCAGACTTTTTTGGTTGTATGTCAGGATTGCCCTATGCGTGGAATGATATTTTTAATGATATTAATAGCACAGGAGCCTCACAACCTGTTACTAAATCTGCTTTAAATAAAAATTATGAACAATTATATTTAGGTAATACTTGGGAAAAAGCAGCCATAAAACTTGCGGTAATTCCATACGAAAAAAATACCCTACCCTCATTAAGGAATCCGGCTAACCCTGCCTATGATCCTAGAGAAGAAATACCAAACCCAGACTTTGATCCGGCACTGCCGCCGTCTGAAGAAAATCCAGAAGATATCGCAAACCCAGACTATGATGATTTTAAATATATAGATGCGTATACAAGTGTTAGAACTAATTATATGTACACCTTTAGAGTAGATGATTTATATTATCGCACTGAAGTAGGCCCATTAATGGCAGACGGTGGAGGATATTGTAGAGGTGGAGCCCCTTATCCAACAGTAGTTATTGCCCCTAATAATACCAAAGCATCAGCAAAAGTAACTGGTATAGGACAAAATAATTCAGCCGCTAGACCCTTTACTCAGGTGGGCGGAATACACCCAGATAAATTTGGTAGAGTAACAGATATTACTACTAGCAATGGAAATGGTTATAGATGGTTAATTGGATTAATAACACATCCGTTGTCGTATACTGACAGGCCAAGTGATGCTAGAGTAATAGCCTATAATAGGGCTAATTGTCCTAGTGAATCTATAGAAGTAGAAGCACCTCCCACAGGAACATATGAAGCATATTATAAAAATGGAAAAAACCAAGGGGGTGATTTATGGAGAACGCCTATCGGCGGAGGAACTGCAACAATCGCAATACAAGGTGCATATCCATGGCCAAATCCCGGAAACGCATTTTGTCAACGATATATTACTGATGCAAACACAGAAATTACTAAGATTTTTAATGGAACAAGCGGTGATAACGATCAAGTCCCGGCACTAAATGTCAACTGGGACGTAACAGGTAGACAATTAAAAGTAGAACAGCGGTCTAGATATATTGGATTAGGACCAGTTGAAGTCCCCAGAGATCCATTTGTAAATTCATATGAAACATTATCTACATTTGTAGATTCTATGCCTTCATTTGCTCAACAAATTTTACCCCATATGGCTGCACCTACAATCGAAATGATTGTAGATAGATTTTGTGCAGGTGGTGTGTCTGCTGTTGCTATGATGCGTGAAGATAGAAATGCAGATAGATTAGCAAATTGCGGAATACCGTTAGAAAATACTATCCCCGACACACCAACTGAAGACAGATTATTAACATTGTTATATAATGGTACAGTGCGCGGCGCCCCTGAGGGCATACCAATCAACGGTGTAACTTGGACTAATCCATCATGGCCATACAATCCAGGCATCGATAGTCCACCAAATCCTACTCCCGGAAGCGTGTATGTTTCTCCTTATGTATACAGCGGTAACCCGGGCCCCGGAACGGGTATCAACCCAATCATTTTGAATATTGACAATCCTCAAGTAGGTCCGTATACTGTGACAGGTCCATTTTTCCCCGGTCCAATTACTCCAACTAACCCTGGTTCAGGTGGTCCTGGTTCAGGTGGTCCTGGAGGCGGTGGAGGCGACGGCAATACCGGCGGTGGTGGCGGCACCGGTGGCGGTGACGGTGGCGGCGGTCAAG